>OCZT010000411.1_pt1 | contig 42737 bp, 31 predicted proteins | sample 1539031 | NCBI WGS metagenome assembly OCZT01 (sample SAMEA3539308, study PRJEB22396) | soil metagenome | biome: tundra; feature: field; material: soil | place: USA | collected 2010-05 | depth 0.15 m
TTTTTATGAAGATAAGGTATCGTTCTTCGGAAGGAATTTTCCCGGTCCTCTTTCGGATGATGCACTTAAATATTACTACTTCAATTTAGAAAAAAGAACGACCATGGATAAAAGAATAGTTTATCAGATTTACATTACTCCTGATAACTATAGCGATCCAGGTTTCGAGGGAAATATTTTTATAACTGACAGTACATATGATCTGATTAAAGTAGATCTTCAGCTTAACAGGGCTGCAAATACTGGGGGGCTTTTTGATACTATAAGTATTTACCAGCAGTTTGTAAATTACGATAATGATATTTTTATGCCATCCGATTACCGTCTTATAATTGGAGCAAATATTTTGGGGCTGGCAAAGATTGGTTTTGAGCTGAACACCATACTTTATGATTATAAGGTTAATGCAGATATAAACGATGACATGTTCAATAAAGCCGTAATTACCGTTCTACCCCAAGCAGACAAGAAAGATTCGATCTTCTGGACAAAGATTCAGAGCATTCCAAATACTTCCGAAGAACAGGTTGCATATAAAAGGATTGACAGCGTTGAGAACGTACCAAGGAAATTCCTGGATAATTTTTCATTTCTCTCCACTAGAATAGACCTGAATGAGAACCTTTCCATTTCTGCCCCCTTAGGAATGTATCATTTCAACAGTATTGAAGGGCATGCTCTCGATTTCGGATTTTTTCTTGATAATGCACTTGAGGAAAGATTGAAATCCTCATTAAAATTTTCATATGGATTTTCGGATAAGAAGTTAAAAGAAAATTTTTCAGCAGAATACCTGCTAGGAGATTACCGCACTACAAAAATTAACTTTGAAGCATTCGACAAATTATCCGTCTTATTTGAAAATTCGGATGATTATAACGAACTTACTTCAACACTACTTGCGCTTTTATCAAAATATGAATTCAGGGATTATTATTACTCAAAAGGTTTTAATTTAAATTTATCGGGGGAAGTATTTCCGATACTTAGTCTGGAAGCCGGTTTTATAAACCAGACCGACAACAATGCGGTGAATAGATCGAATTTCTCATTCTTTGCGAAGGAAAAAATCTACAGAACAAATCCCCCCGTGAATGAAATAAAAATCAATACATTTACAGGAGGGTTTAATATAGATTTCAGAGATTATGTAGAGGATGGATTTACAAGGCGACGAATTACCAGAAACAACACATATATAACATTCCAAGGAAATGTTACGTATTCAAATCCAAGGGTATTAAACAGCGGACTCGATTTTAAGAAATACCATTTCAATATTTCCGGAGGGTTAAATACTTTCAAAGCAACTAATCTTAATTTTCAATTAGAAGGAAATTTTAATGAAGGAACGCTTCCTTATCAGTGGCTATATTCAGTTCCGGGGAATATAAATTTAGCATCCAAAAGATTTACTTTCAGGACACTAAATGTAAATGAGGTGATTGGAGAAAACGCTGTAACCTTATTCCTAGAACATAACTTCAGGGATGAATTATTTAAATGGCTAAGGATTCCAGGGGTAAGGGATTGGGAAATCCAACTTAATACATTTTTTAATTCTGCTTTATCAACTGTTGGAAATAAAACACAAAATTATATACCTTTTCAATCGAGGGAATTTAAGCACCCGTTTTATGAAGCAGGTTTCGGAATTGGGCATGTATTATTTCCTATCCAGATTGAATTTGCATGGAAACTGAACTACCGAGGCGAAAACAACTTCAGGATAAGTTTAAATTCTTTCATATTCTGATAATTAATAATAATGCTGTCATTCATGCCGAGCTCAGATAATTAGGAGCATTGACAGAAGTTTCCTTATAATATCTTGTTGAACTGAGACACAGATTTAGAAAAAAAGAGTTTATATGTTATAAACGATTTGTTCGTAGTACAAGTATTTTATATTTTTATCGAGTATGATTAAACATATAAACAGACATAAAACGATAATTTCCTCAATATTCTTAGTGGGATATTTTTCTTTTATTGTATTATCCATCACTCACTTTCATGGGGGGGCGGTTAATAGTAACTGTAGAACAGTTGAATTTATCAATAAAATTTCTTGCTCAACGGACTGCGATTCTCAAGAAAACTGCCAGATTTGCCACTCGTTTTCTTCAATTAATATTAACACTGTTATTATAGCTTTTTCTTCAGGTTTGTTAGTTGAGAACTGCACGTTAATCAATAATGATTCGGATTATAAATCAAATCCTGTTGATATAAATTACCTCAGGGGACCCCCTTCGTTAAATATTCTTTCTGCTTAATCACATTTATTTTTTGATAGAACGGGATAAAAGCCACAGGTATTAATACCGGTTCACCTGATAAAATAAATTGATTCCATGATTTTATTAAGATCAAGAGGATATTAAATGTACAATCATAATTTTTATAAAAACATATTTTTCATGAATAAATTAGCAATTGCTTTCATTTTGCTTATGTTTCTTTATCAAAATGCAATAGCCGGTTCAAAAGAAAACAACAATTCAATAATTGAAACCATTAATTTTACAGTAACAGTAACAGATAAACAGACTTCAGATCCATTACAACTTGTCAATGTTATATTAAAGAAGAAGAATTCCATCGTTGCTGCCACGGCAACTAACCCTTTTGGAAGAGCTATATTCAATGATCTCCAGGAGGGCAAATATGAAATTTCTACGAGAATGATAGGATATACTGATTTTAAAGATACTATCACAGTTGATAGGTCGCATAAAAGTCTTACCATCCAAATTTCTGAAAAAAATATACAACTTAAAGAAATTGAAATAAAAGGAAATAGAATAAATAATAATAATGCTGCTACCATCGACATAATTTCGGGACAACAAACTTTTGAGCTTGAATCCTACCATTCGGCCCCAACAGGAAGCGTTATCCAACTAGTTCAGGAAAACCTTGTGGGAACTGCCAAAGCACCAACAGGAGAAATTCATATCCGTGGCCAGCATGGGGAATTCACATATCTAATTGATGGTATTCCTATTCCTCTTGGAGTATTCGGCGGATTAAATGAGATTGTAGACCCCAAAGTGATTTCAAAAGTTACATTTTACACCGGAAGCTTCCCTGCAGAATTCGGTGGACAAATTGCCGGTCTCATGGATATTCAGAGCAGGGTTCCTTCTGGTAATTTTCATCTTGATTTTTCAACATACGGGGGAAGTTATCTTACTTCAGGAGACTCTTTAGGAAGCCGTGTTGGTTTCTTAAAGGCATTAAACACAAACGGGCAGAGTATTTCTTTGAGTGACCATTTCGGAAAGCTTGGGGTCTTTTTTACAGGTTCAAGACAAGAAACAGACCGAAGAATCGACCCACCTGTAATCCCCTTATTCCATGACCATGGACTTGATTATTTTGCTTATAGTAAATTTGATTACCTTCTGAATGAAAATGATTATATAACTGCAAATTTAAATTACAGCAAAACCATTTCCCAAATTCCCTATAATCCTTCTTTGGGATTTTTATCTGACCAACAGAATTCATATAACGGATTCCAGACAATTTCTTTTTTTCATACACTCTCTTCAGCCACAGATGAAGAAACCAATTTATTTGTTGGCGGCTTTGCCCGTGAAGGAGGACTTAAATTCACTCCCAATGTTAATGATTATTTGACAGTTAATTTAAATGGTGATTCTACTAAAAGTTATGTAGTTGACCAGGACAGGTCGTTTAATACATTAGGATTTCATACAAAATATGATCAGAAATTTTCTCATCAATTAGGTTTTGCTGCAGGCTTTAATTACAGTTATACGACCGGTACAGATAAATTTAGTTTTTTTAATTCTTCCGGAGATAACCGGCAAACAGTTTCCAGCTACTCGGGTTTTGATTTCGGTTCCTTTATTCAAGCCGGATGGCATCCGGCTGAATGGACAAGGATTGAGCTCGGGTTACGGTATGATATTCATAAAGCTCCCTCTATTCCAAACCAATCACAGGCAGCACCAAGATTTAAATGGAGTTTTTTCATTGATGAATTTAACAGTTTCGTTTTAAGCTATGACAGATTATTTATGCCAACGAATATTGAAAACCTTGGTGCTGTAGCGGCATTATTTGGAAATGCTTCTTCCCCTGCACTTCCTGAAAAAGATAATCTGTACGAAATAGATTTTATAAGAAACTGGCTGAATGGATTTAATACTAAATTTGCAGGTTTTTATAAAGAATCCTCTCCAGGACTTGACGACCAGACACTTGGTTCAAGCACAATACGAGTAAATGTAAATATAAACCAGGTGAGAGTTACCGGTCTTGAACTTGCTCTTACATATAATGATCCCGATAACCCATTTTCCGGGTATATAAATGGTTCAATTATACATGCTTATGGAATGGGTCCTGTTTCGGGGGGATTTCTTCCTCCTGATTCCTCAACAATTGCTTTTGACCTGGATCATGATCAGCGCTTATCAGCGGTCATTGGATTAAAATACCAGCCGGAAAATTGGTTTATTGACATAACCGGTATTTACGGATCCGGTCTAACTAATGGAAACAACAATTACGCATTCAAAACCGGCTTATTTGATTTTAATCAAGGCGCACATACTTCCCCTGCGTGGATTGTTAATATTTCAGGTGGTTATACATTTAATATCGGAAACGGACAAACTATTGAGCCATCGGTTTTTATTAATAATATACTTGATCATGAACATTTAATAAAGGGGGCATTTTTCAGTGGTGCAAGTTATGAGGAAAGAAGGAATATAATGATGAAGATCACTTATCATTTATAAGGAGACTTAGCTTATTTAAAAACAAAAGCGCTCCTAAGAGCGCTTAATTTGTCGCAAGATACAATAGGCTTATTTCGGTTTTGCTTCGCTGACGATTATACTGCGTCCGCTAAGTTCGCTACCGTTAAGAGCTTGTATAGCATTACTTGCCTCAGATTCGTTTTCCATTTCAACGAAACCAAATCCGCGTGAACGACCAGTCTGACGATCGGTGATCACTTTTGCTGAAACGACTTTACCATGAGTCTCGAAAGCGTTCTTCAAGATATCGTCATTAACTGCCCAGGGAAGACTTCCCACAAAAAGTTTAGTACTCACTAACTTACCTCTAAAAAATAAACAATAATATACTCCGGCTATTAAACCGTAAAGAAAGATAAAAATTATAATTAAAAAAACAAAATAATTTTGATCTTTTTATATTAAAAGTGTTAATATTTGGACAATTTAACTGATATGAGGCACTTTTAGCAGATATTTCCAGAAATTATTTAAGAATAGACAGCAGAATCTCACTAATATTATTAACCCCGGTTATGTTTATACCAGTGTTTAACTTAAGGTTTTTTAAGTTATTTCCGGGTATAACAATTCTTTTAAAGCCAAGTTTTTCTGCTTCCTGAATCCTTTTCTCAATATTTCCTACACTTCTTATTTCTCCCCCCAAACCAACTTCGCCTATCAGGACTAATTTATTATCAATTATTTTATCAAGTAAACTTGACGCTATGCTGCAACATACAGCCAGATCAACAGCAGGCTCCATAATCCGAACGCCACCCGCCATGTTCAGAAATACATTATTTGCTGACAACCGTAAATTTGCTCTTTTTTCAAGCACAGCCAATAAAATTGAAAGTCTTCGGCTATCAAATCCAGTAGTTACTCTTTGAGGATTTCCGTAATTAGATGGGGTAACAAGTGCCTGCACTTCGAGAAGGATTGGTCTAGTTCCTTCAACGCTAGCAGTTATTGCGGAACCTGAGATATTCTTTTCCCTATCACTTAAAAAAAGTTCGCTTGGATTTTTAACTTCAGCGAGACCGTTCTCATGCATTTCAAAAATACCGATTTCATTTGTGCTTCCGAACCTATTTTTCTGGGACCTTAATATCCTGAATGAATGATTGCTCTCCCCTTCAAACTGAAGCACAGTATCAACAATATGCTCAAGAACTTTGGGACCAGCAATTATCCCTTCTTTAGTTACATGTCCTATTAGAATAACTGCAAAATGACCTTTTTTGGCTTCTTCCATTAATAGGGAAGTGCATTCTCTTATCTGAGTAACAGTTCCGGGCGAATTATCAAACTGTTCCGAATGCATTGTTTGAATAGAATCTATGACAACAACTGATGGTTCCGCTTCTTTTATAGAAGAAAGAATGTTATTAAGGTTAGTTTCGGCAAGTATGAAAAAATTATCTGATTTAATTTTCAACCGCAGAGCACGCAGCTTGATCTGTTTGGGTGATTCTTCGCCCGTAACATACAGGACGTTTGAACTAATTTTGGCAGCGGCCTGCATTGCAAGAGTAGATTTACCGATGCCAGGATCTCCGCCCAACAAGATGACAGAACCGGGCATAATACCTCCCCCAAGGACCCTGTCGAATTCCTTAATACCTGTCTTTACCCTATCCTCCTCTGCTGCACTTATCTCATTGATTTTATAAATAGTGGATTTCTGTTTTGTGCCGGAGCCATTTTTTCTTTTTAATGTTTCAACCAATTCTTCGGAAAAAGAATTCCAACTATCACACTCGGGGCATTTACCAAGCCAGCGCAATGACTCGTACCCACAAGATGTGCAGATATATTTTATCCTAGATTTAGACAAACTGTTTAATCACTTCTTCATTTTTTAATAAAACATCTTCTATTTTAGAGGTATTTTTTCCTCCAGCGGTCGCCAAGTGGGGTCTTCCTCCTCCCTTACCTTCAACGAGTTTTGCAAGTTCCCCTACAATTTTACCAGCATTCAGTTTCTTTTCTTTTATAAGATCGTCAGTTACTACGGTTAGAATAGAAGCCTTCCCATCAATTTCTGATATCAAGGTTCCAATTCCATGAGATATTTTATTCCTAAGGTCCTCTCCGAAAGATATAAATTCACTCATATTTTCCGCATTTACTCTTCCTTTGTAAATCTTTATCCCCTTCAAATTGGAAGGATTAGAGATAATAGAATTTAATTCACCAAGTTTAGACTGCAACTTAAAGGCCGCGATCTCTTTTTCAAGATGCTTCTTCTCATCAACTAATCTTTGAAATTTCTCCTCCTGTTCACGGAGGGTATTTAACTGATGATTAATATATTTTTCAATACCTAATCCTGTTACAGCCTCAATTCTTCTTACACCACTAGCTATGGAGGATTCGCTAATTATCTTGAATAATCCTATCTGTGAAGAATTTGTGACATGGGTACCACCGCAGAATTCCATGGTGAAGTCACCAAACTGAACGACATTAACCTTATCCCCATATTTGTCACCAAAGAACATAAGCGCCCCCATCTTTTTGGCTTTCTCAAAAGGAATATTGCGGTGATGCTGAAGGGGTATATTTTCTAATAATTTTTCATTGACCAGTGATTCAATATCTTTTATTTCAGATTCCGATAATTTTGCGAAATGCGCAAAATCAAAACGCAGGCGGTCAGGCCCTACATAAGAGCCTGCCTGCTGAACATGTGTGCCTAGAATCTTTCTCATAGCCGCGTGCATAAAATGTGTAGCAGAATGATTTCGCATAATATCCCAGCGCCTTTTCCCATCCACTTCTGCAATAATTTTGATCCCTGAATTTATTGATAATGCACTTTCATTTTCAATAACATGGACAGTCTTATCATCAATCTTTACTAAATCAATGACATTTAATTTTTCTCCCTCAACAATAATATCGCCGAAGTCATCTACCTGTCCTCCTGCTTCAACATAGAATGGAGTTTTATTAAGAATGATAAGTTCTTTTCCATCTTCTTTTTTGCAGCCGATTATTTTTGACTCAGATTTTAGTTCATCATAACCTGTAAACTCGCTGGACCCATCGAGCAGTTCAAATGATTGGAGATTATCTATATTTATATTAACTGCTGCCAGTTTTTCCTTAGTTGCATCTCTTCCCTTTTGTTTCTGATCCTGCATTAAAACATTAAACCTAATCTCGTCAATTGAGAGTCCTCTTTCCTTAGCCATAACATTAGTAAGATCAACAGGGAAACCGTAAGTATCGTACAGCTTAAAAACATCATTGCCAGGAATCATATTTCCCCCCTGCGCCTGAAGTTCCTTCACTATTTTTTCGAATAGGTCAATCCCTCTGTCGAGGGTAGCATTAAAGCTTTCCTCCTCAGAGCGGATTATCTTTACTATATATTCCTGCTTATCTTTTATTTCGGGAAAAACATTTCCCATCATATTAACAAGAACATGAACAAGTTTGAAAAGAAAGGGATTATGAAGATTTATTTTTCTCCCGTAACGAGCTGCCCTTCTTAATATTCTTCTTAATACATATCCTCTTCCTTCATTTCCGGGGACAGCACCATCGCCAATGGCAAAAGTTAAAGTTCTAACATGGTCAGCAATGACGCGCATCGGTATCTTATTTTCTTCGTTGTCGTATTGGACCCCTGATAGTTCCGAAATAGCATCGATAATCGGAGAAAATACATCTGTGTCATAATTAGATGGTTTTTTCTGCAAAACGGCACATACTCGTTCGAATCCCATTCCCGTGTCAACATGTTTGGCAGGAAGATCATGCAGTAGACCATGGTCATCCCTGTAATTTTGAATAAATACGAGGTTCCATATTTCAATACATTCCGGAACGCCAGCATTTACAAATTTCGGATTATCAAAGTCATTGCTGAGATTTATATGAATTTCGGAGCAAGGACCGCAAGGTCCGGTTTCCCCCATTTCCCAGAAATTATCTTTTTCGCCAAATTTTAAAATATGATTATGTTTTATGTCTGTGGCTGTTTTCCAAAAATTTAATGCCTCCTCATCTGTATTATAAACAGTTGCCCATAATCTTTCCTTCGGCAATTTCCATACAACAGTCAATAATTCCCAAGCCCAGCTTATTGCCTCTTTTTTATAATAGTCGCCAAAGGACCAGTTCCCCAGCATTTCAAAGAAAGTATGGTGGTAAGTGTCATTTCCCACTTCTTCAAGATCATTATGCTTTCCGCTTACACGGATACATTTCTGAGTATCAGCAGCCCGATTATATTCTCTTGTTCCAGTTCCAAGAAAAACATCCTTAAACTGGTTCATTCCAGCATTTGTAAAAAGTAAAGTTGGGTCGTCATACGGAACAACGGGAGAGCTTGCTACAATCCTATGCCCTTTTTTCTTAAAAAAGTCTAAAAACTGCTCTCTGATTTCGTTCGAATTCATACAATCCTTATTTTATTTTAATTTTTAAAGATAAGAAATTAGACAGTAACCATAAATGGAAAAGATTGCTTTTTATGCCCCTTACTTTTACCTTTGCAGTTAATAAGTTCCATTTTATTTAGAATAATGTCTGTAAATACCCCTTCAACCGATAGTGAATTAATGCAGAGAGTTCAAGCTAATGACTCAAAAGCTCTTGAGGCATTATACAACCGATATTCTTCTCTTCTTTATACTCTTATTAAAAAAATAGTTATCGACGAAGAAGTTGCAAAAGATGTTTTAAGCGATGTATTTGTGATCATCTGGAGAAAGATTGATTTATTCGATTTTAATTCGAATAATGTATATACCTGGATTGTTACAACTACACGCAATAAGGCAGTTGACACAATCAGGAGAGCAAGAAATTCTTCAGAGATGGAACCCTATAATGATGAATATGAAAACAAGAATATAATCCCTAAATTTTCACAAACAATTGACCCGCTTGATCTTGAAACCGCAAATAATATTAAGGACGGTGTTGAAGCCGCATTGAATAAACTTACGGATGCACAGCAGTTCGTAATTTACCTGGCTTATTATGAAGGTTTAACCCAAAAAGAAATTGCCGAAAGGTTAAAGATTCCAGTATCTACTATAAAATCGAAAATTAAAATAGCTTTGGGTAATCTAAAAGATAATTTAATAAATGGGGATATATAAATGGATAACATTAATGATCTCATTTATGCGTATTCCCTTGGCTGTCTGGATCATGAGGAACATCAAAAGTTTGTGGAATACCTTTATAGCGGTGAAGAGTTCAATTTCCTGGAATTGGGGGAATACCAAAATCTTGCTTCCCTACTTCCATCAATATTAACAATCGAAACCCCTGATCCTCAATTGAAAGATAAGATAGCCAAGAAATTATACTATTTGAAAGATGAGATAAGAGCACATAGACAGAAAAATAAAACTTCGCTCAAGATTCAGGAAGCTAAAAAAGAAGAACTAAATTCCAGCGGAACTGAAAAATCTGAAGATGAAATAACTATGGGTTTTGACGATCAGGCTTTGGTTGACCAGCCGATTATCAAAACCTTTGATTTCTTCAGTCCTCCTCAGACCACTCAAATTATGGACAGGGAAGAGAGCAATTTAAATAAGCCCTATAATTCGGAAGAAAAATTTGTCCCTGAAGAAAATAATGTTCAAAATATTGTCGGAAGAACAATAGATTTAACGAGTAAAAAGATAATTCCTCCTACTCCTCCTACAAAACCGGTTAAAAAAAATTATAGCATAATGATAGGGGGAGCAGTACTTTTCTTCCTATTGGTTATAGGAATTATTGTTACATATTTGAATATCACTTCGAAAACGAATAACCTAAATAATGAAGTTGAAAAACTTAAAAATGAGGTGGGCAACCTTAATATACAGTTAATCGGCAGCCAGGAAATCCAGGAAATGCTTCAATCCCCGGATGTAAAGGTAATCAATTTAAAGGGGGAAAACTTTAACCCAAACAGTTTTGGAAAACTTATTATCGGTTCCGATAAAGGAGTAGGCTATATACAGTTTGCTCAGATGCCTGACATTCCAGAGGATAAATTATTTCAATTATGGGTTAGTATATCAGGAAACTTTATTAGTCTTAGAACTTTTAAGGCGTCAGATACGTTGGGGTTCTATTCTTTCAAAATGCTAAGTCTACCGAAAGGAGATGATATCAGCTTTCGTATTACAGAAGAGCCCTCCAGCGGATCTACGACTCCCAGCGACAAAGTTTATTTAATAGGGATATTAAACCCCTAAGCATTCCCTTTTCTGAATAATAGAAAGACTCCGGCAAAAATTAATAATACCGGCCAGTATTTTGCTGTAATCCCTATAAAGGAAGAAATAAAAGAACGGAAAGTTATTTCGCCATGAGTAATGGTTATAATAATCCCAGCAGCTATAAACAGAAGTGACAATATAAAAACAAAAGTTAACTGATCACCATCTATATATGTCATTAATAAACCTATCCCTATAATCATAAGAGAAGAGGGAATAATTAATTTGGACAACTGCTGTATTTCAAAATTGGAAATAATGAACAGGACCAAACCGACCAAGAAAATTACAGTTGAAGTAAATAAAACCTCTTTCCTGCTGTTTCCAAATGAATTAAATACGTAACTCAACCCAAAAAAAATAAAAACATAGCCCAGAAGCTCAAGGTTATGAATATGAATAATGCCAATAATCTTTAAAAGAATAAGGAGCAATAATAATGTTAAAAGGTATGATATAATTGATTGATGTTTTTCCAATTAAAATAGCCTTAAATCTATTATATAAACATTTTGCATTTGTTTCAGATTTACAATGCTTAATATATTGAAAGAATTGAATGAAATTATAAAGTTTAATCCTTTTTCCCAAATAATTACAAGAGATCGGTTCATCACTGTTTTGAATATCAGGTTCTTTTAGTTTAATTTAAAATTGATATTTTCTTATTTACAATGATTCCAATTAAAAAAGAACCTAAAATCAGTGTAGGAATACTCTCCGAAAAGAAGATTTACTTCGATCTTTATGGCGAATTTAAGGTTGAGGGTCTTAATCAAATTTTAAGCGGACGGTTCTCTGCAGAATTGATAAAGGATAAAATTATATGTAAAAAAGGGGATGAAATATTTGAATTCCAAAATGAAGTTTTATTTGAACCCATAGATCCCGGTATTGAGTCTTTCCTAATAAAAGACGTAATTATAGGTTTAAAGTTTCATTGGGAAAGAAAGGAGAAGCAGAGATTTGCCGGAACCCTGAAGATTATGAAGGATAACGGAAAACTCACCGCAATAGATATTATTTCGATTGAAAGTTACTTGTCAAGTGTTATTTCCTCTGAAATGAATGCTAAAAGTTCACTGCAACTTCTAAAGTCGCAGGCTATTGTAAGCAGAAGCTGGCTCCTTGCCCAGTTAGAAAGATCAAAACTTCTTAAAAAGGAAAAAACTAAATCAAAAAATGAGTTTATTTCTGAAAATGAAATAATTAGATGGTATGACAAAGAGGATCATAAACATTTTGATGTCTGCGCTGATGATCATTGCCAAAGATATCAGGGGATAACAAAAATAATATCGGATGTTGCCAGGCAGGCAATTGAGCAGACGAGAGGAATGGTTTTAACCTATGATGAAAAGTTGTGTGATGCGAGATATTCCAAATCATGTGGCGGAATAACCGAATCTTTCGTTAATGTTTGGGAGCCAATCCACATCGCCTATTTGACTTCAGTAATTGATTACAAGTATGAACCGGAAAATTTTGACCTTAATTTTGTTATTGAACATAACGCTTCAAAATGGATAAAAGGGAATGCCCCCTCCTTTTGTAATTTAACTGACAGAAAAATAATTTCTCATGTTCTGAATGATTTTGATCAGGAAACAAAAGATTTTTACAGGTGGAAAGTAGAATATACCCAGGGGGAATTAAGAGAATTAATCAAATCCAATACTCAAATGGATTTCGGAAATATCATCGATTTAATTCCTATTGAACGGGGAGATTCGGCAAGAATAATAAGACTTAATATTAAGGGGACAAAAAAAGAATTTACATTCGGCAAAGAACTTGAAATAAGAAGGATATTGTCAAAGACTCATCTATACTCTTCTGCATTTATTGTGGAGAAGGGAGATATTGAAAATGAAGTTCCTCAGAAGTTTACTTTTTATGGCGCGGGATGGGGGCATGGTGTTGGACTTTGCCAGATAGGTGCAGCATTTATGGCTTCAAAAGGGTATCAGTTTGATGAAATTCTATTTCATTACTTCACCGGCACCAAATTAAAAAAGATATATTAATATGAATGTCGGTATATCTTTCAGGAGAATGGATTGAAGAAGCCAGGCAACTCAGAATTCAGATTCCCCGAATGCACAACATTTAAGATTAACCCACTTTTCAGCAGCGAATCATTAAAGCAAATAAATAAATCTGCAAACAGTGAATTTATACTTTTAATTATTTCAGAATCTGAAATACAATTAGGACAATTTGCATATGAAAGGATTTCAAGTTTAGCACGATCATTTAAATCAGGAATTATTTATTCCGATTATTTTGATAATGATTTACAGACCCCCCATTCTCTAGTTGATTACCAAACCGGAAGCGTGCGGGATAATTTTAATTTCGGGCACATTATGTTCTTCAGGAAAGATATTTTCTCTGAAGCTGCCAAAGAATTAAAGGATGGATATAAATATGCCGGGCTTTTTAATCTCCGTTTAAATATTTCAATAAAATATCCGATTATCCGAATTCCTGAATATCTATACTCGGCTACCGGAAATGGAATAAGCGAAAAACATTTTGATTACGTTGATTCGAAGAACTGGGATGTTCAGATTGAAATGGAACAAGCCTTTACAGATTACCTTAAAAGAATAGATGCTTTTATTAAACCAAATAGTAATGAGTTAGATTTATACTTCATACCTTTTAAAAATGAAGTGTCAATAATTATTCCTGTTAAGAACCGGGTAAGGACGATATCAGATGCAGTAAATTCATCTCTTAACCAGAAAGCTGATTTTCCATTTAACCTAATTGTAGTTGATAACCACTCGGATGATGGAACAACTGAAGTTCTTAAAATATTAGCGGAGTCGAATAAAAACCTTATACATCTGATACCTTCAGGGGTTAATCTAGGTATCGGCGGATGCTGGAATGAAGGGATACATCATATCGATTGCGGCAGGTTTTCTGTACAATTAGACAGTGATGATATTTATTCTGATGAAAATACTTTACAGAAGATAGTTAATGTCTTCAGGAAAGAAAAATGCGCCATGGTGATAGGAAGTTATAAACTAACTGATTTCCAATACAACCTTATCCCGCCAGGGATAATTGATCATCGGGAATGGACTGAAGAGAACGGGTTGAACAATGCGCTAAGAATAAACGGTCTTGGCGCACCGAGAGCATTTTTTACTCCTATAATCAGGGAAATTAATTTCCCGAATGTTAGTTATGGAGAAGATTATGCAGTCGGATTAACAATTTCACGCTGCCATAAAATCGGAAGGATTTACGAACCGGTTTATATATGCAGAAGGTGGGAGGAAAACTCGGATTCTTTTCTTTCGATCGAAAAAGAGAACATCTATAATTTCTATAAAGATAAAATAAGAACATTAGAGATTTTAATACGGCAGAACCTTAATATGGGGAAACATGACTGAATCGGGTAAAACAATTAATGATCAACAAGTTAATGACCTAATTGAACAAAAAAATTTTAGTGATGCAGCTAAAAGACTAATTGAAAGACAAAAAGAGACATGGCTGACTTTGTCATCAGGATATAATTCATTGAATTTTATTAAGTCAAAGATCATACAATTTGATGGGTTCAGATTCGTTGTTCAGTTTAACCCCGGCAGATACTTTTCAACTTCCGCAATGATTGATGAAAAATCAATAAATGGAAGAAAATGTTTCCTTTGCCTGGAAAACCTGGCCGTAGAACAAGAGGGAATAATAGTCAATGATTATATTCTGCTTGCAAATCCATTTCCAATTTTTCCAGAACACTTTACAATATCTAATATAAAGCATAAGAACCAGCGGATAAAAAACAGTTTTCAAGATCTGTTATTATTCAGCAAAATTTTGTCGAAATACTATACGATATTTTATAATGGTCCTCAATGCGGAGCTTCAGCGCCAGATCATTTACATTTTCAGGCGGGAAGTAAATATATAATGCCTCTGGATAATGAATATAACATTATAAAAAGTAAATACGGAAAAATTCTTTCAGATAAAAATGATTGTAAAGTTTACGGTATAAATGACGAATTACGGAAAATAATTTCTATTGAAGGGGGGGAGGAGAAAATGTTAATAAATATCTTCAACACTTTTTACAAAACATACTCCTCTCAATCCGATTTAGTTGAGCCAATGATGAATATTCTTTGCTCATATGAGGAAGAAAAAGGATGGAGGGTTCTGGTAATGTTAAGATCCAAACATCGTCCCGAAGAGTTCTATAAAGAAGAGACAGAAAAAATCTTATTCAGCCCTGCTGCTTGTGACTACGGAGGATTATGCATTACTCCACTGGAAAAAGATTTCAAAAGACTTGATAAAGGACTGGTGAATAATATTTTTAATGAAATCAGTATAAGTGATTTAAATTTCCAATCTTTAAAAGAGGAATTGCAATCAATAATTTAATCCCTGTACTCTATTCTTTACTCATCAAATCGCTGAGGAACTGCATATCCTTGGATTCCGAATTTGACATTATTATTTTAATTATTGCTGTAAGAGGGACCGATAAAAGCATACCAACAATCCCCCAAACATAACCCCAGAGCAAGACAGATAAAAGGATTAATAAAGGATTAAGATTTAGTCTTCTTCCAATAAGCAGTGGTTCCAAGAGATTAAAAAAGAGAGTCTGTATTGCGGCAATTATCAAAGCCATCAGAATTGTAAACCCTGCTGAACCAGTCTGGATTAAGACGAAAACAACCAGCAGCACCAAGGCAATTGCAGATCCGAGAGAAGGAATAAAATTAAAAAGAAAAGTAAACAACGCCCAGACAACGGGGAAGTCTATTTTAAAAATAACACAAACAATGAATACAGAAACGCCTGCACCCAAATTAACTCCTATCTTAGCAATTATATATCTCTGAATCTGTTCAGTTATGTTTTTAAATGTTCCGGCTAACTTATCCTCACGGTCAGAGGTTTCTCTTTCCAACATTTCGCCCACTGTTTCATTATTTTTAGAGTCTGATAAAATTGTTTTTAATTTATCAGGTTCAAGTTCCGATTTTCTATGAACAAATCTTTTTTTGATAGCCTCATAAATATTATTATGCCCCGTTAAAACAAACACAAAAAAGAAAAGGACAAAGAAAACATTACCTAACAGTGAAAAGGTAGAAGTGAAAATATTCCCTGCAAGAAGTTTATAGTCAATATTCTTAAACGAATTCTTCAAAGAAAAATTCTTGTAAAAAGGATCATTTACACCCAGTCCCCGAGCTGCATCTCTTACTATACTGTTCAATTTTTCTTCATAAACAGGAAGCTGATCTGCAAATTGTGAAAATGACCCTATTATGAAAGCGGAAACCCCCCAAGCCGCAAGAGCTGTAATGGTAATATCAACAAGGATTATTACAAACATTGGGATTTTGAATTTTGCCAAGAATGCATTTAACGGGGAGAAGGCAAAGAATAAAAAATAGGCAATCACGAAGGGGATAAAAATATTACTTAGCTCTCTTAAAGTAAAACCAATAACAACAAGTCCTATAACCGAAACAAAGAACTTTACAGTTTTATCTTTCCTGATATTTTCCATAGTGCTACTTTATTTTAAATTAGAAGGAACCTGAGGAGTTGATAATAACCTTTCAATTATTTCCCATCTCAAGTCAGGATTATTGTCTGTTCCGCCATTCCTATTAACATAATCATTAACTAAATCTTGTCCAACGTTGTAATTTATTACATAGCTCCTGTAAGTATCAATAAACCGCATACTTTGTTCTGCTCTTTCCTTTGTCATAATAGCATATTTCTGAAGCCATTTAATTGTTTCAGCTCTATTCATTCTCCCATTGATATAATTTCTTGCAGCTTCAGTACTAGCATAATCTAATTTTGAGGTTAATTCAATGACCTTATAATACTGGTCAGCCCCGGATGGATCCAAACCCGCAAGAGGAAAGAGCACTTCCTTTTCAAACCTGATTCTTGAATTTCCAGGAAAAGCGATATGGATTCCGAAATTCGCGCTCCCTTCAGCAATCAGAGACTGGGGACTGTATAGGGGATAGATTGAAAACTCCATCCATTTATGTTCCTTAACCATATTCTTTTCAAGCAGAGTATTATAAACGTGATGACCCGGATATCCCTCATGAGCTGCAAGCTCAACAGCGCGGTCAATATATACAGGCAGACTTGTATTTACCTGGATGACGCTATAACTATTTCCCTTGTACCAATTGTATGCTCCCCAGGGTTTATCTTTAACATATTCCACGGAAAAGTTTTCATTAGAAGGAAGGGTAATATGCTGTAGTGTCCTTTTCCGGCATTCAATTATTGCAGCTGTAAAAACAGTATCAAGTTTATTTACCGGTATTATGAAGGATTTACGGAATTCAGATAATCTCTCAGCTACATCCCCCTTACCGGGAAGAGTTTTATCAAGTTCAACGATTACCGATTTGAAAAAATCGTTTGAATGTACAGGAGCTTCGGCATCATACAAATTTTTAGTTTCTTCATCGAATGTGAACATGGCACCTGCAAGCATAGATATTCTTGTTCTTACAGCAAGAAGCTGCTTATATAAAAATTTATACCTTAGGGTTTCAAGATCATTAGCTTTATAATTGCTAAATGTGTCAAGACTGTCCAGCAGTCTCCCCGATTCCTTAAACAGTTTTTGAATCTGAACTGAATCCTTCACAACCACAGAAGAATCAGCAGGTTTCCATTCAGCCGGACCATAATATGCATCAACATAACCAGGATCATGGAGTCCAACATTAAGTACAAGCTTAACATAACTTTCAGCTATTCTATTCATTTTAGATTCCAGTTCATTATTCGTTGCCGAATTACTTGTTTTATCGCAGGAAAGAAAAGTAACCAGACTTAGTGCGGTAATAATTAATTTAATAATTTTCATTCGGCTGCCTGTTTTTTTTCTCTAGCTTTCCTTGCTACACTAAAAGAATTTATCGCTAATATTAAAAATATCATGCAGATTACAGACATAATAATAAGTATTATTGAAGAACCATCAATATTTCCTAATATAACTTTCTGTAGGAACCTGTAAACACTCCCTATCAAACCTAAAAGTACAAGAACCGAAGCTGCATGCATTGAATGTTTTATTCTTTTTTCATCGAAAGCCAGTACTCCGAGAATTATTATAGGCACCCCTATAAATAAGGGAATCAGGGCAGTGATACTTACCCTGCCCATTCCAAAATAAGCATATAATCCCAGTACTGATAAAAGAACCCCGAAAATTACAGAAACCTTAGGCATTTGATCTCCTTAATAAATTAATCTAATTTGTACACACTCCAGTTTAAGCCATTAAGAGAAACAGGGAGTTTATTATTAAATATTTTTATTTCTTCTTTAGTAATAAGATTAACAGCGCGTTTTATATTATAAATACCGGGCAGGTCAATTTCAAAAGTGGTCTTGTCTTCGCTTTTATTCAATGCAATCAATACTCTTTCGTTCATATCGGAACGCAGATAAACGTAGTTTTTATCATCAGCTTTAAGAGTAAGGAAGTCACCATATCTAAGTGCAGAATGATCTTTCCTAAGATTGATAATATTTCTAACATCAATGAGAGTCTTCTTTTCCCATGATGTAAGGTCAGATCCAAATCTCATCATTCTCCTGTTGTCCGGATCACCGGCACCAGTCATTCCTACTTCATCGCCATAATCGATAATTGGAATACCGGGAATTGAATTCAGATATGTAAGATATAATTCAAGTTTTTGATAACTTGATTCTTTTTTTACGAAGGGAGGATTATACCACCCCAGTTCTATCGGGTTTTTTGTAGTATCTGAAACTTCCCCATCCGCATACGCCATAAATCTTACTTTATCGTTGCTATCCATAATATTACCCATCAGGTTATTATATCCATATACCTGGAAAGTTTTTTTCAACTGTTCATCTAAGGACTTAAATGATACAGTTGAACTGAAAGTGGGAATGGCAGTATCGTACAGAAGAAAATTAAACTGAGCATCAAGCTGTCCATTATTTACATAAGAGCTCACCAGTTCATAGGTTCCAAAAGTTTCTCCAATCTGGTAAATAAGCCTCTTCCCCTGGAATTCTTTTTTAAGTTTTTCTGTGAGGCGACGCCAGAATTTATTGGGTACATGTTTAACAGCGTCATGTCTGAATCCATCGATGCCTGTCGTTTTAATCCACCAAACAGCGTTATCGGTCATTGCCTTAAGAGCTGCTTTGGAATTTTCATAATCGAACTTAGGCATAAACGGCTCAAACCATGTGGTAAGCCGATAATCATCCCAGCGGCGTAAATTTCTTGTACCATCAGGGAGATATAATTTACCAAACCAGTCAGGGTGCTGTTTCCAGAATGGGTGTTCAATCGTAATATGGTTAGCAACATAATCAAGAATTACTTTCATATTATGGTTATGTGCAAGTCTAACAAATTTTTTAAGCAAGTTCATATCGCCGAATCGCTCTTCAACTTTAGTAGAGCTAATGGGCCAGTAACCATGATAACCGGAATAATATCTATGGGGTTCAGGATATTCCTGGTATGCTTTATCCGTATTATCCACAACAGGTGAAAGCCAAATCATGTTTATGCCAAGAGAATCAAAATAGCCCTCATTTATTTTATCAATTATTCCCTGAAGGTCACCTCCCTGATAATTTGCCTGTTTTGATAAATGGGGATCATCAACAGGTATGCTATTACTTTTATCTCCGTCATAAAAACGGTCAATAAGCAAAGCATAGATAATATTATCATAATTGCTTTGTTTCTTCTTGTTGGAAGCAACTTCTCCATTATATAAATTTATTGTTTGAAGATTTGTAGTGAGACCTCCCTCATTTACAACAACCCTCATAACCGGATCTTTCTTAAGATCTTCCTCTGATAATGAGATAATTATCCTGTTACCGTCAAGCTTCAATTTGTTATCAGGAAGTTTTGAATTATTCAGAAGGGCTATAACAGATGTTTTTTGCAGAAGAGACTTGTTTTCTTTTTCATAATAAAAGTTAAGGTTAAGGTTGTACCTATCTTTTTGCTTTCCCAGAAGATGAAGAAAAACTTTTTCAGAATTCAAAGGACTGACTGAAAGGATCGAATTATAGCTCCCCATTCCGTTTGAGATCTTTTCGCTGTTTAAAGGATCAACCACTTCCTCTGAATCTACGAAAAATTTGTATTCATATCTTCCGGGATCAAGGGGGATAATGATTTCATATGTACCCGGAGAATTTTTATTACTCATTGAGAGCTCTCCCCTATTCCAACCATTAAAGGTGCCGAAAAGATTAACTTTTTTTACCTCCCTGCCGGGTGTATACATGAAAGTTTTTTTAATTTTAGCGTTTGTTTTATATGGGATAACATAATCTTCCCTTCCTTTTGTAAATTCTATAAGCCCAATGCCATTAGAGTTTTCAGATGGAGTTAGGATCAGGTATTTATTTTTTATGTATTCGGTTTTAATATCGGGAGTTGATTTGAATTTCAGATTATAATTGTCAGAATAAAAAACATCGCTGATCAAGACCGTATCTGTCTTCCCAGGGGTCAAATTAAGAGGCTGAATGATATCCTTAATATCTGATGCAAAAACATTCTGCAGCATTAACAGAAACAAAAAGGTAAATATATGCTTCATAGTATATGTGATTTTAATTATTATTAACTTCAATTTTCTGTAACTCCCTTTCACCTATTTGCTGACGCCACATAGCATAATAGAGTCCCTTCATATCAAGTAGTTCATTATGCCTGCCTGACTCAATTATTTGTCCTCTTTCAAGAACATATATTTTGTCAGCGTGGAGAATAGTGGAAAGGCGGTGAGCAATAAGGATAACGATAAGATTCCTGCTACCAGAAATATTTCTTATAGTTCCACTTATCTCTTCTTCAGTGATGGAATCAAGAGATGAAGTAGCTTCATCAAATACAAGAATTTGGGGTTTTCTTAAAAGAGCTCTTGCTATAGAGAGGCGCTGCTTTTCTCCACCTGAGACTTTTACGCCTCCTTCGCCGATCATTGTATCAAGACCTTTATCTGCTCTTGCAAGGAGCGGCTGGCAGGCTGCCTGGCTAAGCACATCGTTTATGTCCTGATCAGAAGCAGCAGGATTTACATAAAGCAAATTTTCTTTAATGGTACCGGAAAAGAGTTGAGTATCCTGCGTTACAAATCCTATCTTTTCTCTTAACTGGTCAAAATCAATGGTGTTTCCCGAGTGGCCATTATACAGTATACTCCCTTTCTGCGGAGAATACAGACCCACCAACAGTTTAACAAGTGTGGTTTTACCGGCACCGGAGGGACCTACAAATGCGATAGTTTCTCCGACAGTAGTTTGGAAACTTATGTCGTTCAGCGCTTTAGAGGCTGCAGATTGATGTTTAAATCCTACTTTATCGAATTCCAGAGATTGGATATTATTAATAAATACAGGATTAACAGGTTTGACCTCAACAGGGAGATTTAGAATATCCTGAAAATTATTTAATGAAACTTCAGCTTCGCGATAAATCCCTATTATCTCCCCAAGGCTCTGCAGAGGACCAAAGATGAAGAAAGAATAAATAAACAGCTGAAAGAATTGTCCTACAGTTATTGCTCTTTCGTGAATCAAGTAAAGCATAAGAAAGAGGATAGTAGTTCTAATAAAATTAACTGCTGTTCCCTGAATAAAGCTCAGACTGCGGAGATATTTCACCTTTTTTAATTCGAGTGTTAATATTTTACCAGTGGTTGAGTTTAATCTCTGAATCTCCTGGTTGCCCAGGCCAAGACTTTTTACAAGTTCTATATTTCGTAGTGATTCGGTAGTTGTTCCTGCAAGTGCGGTTGTTTCGGTTACAATTGTTTTCTGAATCTTTTTTATCTTTCTGCTAAGAGTTGAACTTATAAAACCGATAATAGGAATCGAACTGAAATAAATGGGGGCAATAAGCCAATAGATATTTACAGCCACTATAGTAACAAAGACCACTCCTACTAAGGTTGTAAAAAGAACGTTAACTATTGCATTGATAAGACGTTCAACATCTGTTCTTACTTTCTGGAGTACGCTCAAGGTTTGTCCGCTTCTCTGGTCCTCAAATAACTGATATGGGAGTTCGAGGGAATGTTTAACCCCGTCGGTATAGATCTGGGCGCCGAGTTTTTGTGTTATTACATTGACAAAATAATCCTGGAAATTCTTTGCAACCCTTGAGACAAAGGCCACTCCTACAGCAGCCAGAAGCAGAAGACCAATACCTCTAAAAAATGCGGCAGTAGAATACTGATTAAATTTTAAGGCATAATTATCGATTACATGCTGGAATATATAGGGATCCAATAAAGAAAAGATCTGATTTACGGCAGCAAGAAAAAGCGCCAGAACGACCAGTTTCCAATATTGACGCAGATATGAGTAAAGTAATTTCATTTAATAAATTAAGATAACGAATAGAGTTTAAAAGTAAAAACTATCTATCTAAACTTTCAAATATCTTTTTAAGTTCGGTGTGATCTCTGGTGATTCCAAGCGCAAGCATCAATTTAACCCTTGCCTTCTGACCGTTTAAATAATCAGTGAATATTACACCAATAGAGCTAAGCCATTTACCCGCTCCGGGATAACTGTAAATATCCAGAGTTTCCCCCGCAGGGCATCTTGACACAAGAACAACGGGGACATTTTTATCTACAGTATACTTTATTCCTTCAAAAGCCGCGGGAGGAACATTTCCCACTCCTAATGCTTCAACAACCAAACCTTCAACTCCGCTGTCGGCGGAAAACCTGAAAAATTTTTCATTCATTCCAGCATAGGTCGTGAGCAAATCTACATTAGTAACAATTTTATTAGTGTGAAGTGTTTCAAGTTTTCTTGGGAGCCTGTTTAATATCACCCTGTTTTTATCAACGAATCCAAGTGCACCAAAATCGAGGCTATAAAATGTATCGACCTCATCCGTAAAAGTTTTGGTTACTTCACTTGCCGCATTTATATCGCCATTTAAACAGACAAGCACGCCCAGATTTCTGCAGTTATCATTCAGACAGATATGAACAGCGTCTATTAAATTGCGGGGACCATCCCACTCGGGATCGCTGGCATTTTTCATTGAACCGATTACGACGACGGGTATTTTGGTTTCTAGTGTAAGATCCAGAAGATATGCTGTTTCCTCAAGAGTATCAGTACCATGGGTTACTATGACGCCGTCAAATTTTTTTTCACTCAGGAGTTCTTTTATTTTATTAGATAGATCGAACATAAGCTGGGGTGTCATATGAGGACCCGGATACATTCCGAAATCATAACATTTAATATCGGCTAATTCTTTAGCATAGGGGATCCTCCGAATAAGTTCTTCGCCGGAATATTTCGGTATAGCTCCCCCAGTTGCCTCATCTATCATCATTGAAAAAGTTCCTCCAGTGAATACTATTAATATTTTTTTCATTAGAATCTCAGAATATCACTTAAAACGGGTGCCAATTATTGATGTAAAGCTAACAAAATCCTCAAAATGGAACAAAAGTGAAGAGCAACGGTTTAGAAAAACTCAGGGGAAAAAGTATTTTCATGACTTTTTACAATACTGGCTGACAAAAAGGTTGACAATAATATTTATTTTTCATATATTAATTATTCTTTAGCTTATATCATCTCCCCACCGAAAAGATAAAATTCCCATACGATTTAATATGATTTCTTATGATTTTATATGATAACTTAGTATATAAAAGGGCTATAAACAGTTTTGCAGTAGCGGTGGGAAAGCAGTGAGATTGAATAAGCAAATAAGACCTGCTTATTTGTTAATAGGAACAATTTCTTTCAAAAATTGGTAAAATATACCTTCCAGAACAAATACCTGAAAAATGGGTTCTAATAATGGGGATTTTTTTATATTTTTGTTTTAATAATTGGAGTTATGAAATATGTTACAAGTTCAGGATGTTGATCTTACACCGAATCCGCAAGCTTTAAAATTTGTATTGAATGAAAAATTATTAGACCATGAGAAACGTCAATATTCAAATATAGAAGCCGCAAAAGATGATCCTTTTGCAAAGGCTATATTTGAAATTGATGGGGTTGTTTCAGTATTTTATATGGATAAGTTTGTTTCAATTGAAAAATCACAAACTGCAACATGGGGGATGATTCAGCGCCCGTTTATTAATTTCCTTAAAACTTTTGATAAGCACTTACTCCCGAAAGAAAAAGAAAGAGCTATTGTTAATGAAGATTCCAATGCTATGTTGAAAAAAATAAAACAGTTAATTGATGAAAGAGTACGACCGGCATTAGCTAATGACGGGGGCGGGCTTGAAGTTTTAGGTTTAGACGGAAATGTTGTAACTATTAGGTACCAGGGTGCATGCGGAAGCTGTCCAAGTTCGATCTCTGCTACTTTAACAGCAATTGCCGGATTATTAAAGAGAGATATCGATCCCTCATTGGAAGTTACGGCAGGGTAATTTACTAATTAAATCATTCTTATTTACAGGATGAAAGAATCTGAGCAATTATTTTATTCTACCTCAAAAATAAAGGGAATTTATTTTAAGGTCTTTGCTTCTCATAAGGGGATACTGAAAATATATATTAATGACATCGGAACTAAAATAAAACGGGGAGAGGCAATAAAACTTCAGCCTGATGATCCTTACATGTTTAATGTATTCAAACAGCTTAAAGAATACTTTAATTGGGAAAGAAAAGAATTTGATGTGCCTCTTGACTTAAGGGGGACTGATTTCCAGAAGGGGGTATGGAAAGAGCTTAGAAAAATACCTTACGGCAAAACAATAAGTTATAAAGAACTTGCAATTAAAATGGGCGGGGAGACAAAAACCCGTGCAGTTGGGCAGGCAAATGCATTAAATCCAGCACCAATAATAGTTCCATGTCATCGTGTAATAAATACCGATGGAAAACTGGGAGGATATTCCTGCGGTTTAGAGGTTAAAGAAAAACTATTAGAACTTGAGGGGAAACTTAGTCTTGAACTCTTTGAAGAGATATAAATAAAAAGGAGGTACAACCGCTTTTTAGGATTACTTCAGGTCGCCGATCTTACTAATATCATCAAGTTTTACAAACTTCTCATTAAACTTAAAAGAACCTTTTGCTGATTTAACGGCTTTAATCATTTTAACATTTACACCGTTATTAACTTTAACTTTTTTTGCTTTTTCAGCAAAAGTTTGTTGTTTTGCCACAATTCACTCCAAAATTTAGTGAGCAAATATAGGAATTCCCCGTTTTAAATAAAAGATAATTTATTTCAACCCTTTTCCATCCGAATAAATAATTATTTAATCTAAACGGGGGGTATATTCTTCACTATAACTAAAAATCGGATTTATAAAAAAAATTCCGTGGAGTATTACTACACGGAATTGAGAAGATATAAAAAGGGGCTCCTTATTAAATAAAGAGCCCGAAGGGAACTAGAAACCTAAAGTGAGACCGAAAACATAGTTATCGCCTAAGTACTTAACAGTCCTGTAAGCAAAATCTATTTTTATTCCTATACCTTCAAGGTTATAGTTAATTCCCACACCAGCAGTTAAACCATAGATATAATCGTCCGTCTGGGATTTGGGAGACATTGAATATCCTCCTCTTACAAAGAACATCTTATTGAATCCGTATTCGGCTCCAACTTTATATTCATCCCCGGAAAAATTATTATTTTGAAAGGTTCCAGCAATCTGCAAGGAATTCATATCATCAATATAGGGTTTATATCCGAGCCCGAGTTGAATTGAAGATGGTAATTCAAATGCAGCAGCATTAAGCAAAGAGTATGTTGGGGGACGATTTAAGCCACCGACAGTTGAAAGAACCAATAATCCCGACCCGCTATATTTCATTTGTGGTCCGAGATTACTCAACACTAAGCCAAAGCTTAAACCATTAAGATCAGCAAGATTATCATAGATTACACCCGCATTAAAAGCGATACCACTGGTACTAACTTTATCGAGTGTTTCCGTTAAATAATTTGCTGTTACACCTACTGCTATTCTATCAGTCAGTTGTCTTGAATAGGTAAGTCCAGCAGTAATCATCTGTGGGGAAAAGACCGCGCCAGTACCATCAGGATTTTGTGTTGTAGTAATAGGAATATTTCCTATTGACAGAGATTTAATACTAAGGGCTACGGTTCCGAAACCTTCAATATCAGTTGCCACAGCTCCGTACTCAACACCAATATCCGCAATATAATTCATGTGCGAAAATGTTAAGTCAACTGAATGGTCTAATTTAGAAACCCCTGCCGGATTCCAGAATAATGCTTCTATACCGTAAGTATTTGAAATATTGGCAGTACCCATGGCAATTCCTCTTGCGCCAACGGGAATTAGCAGTTGTATTCCACCGGCAGTACCTGTACGATCACCACCACTGGCGAAGAGATTACCCATCGCCATGGTAAGGAAAAGAACTATTATTAAAATTTTATGTTTATTTTTCATGTTAACTCCTTGAGTTTAATACATTCGCTTTATTAAAATCTATCCAAAATTTGCTGTTCCTGGATTATTGCTATCTTTAGGATCTTTGTAGTTCCTAAACCGGGCATATCTATATATGCAATATATAAACCGCTGGCAACAGGCAAGTTGGATTGGTTATTCAGATCCCATCGTGCAAACTGTCCGGGATCATTCTTATCGATCGTTTGAACCAAAACCCCGGCAAGATTGAAAACACGAATAGTTGCTCTTGCAGGTAAATGATTAAAGGTTACAAAACGATTGTATTTATTGAGCTCTTCGGAGTTTACTCCATAATAAGGATTAGGGAAAACATTTATTGCCTGGACATCATTTTTAGCCTGTGCTGTACTGAAGGTTGAAGCACCAGGAGTAAATGTATATTTATCAGAACCAATTTGTATCGGATTTGCATAAGTAATTACCACCTGATCACCTACCGTATAATTCGTGCCATAGAATACCAGAACCCATGTTGCTAATGCATTGAGTGGATCCGTAGCAGCTCTGGTAATTGCATGAAGAGTATCGTAAGGTGAATTAACAAGAATAGCATACATTCTATTAATAGGATTCCAGGCCCAGAACGGGCTTTCGGTTTCAGTCTGTATACGGTCTCTGAACATAAGATTAACCTGTCTGTTATCATCCTTACTCCAAACTTCAAACGGAATTCTGATTAAGAATGGAGCGTTCGTACCCGGAGTTGGATTAAGCGGATGCGTAGCCAGAGAAGTGGCTTGGAAAATTGTAGCCAATGATCCAGTGCCTGGTTTAATAAAATGAACCACCTGTCCAGTAGTAGCATTCTTTGTCGAATCCCAAACGCCAGTAAACTTTAATATATAGTCTTTCTGAAGTACATTGATATCGCTGGTACCAAAAGTAGTAACACCAGCAGGAGAAAAGTTATCCTTAGCTGTACTTGTGACTGTACCACCAAATATTGTATAGTTCTGAATGTCCAGAGTTGAAGTACTTGAACTATGCGTTAATGTTGTATTGCCTGAAGTTGTGAGTTTTGTACTGAAGTAGTTTATTGGAGCTTTATAACCAACATTTAAACTAATTTGTAAACCATCTACGATAGGTGCTGCATCAAGACCTAAATTAGTAATAATATCGTCCCGACGGGGGAAAATATCTACACCATTTATTACAGATTGATTTACAATTCTAACTTTTTGAGTTGTAGAATCTTTAACATTCCAATATTTGGCTAATCTTGATATTTTTCCAATTGTTGTAACAGTAGTTGTACCTGAAACATCAATAGGTCCGCCCGAAGCGTTATCATCGTAAATTGTCCAATCGGTTGCAATAGGTACCGTACCTTTAACTAAAATGCTCCATGTTTCATCTCCTGCAAATGGACCGTTTTTACTATAGCCATGATTAACATCCCCAAGAATAATTGTATTACCCTGAATGATTGGGATGATAGTAGCTGAATTATTGGTATTGATATTTGGTACGTTTATAATTGTTACCCCTGCAGGCAGTACCATTTTAATACCGTCAACTAAATCACCATCACCAGCCAAAGTTAGTGAACAGTTTAAATTAATAGTACCGGTTTGAGGGCCATAAACTGCAGCCATGTCAATTGAGGAACCGGTTAAAGTATCCGGGCTATTGCCATTATGACCTTTGATTTTTTTGGTGCCGGAAGGAACCCAGTCACCGTTTTCATTTCTCACTTCCGCGCGTTGAGTAAAGAAAACCTGGTATATGTCGCCAGTAACCTTTGCCGGATCAACAATATTTACTGTTACAGAACCGTCAGCAGTTCCTGTATGGATTACATTCTTAAATACTCCAGTAGCATTGGGATAGTTAACCCCCGGATCCGGAGATTGAGGTACGACTGTAAATATTGCAATCGGATTTTCAAGATTATTCGGAACCGCTGTGGGGTCCGGATTATAGCTGTATGAAGTGACAGCAAAATAATATTTTATTCCATCAACTAAGGGGACACCGCCTTTAATCTGATCCGTTGTTATATCAAGAAATCTTTTAATTCCCGTATCATTACCAAATTGTTTAACACCAACGGCAACAACACCTGTTAGAGGATCAAAGAACTGATCTTCTATTTTGAGAATATTGTCTACAACATCAAATGTGGCTAAGCGGACAGCCTGATCGATAGTGGCGCTTGCGCTTGGCAACTGGTAAACATTATATCCCTCAAAAGTATATCCTTTAGCTGAACTATTTTCAGTAGCTTTAACCGTAGTTGTATCTTCTCCCCAGTCAAGTATTATTTCCTTATTTAATGGTGTAATTTTAACTATGGGAGCAGGGGGTGCGGTAGGCAGATTAAAAAAGTTATTATATGCAAGCTGAGCCTGATCATCATAAAACTTAAGCAATCCTATAGCGGCCAATCTGTCAACACCAGTGATTGCACCCGCAACAATTTCTGCAACTACAACTTCCTGTGTGTCACCCGGAGCTAATGTAAATGGACCGGAAGCACTACCCTGACGACGATCTCCGGCTGCTAACTGACTTCCATCAATCCAGCCCTTTCTTGTTTGGGGATCTCCGGGCAAAGCGAAAGTTGTTACTTGCCCAGTTGTAGGATCAATAAATGGCGCACCACTTATTCCATATCTTCCTCTAAAGAAGTTATAAAACTGAGTCGAGCCCTGAATATCTCCCTGAGGCGGATCACCAATATTCAAATCACCATTCGCAAAGTAATACGCTGCAGTCATAGGAAGATTAATTAAACCAGGACCAACTTTTTTACCATTAAAAATAGCGAAATCTGCGGCATCATCTACACCATTCCGGTTCAAATCCTGACCGGCTACTCCCTTTGCCAATGGGCCCTGGAAAAAGTCAAATCCCACAGCCGGAGGGGGTAATGGATTATAAACTGCATCAACAGCGCTTGCGTTATAACAATACTGCAAACTGCGTGATGTATCAACGCCAACAAAATCATCTCCTGCATCTCCATCATCAACATCTGCCCACATGGAAAGATACATATTGTTTACAGTATTATGCTGGAAACCTTTATTGACTAATCTGTATTTTCTAAAGTACATGTTACCCAAGGCACCTGTTTGAGAATAAGCCCAATAGGTAGCCTGAACTTCTATACCAATCGGCTGAGCTCCATAAAGAAAAGTAGTTGTTGTGGAACTCATGTCATTAGCAATAAACCAAACAGTCATATCGGCACCCGTAACACCAGGAATATCAACAGCCGGATCATAAACGCCATTTCCATTAACATCAGTATAAGGGGCGCCAAGATTTCCCGGCCATTCTGTCCAATCTTTTTCAAATTGAGTACGCAATGCAGCGGCTGAGCTATTTTCATTTGATGCCTCTGCGGAAAGATCGACATTAGGTCCTCCCGGTTTTACATCCGGTCTAACTCTGTAGATCCTATATTTATCAAGGGATGGGTCATCTGCCTGACCGTTGGATAGAATAGCCCCGGACTGAAGACCGGTTCTGTATGCTGTTCCGCCAACTCTTGGCTGATTAGTGATATCCCCCTGAATTAATCCTCCCCAAAGGAGTCCTGCAGTAAAAACAGCAGTTTTACCGCTCCCCTTAGGGTAAACTACTCCAGCGTTCCCGCTGGGGTCAATATCACCAATTCCATTATTATAAAATTGGGTTGAAATATTATTTATGTCTAAATAAGTCCTGGCAACCTGATCCAGGGTTTTATTAACAACTTTATTTTTGTCCTTTACACCATCTTTGGCAAGTATGGATACCTGCTGAAGGAGTAAAATACCTATGGTAAAAACCAATAAGTATATAAATTTTTTAGAAATCATATTTTTTAAACTCCTATATCTTTTAATAGAGTGTTCATAATTAGTATTCCAAACGGATTCCAAATCTGATCTGACGAGGAGGTCCATACATTAATGCTGAACCGAAACCCTGGGTAATACCGCCGGCATTTTGATAAGCCTGGTAATAATCAATATTAAGGGCTTTATATAACTCTACATACTTAGGTCCATTCTTCGCCGCCAATGTACCACCAAGGTTTGGATCACTTAAATATCCGTCATCGGTTGCTGTTCCTGTTCTAAGGAAAACATTTTCCACATTCTTGATATCAAACAGATTTACTACCAAGAAATAAATATTTGCACTGAGTTTATCATATATAGTGATTGATTTATCAATGCGAAGATCAACCTGGAAAGTACCTGGAGTTGTAGATGAGTTCAAAGGTTCTATAGGTTGTCTAAACCTGGCATCCCCTTCCAATGCACCATTGACATCTCCTTTCCCACTACCAAGAGTAAAAGGATGTCCGCTTGTAAATGAAAGAAGTGCATTTATTCCTAACTGTTGAAGAACGGAAGGACCATCATCTTTACCAAAACGGTAATCAAAGCTAACATTTCCTCTAAATGCATTATTAAATATTAATGGGTCAACATAATGAGGTTTAAATATTGTTTTCCCATCAATCGGTGCACCAACAATTCCTGCGTCGGAATTTGGGAATGAACCGGTACCGCGTGCATCCTGAAAAGAAATTGAGCCGTTAACCTGGAATCTCTGGACCCTTCTCATATTGAATGCTACCTCAATTCCTTTTGTTGTAGCAAAATCTCCGTTTTCGAAGACATTATAAGACTGGTATGGTGATCCTGCGGCTGTGGTTTGCAGACCGATTACAATCTGATCCTGAATATCTTTATAATAACCAGTTACGTCAAAGGAAGCAAAATTAGCAATCTGCTGGGTAAACCCGATTTCATATTGAGTTGTTCTGGTCGGTCTAATGTTAAATCCGACTGGATTTGTTATATATAAACCGCCGCGTAAGTTATACCCGGTTGCATAAAGTCCCTGATAGACATCCCTCAATCTTGACTGTTGAACAAATTTTCCATATTGTGCATGAAAAATAGTTTGATCAGTTATGGGGAACGAAAATCCAAGACGCGGGCTTAATGAGTTGAAGGCAGGAACACTAACCAGTCCATTAGGATCAACAACTCCGGTACTAAAGTTTATAGTTTTTTCCGGTTGTGTCGGATCCTTAAGAGCTTTATTATCTATATTAATATAATCCCAGCGTAGTCCTGCATTAACTATCAAATTTTTATATTCTATTTTATCCTGAACATAAATACCAGCAACGACAGGTTTTTTGGGAGCAAATTCACCTGTTTTATAATTATCTGCACCATTATATACATTTCCGAATACATCATACCCATAATTATTTACGCCTTGTTTAATATAAACCTGCGATGGTGTCAGCTTTGTTGGATCTGAATCAGGAAGAAGGGCATTTGTATTTAACTGTCCGGCAAGTGCATCTGTTCCTGCATTATTAAAAGCATAGTTTCGTATTTTGTATAACTGTAGTTCGCCTCCAACTTTTAAGGAATGTTCTTTACTAAGATCTGCAGATAAAGCTCCTGCGAAATTAAAAGTCTCCTGGTTTCGATTCAGATAAGAGGAAGTTACTCTTCCCGGAGCATAAAAGCTGAAATTATAAACCGAATAATTTGATGGCTGTACATATCTACCAAAAGTATTATCTCCCGGGCGCCTTACCCAAGTTATTCCAGCCTTAGCATTCGCAACACTATCTCCGTAACCAACAAAATTATCTACAAGATATGGATCATATCTATGATCCTTATTAAATGTATATCCTCCTGTTAACTCATAGTATATAGAAGGATTTATAATGTGAGTTAATTTCAGATTAAATGATGCATTTGTTTGATCAATCTGTTGTATTCTGTTTAAATCAAGAATACTATTTAATTTTCCGGAATTACCTGAAACTGTTGATGCGAAATTAGTTCCATCAAATGTGGCTAAACTGGAATAAGTACCAGTTAACCTTACTTGAATAGGATTCAGATCAAAAGTAAGGGTACCAGTACCATTGTAAGTTTGGGCCGAATTTTTAAATGTAGGTCCCGCCGGATAATTAAATTTAACTGAATCCCCGGCAATAGGAGAATTAGGATCCTTTATCCAACCAAGGTTAATTCCCGGAAACGGCTGGGGGTTAACATCGTTCTGGAAATTAGAATTGAATAATCCGAAAAATTTTATTGTATTACCCAATATAGGACCACTGACTGTTCCGGTAAAATCACTGAATCCATACCAATAGGAACCAAGTGTTTTGCTACCAGTAAATCTATTTTTGGAGTTTTTAAATCCGAGATTATCTGTAGTATATTCAGCACTCAATTTGAATTCCGGACCACCAGTTTTTAACTGTTGACGAATAATACCAGCATTGGCTCCTCCGAATTCAGCGGTGTAACCACCGGCCTGAACCTGGATTTCTTCGACAGCATCCTGAGATATTATCACCTGTCTGCCTCCAACTAAGGGGTTAGTGATATTGGTACCCTCAAGATAAAAACCAACTTCATCCTGTCTTCCACCTCTTACATATATAGTGTTATCCTGTAAATTAACACCAGGTATAAGGGCAAGGATATCATTTATCCCTCTAACAGGAAGCTTATCAAAATCCTCACTTGTTGTATTCCTGATAGCATTTGTATTGCTTGGAACAACCAAGGGTCTCTGAGCTATTATGTTAATTTCCTTGGTGCTTATTCCTTCTGCAGGAAGTTGAAAGTTCATGTCAGTAGTTAAATCAGAATTTACACGGATGTTACTGACCGTAATTGTCTGATATCCTATATATGATGCTTTCAGTGTATAAGTACCAGCGTTTAGGTTATTAATTACAAATTCTCCTTTTACATCAGTAGCGGCACCAGTTGAAGTACCAACGACAATAACGTTAGCTCCAATTAATGGCTCACCTGACTGGAGGTCTGTAACCTTACCTTTAATTTTCCCTACTGTACCAGCAAGTACAAGAGCCGGTAAAAACAGCATGAAAAACAGAACGGTTATCATTCTTTTCATATTATCTCTCCTATAACGGTGAAAGATTGAGTTATTTTAAAAGTGAATGCTGGATAATAGCATCCTTTGCCTAGTATCATTTTAGTCATTTAGATTATTAAATAATAAAGAAGTAGAATCTTCAGGTGATTTACCCGGATAATAAACCGGATAAAAAGGAATGATATGTATGTAATAGATGAAAAGTAATCCAACTGAAATCAAATTAATTCCTAAGAACAATTAGTGAAAAGAAAATAATTACCACAGCAAATCGCCTGGGACTCAGTACGAAATTGTATTCTTTTTAGAACATCTATTGGAAACCTGCTAAAAAACTCAGATAAAGTCAACTTTTTTTTTAACTATTTTAATTAAGAAAATTAAAATTCTTGTTAAAATCAAGTTATCCTGGAGATTAAAACTACTTATATTGTTGTGATGGGTTTTTTTCATCAATCCCGAATCACAATTCGAATCTTCAGTCCTCAATTTTATTTTAAAATTATCATTTTTTTTGAAGCCCTATTTTTATCAGCAGTAAGGGTATAAATATAAACACCAGAGGATAGATTATCAGATGTAATTTTGATGTTATGCTCACCCTTCTCCATATGATGTGCAAATGATTTCACTTCACGTCCCATGATATCATAAATTTTTAAAATCACATTTGCCTTTTCGGTTATGAGAAAAGATATTATGGTTGAAGGATTGAATGGGTTAGGATAATTTTGTTTTAATGAAAAACCTGACGAGACTTCAACTGTTTCTTTAACAGCTGTAAGAATACCTTTATATTTTAATATAGTTCCATTCAATCCCACAGCATAACCATGTAAGGAATCGGTAAATACAATATCTGACAAAAAGAGACTATCCGGGGTAACATATTCGTTCCACGTATTCCCAGTATCGTTAGTAACTAAAAATCTTCCGTAAAATCCGCCTTTAATGGGAGCCCATCCTTCCGAGGCAGTCCTGAAAGAAAGTCCGAGACCAGTCCCATAAATATTTAAGGTTTTGTAAACCCAATCGACACCGGTATTCATTGATTTTATAAATCCAGCGCCGAATTCAAGATCCCCTCCAATTCCAACTATATTAATAGAATCGAGGAAATATAATTTTTGAATTGGGTCGGCAGCTACAGATTTTCCGGTCCAATTTTTTCCTCCATTTGTTGTTTTATATATAACCCCCATAATATCAGTACTTCCGCCACTTGCAAACCCATAATCTTTGTTAGCAAAAACAAAATTATACATTGGAAAGCCCGAGAAAGAATCAATAGCAGCCTGGTTCCAAATATGCCCTCCATCTATGGTAAAAAGAATACCGCTGTAATTACCTCCTATCCACCCATTAAGTGAGTCTGCAAAATAAATAGAATTGAGAAAAACATCCTGCCCATTGTAAAATTCATTCTTCCATGAATTTCCTCCGTCAAAAGTTTTCAGGATAACAGTTCCGTATGGCGGGGCATTAGTCCAAGACAAAGCACATCCTATATTTTTATTAGGGAAAGTCACACTATGGAGATCCAAATCGACACCTGAGTTCTGGATATTCCAACTATTGCCGGCATCTGATGTATGGATAATTATCCCTGAATCGCCGACAGCCCAACCTGTCAAACTATCGACAAAAACAATTTTTTGTAAATTTTTCGTTGTGGGAGATTGGATTTTTTCCCATAAATTTTGACAAAAAGTCCGACTGCCAAAACCAAGATTTAATAATATAAATAATATTAAAATGTTTCTCATTCTAAACGAAATATATAAAAGTCGAAACTAAAATATGATAGTAATTGCGATTAAAAATGATTAATTTTATAAATTAAAACAAAATTATTTGGCTATATGTCATTAGCACAAAAGATTTTCGAATTATTTAAAAGAAAAGAAAAAATTCAAACCGGGGGTGGACAAAAAGCTATAGACAAGCAAATGTCAATGGGAAAATTGACTGCTCGCGAAAGAATTAAAACACTCCTTGACCCCAATACCTTTCATGAATATGATCTGTTTGTAGAGCATAAGTGCAAGGATTTTGATATGGATAAAAAGATGCTTGCTGCTGATGGGGTAATTACGGGCACAGGTACTATTTACGGGCATCCGGTTGGTATATATGCCCAGGATTTTACTGTTGCCGGAGGTTCTTTGGGTCTAATGCATGCAAGAAAAATTACCAAGATCATGGACCATGCTGTAAAACTTGGTATCCCATTAATAGGTATAAATGATTCGGGCGGCGCCAGAATACAGGAAGGAGTTAATTCTCTTGCCGGATATGGTGAAATATTTTACCGTAATACACTGGCATCGGGTGTAATCCCTCAGATTTCAGTAATATTAGGACCTTGTGCCGGAGGTGCAGTATACTCTCCAGCCCTAACTGATTTTGTGTTTGTAGTAGATAAAATTTCAAAAATGTTTATTACCGGTCCTGAAGTTATAAAGACCGTTCTTGGTGAAGAGATATCTATGGAAGATCTTGGCGGTGCCAGGGTACAGACAGAAATTACCGGAAATGCTCATTTTTTCTCAAACAGTGAGGTGGAATGTTTTGAACAAATTAAGAAACTAATAACCTTCATTCCTTGGAATAACAGCAAAAAAGCTAAATCATTTCCTCCAAAATCTCCTAAAGAAAGTTATAAGATTGAGAACATTATTCCTCCGCTATCGACAAAACCATATGATGTAAGGAATGTTATTAAAGCCGTATGCGATGATTCAGATTTTTTTGAAATCCAAGAAGGATGGGCTGCTAATATTGTAATTGGATTTGCAAGACTGGAAGGGGATACTGTAGGAATTGTTGCTAACCAGCCAATGGTAATGGCAGGCGTTCTTGATGTGGATTCATCCGATAAAGCTGCAAGGTTTATTCGATTTTGTGATGCTTTTAATATACCTTTAATAACATTAGTTGATTTGCCCGGCTATCTTCCCGGGGTTGATCAAGAACATGCGGGGGTTATAAGACATGGCGCCAAACTACTTTATTCTTATAGCGAGGCTACTGTACCTAAAATTACTGTTATTCTTAGAAAGGCATACGGCGGCGGTTATATTGCAATGTGTTCGAGACATCTTGGAGCTGATTTTGTTTTCGCCTGGCCTACTGCTGAAATTGCCGTAATGGGACCAGAAGGAGCGGCGAATATTATATTCAGAAATGAAATAATGAATGCCCCTGACCCAAATGACATGAGAAAATTAAAAGTACAGGAGTACACTGAAAAATTTGCAAATCCATACATTGCTGCTGCAAACGGATATATTGATGCGGTAATCAATCCTGCTGAAACAAGAGAATTTCTTATTCACTCGTTAAAAATTTCTGTAAATAAGTCTGAATACCATGCTAAAAAGAAACATGGGATTCCACCATTTTAATATGAGCAAGGAAGAAAATTTAAAAAAGCTTGAGATAGATTCTACTATATACGAAACCAAGTTAACTTCAAAGTACCTGAGAAGAAAAAAATTTTCTATAAATGACCCCCGGAAAATTACTGCATTTATTCCCGGCATAATACGGAAAATACTTGTTAATGAAGGGAAAAGAATAAAGCCCGGGGACAATTTATTAATATTAGAAGCTATGAAGATGGAAAATATTATCCTTTCTACTATCGAAGGAAAAATTAAAAAAATTTATATCAAAGAAGGGGAAACTGTCATGAAAAAACATCTCTTAATAGAAATAGAATAAAAGTTGTTTTTATTTTTTTTAAGAAGGAATTCTTTTTTGATGAGCAGGAATTTAATATATGCTGACTATAATCGATTATGACCTTGGCAGTATTGACAAAGTTGCAGATGCATTAACCGCATCGGGGATAAGATTCAAAATAACCAGGAATGAAAACGATATAATAGGTTCCGAGAAAATTGTATTACCAGGAACTGAGGAGGCTTTGTCTGCTGTTAAAAAACTTCATCTACTTAATCTCTTTACTGTTTTACGTATAGTAAAAAAACCTGTACTTGGAATCGGCTTGGGAATGCAGCTACTGAATGAGTTTTCCAGAGAGGGAAATGTTGCTTGTCTTGGGAAATTTGCTGGTACTGTGGAAAAATTTGACAATACAGTCTCAAGAGTACCCTTCTCCGGCAATTATAAAATCAGTATTGCAAAGATTAGTGTGCTATTTAAAGATATAGATGAAACTGCTGAGTTCAGATTCAGAAATTCTTTTTATCTTCCAGTAAATGATTTTACAACAGCGTATGCTATTAACGGGGTTAGTTTTTCAGCAGCAATTGAGAAGGACAACTTTTATGGAGTTCAATTTCATCCGGAAGAATCGGGGAAAAACGGTTTAACGTTGCTCAGGAATTTCTCGGAATTATAGATTGCATCTATTGCAGTTTTACTTCTTCTCGGAGAAGCACTAAAAGTAATTAAATCCCTTTTGTATCCCCCTTGATCATTTGCCATATTGTAAGAATAATAATCTGGATATCAAGCCAGAATGACCAGTTTTCTATATACCAGATATCGTGTTCAATCCTTTGTATAGTACGACGAGTATTTTCTTCCTCACTAAATGTATCGCCCCTTAGTCCGTGTACCTGAGCCCATCCTGTGATACCCGGTTTTACATTATGTCTTAATCTAATTTCTTCAACTATCAACCTATATTTGTCGTTATAAGGAATAGCATGAGGTCTTGGGCCTACAACAGACATTTCACCTTTTAATACATTAATAAATTGCGGCAATTCATCCAGATTAGATTTTCTTAATAAACTTCCGAATCGTGTAATACGCGCATCATCTCTAATAACAGGTACAAAACGTTCGTCTTCTTTTTTTCCTGAATGCAGAGTTCTGAATTTATAACATATGAATTTTTTATTTTTGACACCGATCCTGTCCTGAGTAAAAATAACCGGTCCTTTAGAATCTTTTTTCAGGAAAAAAGCTATAACGGGAAATAGCCATGAATATATTAAAACAAGAAAGATAACTGAAAAAACGATATCGAATGCTCTTTTGAGAACTTTCCAATGGATCTCTTCCAGCGGTTCATTACGTACACTGATAACAGGGAAATTACCTATCATAGATATCTTAAATTTCTTTGAGAGGAACCTGAAATAGTCAGGAATTATATGTGTTTTAACAGCATTTTTATTGCAGGTTTTAATAATCCCATCCAGCAGAGCAGCGGCATAATCAGGTATTGCAATTACAACTTCTTCTATTTTATTCCCAGTAATTACTTTTTCAAGATCATTTATACCCCCTAATATTTTTTCTCCCACTGCAGGTATAATATTATCATCCAGAAAACCAATAAAATCATATCCGAAATCGGGGTTCTTTTGAACTACATTGCGAAAATTAGCAGCGACATCTCCAACTCCTATTATAAGTAAATTTCTTATCCCCTTACCCGATTTCCTTAGAGAAATAATAATGATCTTAAAGATAATAATCCTGATCCCTGTCAAGAATATTAGAATAATACAATAATAAATGATAAAATTTCTTGTAAAAAGATCTTCCTTTACCAGAAAAATGAAAACAATAGCAGTAAATCCCTGTGCAAACACATTTTTTAAAATATTTACGAACTGGTAAGCGAAGTACCGGTCATCAGTATCTTCATAAAAACTAATAACATTAGCAAAGAAAAGCCAAACAAAATTGAGCCCCATCTGGAGAATAAACATGTGGTTTCTTGATAGAAGAGTATGGAACGACTGAGCTAATACAGCGGCAGTTATAAATGATATATTGAGAAGAAATAAATCGCTAAACAGGCGGAAATAGTAAAATGATTTTTTATTAGCGAACATGTTTATCTTTTACCAGGGAAGAATTCATTAGATTTTTCATCAATAAATTTTTTTATTTTTTCTTCAAAAATATTCCTACTAAACTGCATTGAATGAGTCCGGAGAAAAGAAGGATCAAACTTATCCTGTATCGATTCAAATTTCAATACAGCTTCCTTAACGGATTCGGGGGATTGATGATTAAATAAAACGCCGCTGTTGTTATCACTCACTGTTTCGGACACACCCCCTTTATTAAATGCAATAACGGGGGTACCACAGGCCATCGCCTCAACCACAATAATTCCGAAATCTTCTTCAGCAGCAAAGATAAATGCTTTTGCCCTCTGCATATAAGATTTCAAAGAAGCAAATGCCTGGTAACCGAGTATCTCGATGTTTTTACCCGCTTTGGATTTAATCTTTTTCATTTCCGGACCGTCGCCAATAACAACCAATTTTTTGTCCGGCATAGTAGAAAAGGCATCAACAATAATATCTATTCTTTTATATGAGACCATTCTTGAGGCAGTTAAGTAGAAATCTTCTTTATTAGATCTGCATTCAAAAAGATGAACATCCACGGGAGGATAAATCACAACAGAGTCTCTGTTATAAGTTTTTTTGATTCTTTTGGAGATATGATTAGAAATCGCAATGAAGTGATCTACTCTATTTGAAGATATTATATCCCATGTTCTTAATTTATGAAGGATCATTTTAGCGGTAAGACCTGAAATTCCAGAAAGAAGCCCAGCTTCTTTTAAATAAATATGATAAAGATCCCAGGCATACCGCATTGGTGTATAGCAATAACATATATGAAGCTGATACGAATTTGTAAGGACCCCTTTAGCCACTGCATGCGAGCTGGATAAAACCAAGTCATATCCGTTAAGATTAAATTGTTCTATTGCCAGTGGAAAGAGCGGGAGGTATTTTCTATGCTGGGTTCTGGCAAATGGAAGTTTCTGTATGAAAGAAGTTTCGGCTTTTTTTCCCTTTAATATTATCCTTCTTTCATCTTCATTCAGAAAATCCACAAGAGTAAAGACCGGAGCATCCTGCCAAATATTTGTAAATGACTCCACACATCTTTCGGAACCTGCATAATTAACCAGCCATTCGTGCACAATTGCAGTTTTCAACAGTTACCTTTTATTAATAACTTCTTTAATTACTTCTTTTAAATTATGAGAAAATTTGGTTAAAGGAAATTTGCTTATCTGTAAATTCCCCCTTTTAATAAGGTCATCCCTCAGGTTTTTATCATTAATCAGAATATTTATTTTTTCGGCGATATCGGAAGGATCCAGGGCTCTTATATAAAGAACTGCATCACCGCATATTTCAGGGATAGCGGTTAAATCTGAGGCTATAACCGGACAACCACATATCATAGCTTCAAGGGGAGGAATTCCGAATCCCTCATACAAGGATGGGAAAATAAAAACAGACGCTTTTCTATAATAATTGTAAAGCTCCGAGTTTTCAATATAGCCGGTAAAAATTATATGTTCGTCCAACAGCCTATTACCTTCTACTAACTTAAATACTTCCTTATCCCCGGTTATAAATCCTTCTTTTTTTCCAACAATAACAAGTTTATAGTCTTTCCTGGAATAAAGAAAAATTTCAAATGCTCTTAATAAATTTATCAGATTTTTATGTGGTTTAACATTCCCGACAAAAAGGAGAAATTTTTCGGGCATATTTAAGGAAAAGGGGATTGCTTTTTGTAATTCTAAATTTATCATTTCAGGGTTGATGCCAAAGTGAACTACTTTAATCTTATCCTTGTCCACGGAAAGATATTTTAGAATTTCTGCTTTAGAAAATTCAGAAATTGCAATTATTGTATCCGATATCTTTACTGACCCATACATCATAATTTTTGTATAAATTTTCTGTTTCAGAGAAAGCTGGCTATAAAAAGCAAGATGATTAGCGTCATTAATAATTACAATTCTTTTTTTCGCTTTTATAGGTAATAGAGGAATATTATAATGAGGGGACAGGAAGAGATCGCAGGCAGGTATTTTAAAGGGAAATATAAACTGTTCCGAAACGGAATATATAGGTGAATGAAATTTTATTATTTCAATTACCCCAGATTTTATATGTTTCTTTATTTCAGGAGGGTCGCCTAATAAAATTAAATGATAATCCTCCAAGAGTGCATTTATGAGATTTTTCATGTAAGTACCGATACCTGAATGATTTATCATTCTTGCATCTATCACTATTGTAGGCATAATGGATAAACTTTAAAAAGAAATTCCTATTTTAACAAATATCTTTTGTACTAAATTATTAATTAGTCAATTGTTAATAATCATAATGCAAAATAACAAAATTCGTATTTGTCTGAAAACTTAATGCTTATTTCTATAATAACCCCGACATTTAATTCCGCTAGTTCTATTGAGGAAACTGTAAAATCTGTTATCACGCAGACTTATGGGAATTTTGAACATATAATTGTGGATAACCAGAGTAAAGATAACACCCTGGATTTAATAAAAAATATTTACAGGAATGCGGGTTTTGAAAAGAAACTTAAAATTATCACCGAAAAAGATAATGGAATAGCGGATGCGTTTAATAAAGGTATTACAAATTCTTCAGGCGAAATAATCGGGATATTAAATAGTGACGATATTTTTTATGATGAGTCAATACTATCTTTAGTCAACACTACTTTATCACAACCAGGTAAACTTATAGCCCATGGTAATATTTTTTTTGAAGACCATGTTTTTGGTTCTAATTTCAGATTTCCATTAAAAGATAAAATTTTAGGGGTTGGGTTCAATCATCCCGGTATGTTTATTAAGAGAGATGTATATAAAAAAACAGGGTTATATAATACCGAAATGCGATATGCCATGGATATTGATTTATTTTTCAGATTACAAAAGGAATATGAAGATATTGAAAAGGTTTCATCTTATCTAAATTATCCTTTGGTGATGATGAAGGCTGGCGGTGTTTCGTGGAAAAACGAGTTAAAAGCATTAAAGGAGGTTAAGAATTCATTAATTAAGAATAATATGTGGAATTTTGATTCCGGGGTATATTATTGGGGAAGGATTGTCAGGACCAGAATAAAATCATTTTTGACCATTATTGGATTACACAGAATTGTTTCAGTATGGCGCAATATTAAATGGCGGGCATCCTGATGATTAAAAGATATCTTTTAATTTTTCGTGAAAGATTAACTATCTATAGCTAAGTTGAAAAAGAGTAATAATTAATATTATGGCAGTTAATGAGGTTAATAATTTGAAATTGCTTTGGGTTGATCATTCTTTTCATAAAAGGACATTGTCGACCAATTTTTTAAAAGAGATTCTGGAAAAAAAATTCAATGTTAGTGTTTTTTGGGATGATTATTGGAGGGGAGGAGAACCTTTACCAGTATCAGAAATAAACAATTATGATTATGTGTTCTTTTTTCAAACATTATTGCCTTTTTATAAATTAAAACAAATC
>OCZT010000412.1_pt1 | contig 42687 bp, 69 predicted proteins | sample 1539031 | NCBI WGS metagenome assembly OCZT01 (sample SAMEA3539308, study PRJEB22396) | soil metagenome | biome: tundra; feature: field; material: soil | place: USA | collected 2010-05 | depth 0.15 m
AAAAAAGAGAAAGTGTTGGAATGGCTTAATGAGAGATTCAAGTTGAGACATTCTGCGCACCCCGAACACCGACAGCTAAAGTTGCAGGTTGATTCGACACGCCGCCATAGTTCGGCTAAGGACGGAGTTTTCGTAACTTCAGTGTCCAAAGACAGCCAAATAGGACTTTGTGCTTAAAATGAAAGTTTTACCACAAAATACCATAAATTGTCTAACTATAGTCTTTCAATCCGTTTCTATCAAGAATATCTCTGATGTTGTCGTAAGATTCTGTTGTGTCAAATCCTGAAACCTCGTTTTCATTAAGAGAGGCACCTAAATATTTGTTGATAATTTGTTTTGTTTGGTCAGATATAGGTTTAAGTATCTTTATGTTAATTATATATTTAGATAATGGTTTAATAATACCTTCAACAAATAATTCATCTGGTTCTGTTGGTTCAAATTTATATGCTGATGGGTCAAAATCACTCTTCATAGATAGTGTTTGAAAATGTGTTCGATTACTATTAATCAAAAATGCTTTATAATCCTCTTCAATTAGTTTTCTATTAAGAATTAGTTTAATTGGATAATCCATATTTTTAATTGTTGGATTATTTTCGTCCCAAGTCATAGATGTTCCAATAATCATATTATTCTCCGATTCAATATAGTGTTTCCACCTTGGTTTGATTTCATTTTTGGTCAATATATTAATAAGTTTTTTCTCATCCAAATAATGAAAAACAACACCATTATTATCCGCCTCAACTTCGCTTAAAATATCTTTAACTCTTTTTCTAATCTGTGTCTCATCCAAATGTAATTGATTCTCAAACTCACTATCTGAGTCCTCTCCAAACCCCAAGTCCAAATAAGCCAGATTACCGTTTTTGTATCCCATATTTTGAGGAGCGAAATCAGAACTTGTAACGCCCAATTTTTTCAACTCTTCAATCATATCAAAATATTGAATTGCAAAGTTTTTTATTTGTGGTTTTAATTTTGATAAAAATAGTGCTTTTATTTTTTGTAATTCACTATTTTTAATTTCACCCATAACAACTTGTCTTATAAATGTATGATAATTGACTTTATTATTTCCAAAAACTTTGTTCCAAAAATACGATGTCGCATCATCCCAATATTCAATCGTTCCTTGATTGCGTGTGTCTATCTGTTCCAACAAGATAACAACAAGATTATCATGTTCTCCACCTAATCTCCATACTTCATATATATCAGCTATGTGTTTATTTTTCTTTCCTTTAATTTTTATAGCCTCAGTGTATTCGGAAATATCCGTTGTTAATTTTAAAACCTTATTATTACCAACTGCATAAGCATATCCATTATTCCCTTGTCCTATAAGTTTTGCTTCTGGCAAACCTAATCTATTTGTTATTTTTTGAATTAATTCTTGCGCTGATTCATCGTCTAATGAGTAGAATTCCGATATAACTTCAGTGTTTTCACCAATATCATTCTTGAGAGATAGAAGCATCTGTACATTAGTCCCTTGATGCAAAATTTCCTTAAATCCAAAAGATTTATAAAAGCCAACCAAATCATTCAAGTCCAAACCTTTTTCTATTTTGATGGGACTGGCGTTCAAATAAATTCTATCAAATCCCTTCTTCTTAATTTTATTGATTGCAATGTTTATGAGTTTTTTGGCTATTCCTTCGCCACGAAACGACCTATCACCATCATTGTATATTTGTAACCAAATAATCTCAGCGCAACTATCATGAGGAAACATCTTGTCATATTTGTCTTCGGAAAAATCAGTTTCAAATTTCCAAAACATATTTGTCAACTCTCCTACGGCGATTCGACCCGCTATCTCACCATCATAAAAAGCCGAAATAGTCCATTCGTCTTCAGTACCTTGTTTAAATGTGAATTTGGTGTTATCTAAAATTGCTCCTTCGACAACCATATCTTGGTTCTCTTTAAGAGAATTGTATTCTATCAGTTTTAATGCGTTTGTTGGAATTTGTTGTTGTGTATAAACATGAATAGAATCATCTTCGAAATTATCGTCGTTTACCCATTTATGATTTGGTATTTTTGTTGTATCTATTTGCCAAATATCACCATTGTTTCCAAAAAATAAATCTTCGGCACTTTCAATGTTAGTTGCGAAAATAGCACCACCACTAACTTTATATCCTTCTTCGCCTTTCTTTGGAATTAAACCATTTTTAAAAATTGATTCTCTGTTTTTTGGTGAAGATGTATGATATAAGTATTTGTTTATTTTCCCATTTCTTTTTTTGTTATTATTATTTTGGACAGGATAAAATTCGTCCAATTTCTCATATTCATCCCCTTTGGTCGTATATATCTCTTTTCCTTTTTTATCGGGTCCATGATAAAAATACTCGCCAGGATTTGAAGCATCAAATACTTTTGAAGTCTCCACAAGAGCTTGAATTACATGTTGTGGTTCTTCATGATATATGACCGCTTTCTGCATGAGCAATTGCCCAATCCTTAATCAATGTAATATAATCTTTGTCGTGAAATTCTGTTTGAGATAAGGCGCATGCTCTATAAATAGTTATGTATGGAGTTTTAAATTGAGATGCTAAGGATGTGCCAAGTTCGCGTTCTTCGGTTATGTTTTCACCTTCATACATCCTGCGTTTTGGTTTCGGTTTTACACTATAATGTGTATCATGAACTTCATCTGATAATCCGAAATCAACAATGACAATAGTAAGTTCATCATCCCCATCTCTTAACACCATTCCATATGAATTAAGTCTCGCTAGGTCTCCTGCTCCTAATTTTCCACTTTCAATAAAGCTGGTCACCATTTGAACAAATCGACTTTCTATTAATAAAGATTTGATATCTGTATCTATAGGCCAATAAAAACCTTTATGACCCTGTTGTTGCAGTTCGAAATTCCTTATATAATAAGCAAAACTATCAAAATCAAATCCCAAAATCTCTTTAAAAAGTTTTTTTGTTAATTTGTTAGCTAATTCCATCTCCACCCATAAAGCATTATTTTCGCTATCAAAAACGTTTGCCAATATTTCACCATAATAATAATCTTTTCCCCATTTTATTTCGTTTTCGTTTTGAGCTACACCTTTTGTATTTTTAGCAAGTTTAAGAACCTTTTCATTATCAATTTTAAAAACAATTCTTCCGGTTCCTGAAGACAAAATAATTAAATGTGCCTGACAATATTCAATACGGTCTTTAAATGTCTTTAAAGATTTAAACAATTCCATATTAAATTCAGAAGGATAACTTTCTGGCAACAAATCTTCTTCGAATGATTCTTGGAGGATTTTTCTTATTTCCTTTCTTATTTTATCCTCAAACTGTTTCATTTTTCTTTTTTACAATTTTTTTAACTGTCGCTTTTTTCAACAAATCTCTAATTTCTTGTTCTTCTTCAATTCTGTCATCAAATTGATAATTTATATCTTCTTTATCTATATCTCCATTAACACCATAATATGGTTCGTCGATTTCAAGTTTGGCACTTCTATAACTTAAAGCCATAGCTATAATTCCAGCCACATCATTGGCACCACTAAGGTCTAAACTATAGCTATTTTCATCATTTGTATTTTCATTTTCTGCATCTTCTATATATTCTGAAAAATCTTCGTAAGAAATTCCTTCGAATTCCAAATAATTATTAGTCTCAAGTTTATAGGTGCCAGTACCTTTTTGATATACATTAACTTCTTTACTTACATACTTTGTTTCTCCGAGAAGTTTTTTTAGAGGATTCATATATAATTCGAAATATTCATCTTCATCTGCAGAACGCTGTGCATCTTCTATACATATTGTAAAAACACGTTTTATTTCATCTAATATATTTTCGTTATATTCATTGTTTTCATCAATTCCATCTGGGTTATTTAATACGTCAAGTAAGCTTGAAATATTCATTTCTTTTATCTGTTTTTTATATTTTGCCGGAAATGCTTTCTGAATTAAATATCTCACCTTTGCTTGATTTAGATTATTCAATTCATCAAAATGATAAGAAACATCTTCAAAACTATAATCGTATTCACTAAAATCAAAATCCTGATTAGACACTCTTTCCGCCTGACTTTTATCATCAAAAAGATTCAATAACTCATCGTCTTGCCATTCTGGAAATGATAAGATGATTTTATCTTTTCCATAAGTGACAAATTGACCTGCATATTTCTGGAGTTTTTCTATATCCTTGTATTTAACAGCAGTAGCTAATGCTTTGAAAATATTCGGATTTTGCATGTATAATGTGTGAACATATTCATCACCGTATGCATCAGTAATTTCTTTAATTATTTTTCTATCTTCATCGCTATTTCTTAACATTTCCAACACAGATATTTTGGCATCTTCCGGATGAATATTAAATCCAGTAATCATTTCTAAACTTAAGTTGTCATGCAATACAGATTCATAACCAGTAATAAAACTTATTTGTTCAGGAGATAAAGCAAGTGCATTTAATTCAACCGCATCATAACTTTCTAAAATATTTGTATCTCCTTTTGCATCGGATTCAATTATTTTTTGTTTTTGAGCAGGAGTAAGATTCCAGTTAAAAATATCATATTTAATAACATGATTATATGGTGGAACAGATTCTTGAATCCAATTAAAGTGATGGTCTATTATATATTTACCTATTGATTCTAAGCCCTTATGGTTTGCAACAGCTGAAAATCCAGCCTGGAAGAAGTTATTTGGATAATAAACCAACAAATAATTAAACAAATCCAAATCCAAAATGTCTTGGAATTGAGATAGTTTTTTGCTGTTTGAATATAGTTTTAATGGGTCATTTTGAGGATTGTGATTTTTTAAATACTTTCCAATCATTTCAGTGGTGACAAAATATTCATAAAATCCCCAAAAATTATCACCAATTTCAAACATTTCAGGATTATTATTAAATAAAATACTTAATCTGTTATCTCCAATTGTTGTTCTAACTATTCTATAATATTCGTTCTCTCTGTGTTTTATCAGGTTTATAAATTGAGCAAATGCTTCCGGATGATTTTTAACCAAATAATCTTTTTGTTCATCGGTTAAATTCTTTATTTTCTCTATTGAATTTTCAAGCAGTTTTGGATTATTGTAAACTATCCAATTCAATGAATCATTATCAATAATTATTGTATCCAAATTAAGACCACCAACTTCTTCTCCTTTTGAAATTAAAATATTTGTTTGTTCTTTTGTTAAAACTATTGTTCCCCAATTTCTACTTAAAAATACAGTCGGAACTTTATTTAAAGCATAATCAACCATTTCGTTGTTTCGAAGATACTTATTTAATGGTAAAGAATATTTATTTACTATTATCTCAAATATTTTAGGATGTTGTAATAACAAAAACATCATATCCTGGTCTGTTATTTTTTGAATAGTTTGTGATGCTTCTTTTTCAAACAATGATGGATTATTATGAACAACATGATGAATTGTTTCATCATCCAAATTAAGTTTATCAATTTTGAGTTCAATTTTTGTAGATAGTAGTTTTAATTGCTGTGGTTTATCTAATTTGATGTTACCCCAGTTTCCTGCCAAAAATAATTCTGGCATTTTGTCTAATGCCCAATTTATTGAATCTTGATTTCTTAAAATTTCATCCAACGGAACTATATTGGAATAAAACTTGGCTATATTCTTGATTTGTAATGGATAATTTAATAATAAATCAGATACATATTTATCATCCAATTTATAAAGAGCGGTACCTCCATAACCATTGAACAAAGTTGGTTTTTTAGAAATCACATTTTTTATTTCATTCGTAGATAGGTCACCTATGTTAAAATCTGTTTCGGGTTGATACGCAGAAAATGTTTGATACACAATTTCAGGTTTATCTCCAAGAATAAATGGAATTATATATTTATGAAATACTTGTTTTGGTTTTGTGTTTGCTCTTCCTTTAATTTGAACCAAGGAATTATTTTGGTCAATTGCAGCAGTCACATAAGGATATTTGTCTTTTCTCAATGAATATAGTATACTACCACCTTGTCTTCCACAATGACCCATTGCTTTTGCTTCTTTATCACAATAGGATTTTCCTAAATTAATCCAATAAAATCCATCTGGAAAATTCATAATAACCTCACCATCTTCATCTTCTATTTGTCCGCCTTGCATTGTGGCAAGTTCAGCATGCCATTCTTCACTTCTTTTAAGAGCGCCTTCAAAAGTGAGTGTTTTGAAGTTTAAAACATCTGTTTCTGGTGCCAGAACATTTCTACGAGTAAGCCAGTCAAGAATATGAGTATATTGAGGTTCTTGACTTGTTGCAAATTCTATAGCACTATTTGCTCTTTTTTCAAGCAGTTCATTATTGTTGGCATCTGATAATTTTGGTAATGACCATGCTTGTTTAGATGCGTTTATTATATCTTCATCAAAATTTGCTTTTGCTATTTGAGAAAAATATGCACCTCTCAATGAATTAGCTATCCAAATAGCATATTTAGAACTTAACCCAACGGCCCATTCAGCAATTTCTAATGGTATTTTAAGCTTTTGAACTATTTTATGTGCTTCCTGACTTTTGCTTCCTTGTATATCGCGAATATCATCCTCTAACAAGAAATCATCATTAGATGAATTTAATCCAGCCAAAACAGACAAACGATTCTTAAAATTTTCAGACAACACCATCATCTTGATAAATAGTCTGTTTTTTGTTGTTTTTGCCGTCTATTTATAATAACAAAATGAAGGATTTAAAAAAGATAGGAGGAGGCATTTTCATGGTCGATAAAATCGATGGTGATATATTGCTTGGAAAACGCTCTAAAGACTATGAAAACGGAGTTGTTTGGTGTATTTTTGGAGGTACTTTTGAACCAAAAGATGGTTATGTAAAAAACACAGCGAAAAGAGAGTTTAAAGAAGAAAGTGGATATGAAGGTGATTATTTCATTTCAAAAAAACCATTTTTTATACACACTGACCCAACTTTAGACTATTACACCTATTTGGGAATTATTGATAAAAAATTTATTCCTACAATAGATGATGAACATATTGCCTGGGGATGGTTTTCGGTGGAATGTCTGGATGAACTAAATCTGCATCTTGGATTTAAGCAATTTGTTGATATGAAACGGGAAGAAATAGATGATTTTGTCAGAAAAGTAAAATCCGGAGAAATTAATCCTTAACCGGTTTTGGATTAATTATTTTAAAAAATCTGATTTAAATCCGTTTTTATTTTTTTTGTTCTATTTATAAATAAAAACAATGGGAAGACCTAAATTAAAAAAAGAAGAAAAGAAAACTAAATTAGGGATTAGTATTTCAAAAGAATCTAATCAAAAATTAGAAAAACTCACAAACAATAAATCTGGATTTATTGAAAATTTAATTAAAAATTATAAAGCATGAAAACTGGTATATATAAAATAACTAATATAATTAATAATAAAATATATATTGGTTCAGCTGTAAATATTAAAAATAGATGGGCAAGACACATAGGAGACCTTTCTCGTAAAGAACATCATTCTATAAAACTACAAAGGTCATATGATAAACATGGTATTGATAGTTTTAAGTTTGAAATTATAGAAGAATGTTCAAAAGAAAACTTAATTATAATAGAACAACATTATATTGATTTATTTGACACTTATAATAATGGTTATAATTGTTCTCCAATTGCTGGAAACACATTGGGGTTTAAACACTCCGAAGAATCTAAAAAGAAAATGAGTATTTCGAGAAAGGGATTAAATACATGGTCAAAAGGTTCTAAATCATCTGACGAAACAAAAAGAAAATTAAGCATTGCTGGTAAAGGACGTAAACACACATCGGAAAGTAAAAATAAAATTAGTAAATCTAAAATGGGTCATAAGGTTACCAAAAAAACAAGAAAAAAATTAAGAATAGCTAATACGGGGCAGAAACGCTCACAAGAGACTATATTAAAAATGAAAAATAAAGTTGTTTCTGAAGAAACCAAAAAGAAAATGAGCGCAAAACATACAGGAAGAAATAATTCAAAATATAATCCAACGCCAGTGCTTCAATTTGATGTAAATGATAATTTAATTAAAGAATGGCAAGATTTATTTTCTTTAAATGAAACTGAATTTAATCCAAAAAGCGTATCTAAAGTATGTAGAGGAGAATCAAAAACTCACATTGGATATAAATGGAAATTTAAATATTAAACTATTTTACAAGGTATTATAATGTCCTCCGACACATATCCATAGGTGGCACATAATCTGTGGTATCCATCTCCAATAATCACCGAACTATCATTTGGGTTCCTAACCAATAACAGTGGTGATATTTTTTCACCTTTATTAATCTTTTTAAGATTGGATTTGACATGAGAATTGCTAATACCTAAGAGCGAAAGTCGACTGGCACGAAAAATGTCTTTTGCTTTAAATCTTGTCATTTCAGCATTTTTAAGTCTACCAACAATATTTTTTGATTTAATTTGGTCAAATATCAAATTCAAATATGATTCACACGCCACATAGTCATGAGGCTCTGGCTTATCCAGCCACTTTATATTAACTTTTTTCTTTGCTGATTTTTTACTTACTTTAACTTTGGTTTTTATCATTTTTATTTTTAATAACACTTTATTAATTCTCCTGCATCAAATGATTTTGCAATCCACCTGAATAAATGAGCACCTTTTATTTGGGCATCAAATGGAGCATTTCCAAGGTCTGTGCTCAATTGAGTTTTGTCTGGTAATCTAACTTGTGAAACAAAATCAGAAGTTGGAGCATATTGTTCAATATTCTCTGTGACCGGAATTCCAAACTCAAACTCATCATCAAAAATAACGACATGATAATATAAGTTCCCAGCTTGATATCTGGAAAACATAGCTATATTTTTGCTTTTTAATAAATCTTTTTGAATATCCGTTTTGGATTTCTTATAAATATCTACTACATCATTCATAATTTTTATCTTTTAAATTTTAATATTCTAACCCAATATTATTTCCGGAAATATCACCATAAATGAATCTTCTTCCACAACTGATACAATTATCTTCTTTTTTTAAATTAAAGGTTGTTGTATCTCTTTGTATCAATAAAACACCATCTTCACACATTGGACAATTAGATTTAAATGCGGAATCTCCACATCTTATCAAATCTTCGTGATATACAAATATGGGTTCTTTTTCAAAATTTGTCTTAAAGTTTTCAATAAACTCCTGTTCTGATTTTGTACTCATGATTCTATAATTTCTTTTATATTTGGTTTAAAATAATTTTTTCCTTTTAACACTTTTCTATCTTCTCGGAAAATAGGTTTTCCATTCTCATCTAATTTTGACATGTTGGACCTGTGAATTTCATCAAATACCTCTTCGATTTTGTGTTGCAGACCGTGAGTAATGATAGTGCCCAAAAGTATATAAAGTTCATCTCCAAGCGCATCAGCAATTTCAATTTTATCTCCACTCAGTGCTGCCTCAAGATATTCTTTGTTTTCTTCTTGCATCAACCTGTGTCTGAGACGAACAAGTTTTTCATCTACTACAGGAGTAATTTCGTCATTCCAAACACACTCGTAAGTTGTGTGAAATTCGATAAGTTTTTTTAATTTATCTTGCATATCTTGTGTTTTTAAGTAGTTACTTCAGGTGTCGGAGTTATCTCAACATTAGCAACCGCCTTAGTCATGATTGTTTTGTCTGTTTTAAACGTTATTTCAAGACACTTGGAATCCTTAATTTCAGATTCAATATGCGCCTGAATAATCGTCTTTAGTTGCTCTTGTGGAATTGTGTTTAGCACGATTTCCTTCAACTCGTCCCTTGTGAGTTCTACTTGATGTTTTGTCTTGATAATTTTCATTTTTATTTATTTTTAATTGTTAATATTTTTATTTTTAAAATTCTAGTGCACCTACGAAATGTTCAATCTCCACAACCTCCATTTTGTCCAAATGTTGTTCAATTTCAGGATGTACTTCTACATAGCCTAATTTGAACTCGGTATCATCAAATAATTTCAGTTGTTTCTCTACAGAAATTTTCTTGTTGCTCCATGAATCAAAACTTTCTTTTTGTTTGTGCAATTTTGGTTCAATTATATTTGTATTAAACTCATCAATCCGTTTTTGAACTATTTGAAATAATTCCATTGGTGCCTGTTCATTTATAAATCCTCTGAATTGTAATATTTTTAACTTACAAACATATTCTCCATCAACCCACACTGAATTCCCTTGTTTTCCAAGTTCTAATGTCCATCTTTTGTCATCGTATAATATCGTGGAAATAGCGCAATCTCCATGATTTACTTTGGAATCATAACTTGCGACACAATGTTTTTGTCTTTTTCCTTCCATTGCCAGACATTTTGTATCTGTCAATAGCTCATATCCATATAAATCTGCAAATTCTTGAAAAACTTTACTAATTTTTAAATTGCAATTATCATTAACAAACACTACCTCTGTAAGTTGTTCAGCCCAGTTGTCGTGCATTCCTTTTAGTCTTTTTTTGCTCCAAGAAAGATTAATCCTCTTATTTAAGAGTTCCGCTATTCTTAACGTATCACTCAAAAGATACGGATGAGAAGAGAGATTTCCATCTTCACCTAAAAATAATTCCTTATTGATATTTTCGTGCCCAATAGAGTATTTTAATAATAATTTCAAAGACTGTTTATTATATCCTGTTTCTAAAATTAATTTAGCCATAGGATAGTTTAATTTATAAAAATGAGAAAGCAATCTTTTGTAAGAAAATAATTTCTTGCTAACAACAGTATTTAAAGATATGTTTATATCAGAATATTCAAATAAAAATCTTGTCCATGGATAATTCATGGAAATGTAATTTAAAATCAATGGGTCTTGAGGAAATTGCTTAACATGATAAGCAAACAATGGTCTAATTTTATCATTTGTGGTATACCAAAATTTCTTTCCGTTTTCTTTGATTATAATTTGTTGATTTGTTTTGCTTCTATAAAATATTTTATTTGTTACAGACATTCCTATAGATTCCGTCTTTTGAAAAATAATTATTTTTCCATCATCATATTTCGCAATACATATTTTTTGCATATCGAAACGACTTGGATTCCTCAATAAACAAATTCTTGCTGTCTGCCTGTCTTTTTTTAGCATATCAAAAAGCCATTTTCTTTCAACACCTTTATCCTCAATCCACAAATCCTCAATCTTCAATAATCCTGGCTTCACCTCATCTGTTTTCTTATTTCTTATCTTCTTTATCATTGTTTGGATTTTGAGTGGTTGGAATCAAATTTTCACTTATAAATTCCGAAAGTTTTTTAGCTTCTGAAGGTTCCATTGTTATTTGGTCGGAGTGCATTTCTCCTGTCCACAAGTATTTGCAGGCGATTTTGATTCTCCTCCAAATAGTGTCCTTATGATTTCCGTAGCCAAACATTGCAAAATAAATGGATTGGTGGATTTGAGTGGTACCATCGGAGTGTTCATAAAAATCTGTATCTGAGGTCACAACAAGCATATGGGTACCACACTCACACTCAATGATTTCTTTTTTTGATTCGTTTCTTTGGGTTGTGGTCAAATCCTGTCTCTGCTCCATCATTTGTTTGTTTTTATTTTCGCATATAATTGCACACTATTCAGGTCACCACCAGTGCGATATTGTCCGTATTTATTATCAAATCCTCCATTGTCCACAAAATCTTCATTATTCAAATTACTCCAAAATTCTTCAACATATTTATTTGGAATAACATACCAATGACCACTATCGTCTTTAACTGCTTTTACTTTTTGCATATTTGTTTAAACGTAAGATATTCGAAAAAGTTTCAGTTTTGGAAATTATTCTCCAATATCGTGAGTTATCAATTCTTGACCAGAATCTATTTGCTTTTTAAAATCTTCTTTATTTGCTGTCCACCAGGATTGAATCAGGTCTGTTTCTCCTTGATTTTTAACGTTGGTTGTTATATTGAATATTAGACGAGCGGAGCCATCTCCATCTACCGATACTGGAATTGTCCGGCTGGCACCCCATAGACCAAGAAGTTCTATTTTGGCACATAGTCCTACAAAAGATAGAACATCATCTTCGTTTCCTACTAATTCAATAGTTATTTTAGCCATTTTCTGTATTTTATTAATTTTTGCAAATATAGAAAATTATTGATTACAAAACAAATTTTGTTGATTGATTTCTTCTTCTATAAGTTCTTGGTTACCGGTTTTACGGAGTCTGTCAAACCAGTCGTTTGTTTTGATTTTGCACATAAATAAGGCACTATCCTTTCTGTTCGAAATTATTCCCTTACATACACAACCTTCTACCAAGAGTCCACTATCCAATTTGTTCTCTTTTACTTGTTGAATAAACTCCTTATTCAAATTTCCATTATAGACCACGCGGGGGATATCAACTTCTTCCCCAAAATGTTTGATGAAATTTTTCGGGACAATAAACTCATTTTTTCTTACATCCTCAATATCAAATAATGTAAGTGTAATAGTTTTGTCGTTCTTAAAATCATGAGAACCGAATTCGGATTTTTCTCCAGCTAATTCCAAATAACAAACATAGGATAATGAATTTCTATAATCTTTGCTTTTGAAAATCTTAATTAACGGCTCGTACTTTTTCATAAACAAGTCTATTACAAATCCAAACGGTTCATTCTTTTCGTCTATCATCATCTTTCGAGTTCCAAACTTATAAAACCCTCTTTTTTGAGAATATTCCACCCTAATGTTGCTTCCGTCAATTTTATCAAATGCGAATATTTTAAGACCTAAGTTTTGTCCCCAGTAATCTATTGTTGGATATGCATTCATGATTAATTTTTTCTATTTTTCCATTCTTCAAATGATACCGATGTCAAATGCCAGGCACCACATGTTTTACATTCATATGCTCTAACCGGAGTTTTATGATTATATGTTTTTTTATTGATTGAGTTAATATGTTCCTTTGCAACTTTTTCAGAACAATATGCCAATTTATCGCAAGGAATTTTTAATTCAGGAGCCACAATATTACCCACCAATCTCGCTTCTAATTTTTCCTTATTTTCTTTAATGTATTCCAATAATTCAGCATTAAAAACCTTATGATTATTTTCTTCTAAAAGATAACATGCTGGAACTCGACACAAACTGGTAAATTTGTACCTGCCAAAAGTTATGATGGTGTTGTCGTCGTACATGATAAATCAAATTTCGGTTCCAACACACCTTATGTTATCCAATTTATGATATTGAGGCATCGAAGAATTCCAATCATATTCATAATTATGCACACCCACATTAAAATAAATGTTTTTAATATCCACTCCTTTTGTTTTTAGATATTCTTTTATAATTTTTTCTACCTCTTCAACTGTTAATAATACAGTTGTTTCTTTTTTGATTTCCATTTTTGTTTATTGAAGTTAAAGTTTTGTATTTTTGTATGGTTGTCTCGGAGCTATTGAAATTTTACCGTCTCTGGATAATTGAAGTTGTTCCATCGGAAGTTTATAGATTAGTATCATCGCGGAATTTGGCAGAGACCATTTCATATTTGGGGCTGACTGAAATAATTGAGAGGCTACGCGTGGATTTGACATACTTGCTTTAATTTTTAGATTCGTTTTCCAATTTAGTTAACTCCTCTTCTTTTTCATTAAGAAGTTTTTGAGAATATAATATGTCTCCTTTTAAGTGGTCTATTCGATTTTGAATTTTCTTTTTATCTGCCTCAAACTTACATTTTCTGTAACACTCCTCATTAAATTCAGGAGAATAATCCTCCTTTTTTATCTCAATAAAATCCTTCTTTTTTCGTCCGTTTTTATACAATCTTACGCTCAATATTCCTTTCGCAAAGGCATCTCCGATTTGCACCTGCAATTCTTCCAATGACAACCCAACCTTGAGTTTGTATTTGTAAAAGGTGTAATAATCCTGGGCGATGATGAATTTGTATTTTTTAACTTCCATTATATCAGGATTTGACAGTTTCTAAATGTTCGGGAGATTTGATATCATAAAATCCTGTATATTTATTAATCAAAGTTTCCCTGTTCGAGAATCCTCTTCCTCTTCCAGCAAGAATAACTATTGGAGCGCTTTGAGCACATTTATAAACACTTTGTTTTGCTTTAGAGAAACACATGTGGACATTTTCAATGAATAATTCTTCTGAAACGTTTTCGTAAATACTTTTTCCGTTTGGATATAATGGGAAATATTCAGGATTTAGTTTTTTATTTTTAAATTCATCAATCAAGTCAAGGATGTCTTTTCTTTCACGAATCAACTCGGCGCAAACACCCGATATTATATAATAATCAAACGGGTCGGCAGGATTTTCTCTATCAACCGTATCAGCCAACTCAGCTAGTGCTGGCATATTAAATAACTCATAAGGTATTATCTCTCGTCCATACTTTTCATTTAGGAATTTTGACATAAAAATAACTTCGACCTTCGTCAAATCGCCTATTGGCTGATATGCTCCAACGCTTGAAACGTCATGGAATGACGACCATCCACAGACTATTTCAGAGTGATTTCCAGTTCCCAAAATCAGACTTTTAAAATGGTGGGTGGCAGAAAGTCCTGCAACTGTTCTTCCAACCGCCTGCATACAGGCTCGCTCTGAAAGATTTGGTTCTTGTCCGAATGCCTTTTCAAAACTTTCAACAAAAGCATTATAAGGTTCTTCCATGGAATTCCAATATAAATGAACACCTAATGCTTCGCAAATTTGCTTAGCATTCGCACGAGTTACGCTATGATTGTCTCGTGTAGGATTTGATATCGCTATCACTTTTTCTGAACCAAGAGCTATAACAGAAATAGCAAGTACTAAAGCAGAATCAATTCCTCCACTGACGTGTATTTGTGCTTTAAAATCATCTCCCATAAGTTTAAAATAAGTTCGTTGAAGAAAAATTAATGCATTGAGAATTTCTTCATATTTTTCCTTATCATTATATGAAGTTTCTGATGAAATATATTTACCTTGAATATCCGTTTCATCATCCCATAATTCTACCTCTGCAGTGATAAAATCCTCATCAAATTGTTTTGCTTGTTTAATTAAATCACCATGTTTATCAACAATCATTGAGCCTCCATCAAATACAATTAGGTCTTTTGTAATGTCCCCGATACCTGAAGAATTTGAAGTTAAAAAAGGTACCTTTTTAGAAAATCCTTGTTTTTTAAACAACTCTATTCTTCGTTTTTCTTTACCCCAATAAAAATAACTCTGGTTGGCACACAACAAAATTTCAGCTCCAGCAAATACCATTTCTTGAGCAATATCCCTGTCATTATCTGTGTCCCAGCAATCTTCGCATATCGGTGTTCCTATTATTATTTTTTCACCACGAACATCAACTTCAAATACCTTAACTTCTTTTCCTGGATTAAAATACTTTCTATCCTCATGGTGATTTCCGTTAGCAAGGAGTATTTTATCATATATTCCAATTATTTTTCTATCTTGAATAATCGCAACAGAGTTATATAAAATAGGAAACCCAACCTTATCCACGCCACGTACATCAACAAACCCAATTACAACAACAAGATTTGATGGCACTTCTGGTACAATAACATCAGTTAGAAACTTTTTATTATATTCTACGAAATGAACCTGATTAAACAAAGCTCCGCAGCAATATCCAGTTATTGCGAGTTCTGGCAACAAAAGGATATCAGACCCCTCATTAATTGCACGATGTATCGAGGAAACCACTTTGTTTGAATTTTCCTCTAAATTCCCTGTTTCGGTGTTTATCTGTGAAATCGCCACAGAAATTTTTTTTGCCATATAATTTGTCTTTTCTTCTTTAAACGAAAAAATCACAAAAAAGTTTCGTTTTTGATGAAATTTATTTGACTTTGATACAATTAAAATATATATTTGTTGTAAACATAAAATTATTAATCAAATAATAATTTTTCTTACTATTTATAATAAATAACAAAATGGGACGACACAAATATACCGAAGAACAAAAAAAGGATATTATATCCATAAGTATCAGCAAAGACATTAATAAACTGATAGAATTACACCAAATCAACAAATCAAAATATATTGAGGATTTGATTATAAAAGATTTAAAAAAACAAAAATTAAAATAACGAATTATGAAAAAAGAAAGAAAACTGAACAAATCAGGGAAAGAGAGAAAGAAAAAATCAAGAATTTATAACAGTTATGAAGATTGTAAAAATCTTATTTTAAAGTATACATCACGAACAAGGTTTATAAAAGAACACGCATCTGTACATAGATATATTAAATTAAACAAATGGGAAAATTTATTAACTACATATTTACCTCGAAAAACTAAAAAATGGTCATATGAAAAATGTAACGAATTAGTGTCAAAATATAAATATTTAAAAGACTTTAGAGAAAATGAAAGACAAGCTTATTCTGCAATACTTAAAAATAAGTGGAATAAATTATTAAAAAAATTAAAGATTACTGGTAATAAAATGAAAAGACTTATATATGCTGCAGAATTTACAGACAATCATGTTTATATTGGGTTAACTGGAAACCCAAGAAAAAGATTTAATGAACACTTAACACATAAAAGAGAAACTGTATATCAACACATGGAATTAAGTGGACTAATACCAGAATTTAAACTCTTGACTGATTATATGAATAAAGATTTATCCTCTATTCAAGAAGGTGAATATCGAGATAAATATAAATCGGAAAATTGGATTATACTCAATAGAGCAAGAACAGGAAGTTTGGGTGGAAGTACAAAGGATTATAGTTTTAAATTTTGTTTATCAGAATCTATGAAATATAAAACAAAAAAAGAATTCATAAAAAACTCAAGTACAATATATGAATTTTCAAAAAGAAAAAAATGGTTAAATAAAATCTATAAGAAAAGAGGGTGGAGAGAAATAAAAGAAAAAATTAATTGGACAATAGAAATGTGTAAACAGGAAGCATTAAAATTTAATACCCCAAAAGAATTTTATGAAACATCAAATTATTGTTATAAAACAGCAGCAATAAATGGATGGTTGGCAGAAATAACAAAACATATGACAAAATTCAAACATAATTATTGGACATTAGAAAAATGTATTGATGAAGTTAAAAAACATACCACAAAAAAAGATTTCTACACTAATTCAACAAGTGCATATGCAGTCTCGTTAAAAAATAATTGGATTTCAGAAGTCTATAAATATTTAAACTTCAACAACCTAAATAAAGAAAAATTAGTAGCTTAAAAATAGTTATTTTTCTTCAACTACACCAAGTTCTTTTTGGAGGTCGTCAATACTAATCAACTTAACTCCTATTTCTTCAGCGTCTCTCATTTTTTGAGAATAACCATCAAGGTCTTTACAAACAAGATGGGTTGTTTTAGAACTTACTCCAGAAATTACACGGGCACCCATCTTTTCAAGAGCTATCTCACACAGTTCACTTCTAATACCTGTGAAACAATATGATAATCCGTCTTTTTCGTGAGTTATAGGTTTTTCTGTTAGTCTTTTTGGTTTCTTTTCTTTTGTTGCCATTTTATTATTTATTTAAATTATTAATGATTATTTTTATAAAAATGTTGTAGCTCGGTCTGCGTCAATACATTGTTGTAAATTATCAGCCTCATTTTTATCATCACGAAATTGAATAAAAACCGGGTGTAATACAGAATATTCACCATCGCTATTTTGCGATAAACCAGAGCATTTTACAGTTATTATTTTACCAATTAATTCATCTTGATGAGAAGTTACAAACAACATGGTCTGCTCATCCATCCCTGTAGCAGAAGTTTTTAAAAGTCCATCTGAACTCTCAACGTTGATACTAGATATTAAATTAGAATTTTTACCAGTCCCATAATTAAAAGCATTGGTAGTAGCAACTATTAATTCTATGCTCAGCTCTTTCTTTAATTTAACCTGTTCGTTTGGTTTGCCGTTCTTCCATTTACAATCCATACTCTTTAATATCGTTCCTTCCATTTCGCGCATCAACATTGATGTAAAATGCTCTTTCGCAGATTCTACAGAATCAACTATTTTATATTCAATAACCTCAACATTTTCAGATTTTGAATCTTCTATTAATTTATGTACTTTCGCAAGTCTTTGATGATATGGAGTTGATGATTTAAAATCAAAATATTCATCCACGGTAATTGTGTCCCACACACTATAAATAATATCATTAAGTGCCTGTTCTATAGTCATGTGTTTTTCTTCAAACTTCTTTATTTCTTTTTCAACATTCTCTCCATCATTTTGTTTTTTGAAAATACTAATTAAAGAAGCGATAATACCGTTGCTTTCGTAGCGTGCCTTGTTCTTCATAGTCAACTCACCATTTAAAACACAATCATCAAATTTAGATAATTCATTCAAAAATTTTGCTCCAGTTAAGACTGTTTCTTCCCCTTGTCTGGACGTTAATAAAACATCAGAATCTCTGATTATTCCATTGCAAAATCTGCCATCGGCTTTTAGTTGACTGTAGCACTTTTTACCACCAGCAAATAGATTATTTACCAATTTCGGGTCGTATGCTTTTGCTCCAAAATATGGATGTTTTTCAACCAGAGATGGAATCACTTTATTAATATTTGTGGTTCCGATTCCGCATCGAATATCTTTGAGGATAATTTTTTCAACTACATAGGCATCTTCTAGAGTTAATGATTCCAAAATGACCTTCAATAGATTAATAGCATCATGACCAGTCACAGCCCTCTCGTATATAGGTTTAAGATTATCGCATGCTTGCTCCAAATCCATAATAACTTCTCTTGAAGTATACTCTGGAATTTGTTTTATGTAAAATTTTATTCGCTTGGACAATGCCAAATACAGCACTTTTTTAAGCAATTCAGAATCCGCATATTGTTTAAGTATGCTCATTTTCATGTTCGACCCAGGCTCCGATGATATCTCATCAAAGATACTTTTAATACTCTTAACCTCTACTTCCATATTTTTTATATTTATTTAATGTTTTTACCTTGATATTATTTGTGTTATTTAAGTTCACCAACTATCGGAGCGTCTGGTCGCTTACCACATTTTAAAATGTTTTTAATAGTTACAGATTCTCCTTTTATAGCTAAAATTTTGTCTCCTTTTTGTAATTGTTCAGCATTTATCCATCCCCTATCCGTTGAGAACAAATGAGAATCATCTGACAATATACTTTTGTTAATTTTAATCATTTTTATTATTTTAATTTATTTTAAATTCAGAACATAAGAACCAAAAGCAATAATTCCGAATGGAAAAGCAATAATAGTTATAAAACCATTCAAATATGGAACCACAGATATTAAAGCCAATAAATAACAAACATTTCTTGTTTCAGTGGAATATTGTTTTGAAAAAAACTTATTATATATAAAAACTCCAGAAACAATTATTAAATTTAAAGTTAGCACCACAAAATAGATGCGCCAATCATTGGCAAAATCATAACATTCCATATTTATTATTTTTTCTTTATAACTTTCAAACATTTCTCAGAATAACCATAATCAACCATAGCTTTGGTAAGCATTTCATAATCTGGTCCATATAAATCTATTTTCCAGTCTTTTCTAAAAGAAAGACCATATAGAGGAGTGCCATCGCAATCTCTGTTGTGTGAAACAACAAATAATCTTAATCCATTTTTAGATTCGTCATTGGAATCACCAAAACTAACTTCAACCAATGTTCCAAGAGGAATATTGTGAGTTTTTTCATTATTTTCTTCGCGGAAGGTTTTTCCAGACTCAGTATTTACAATGTCGGCTACGTTAATTGTGTTTATCATTTTTTATTTTAATTATGTTGTATTATACGATAAATTATATTAATTTGTTACACTTCAGGATTTAAAATTCTAAAAACAACATCTTCAGGAATTTCATTGGTTTGATTTACATCATTCCAAAAAGAAACCATGTGTTGATAATTTGTATATAATGGTATTGATTTACTTTTTTCAGATAACCACTTCAATAATGCTTTTCTCTCATTTCTCAAACCATCCCATGATTTTAATCTGTTTTCAGGAACACCAACTCTTGCGTCTGATATTAAAATAATCGGATTAATATTAGAACCTATTAATTCAATTTCCACATGAAAACTATTGTCTTTTTCATTGAAATAATGGAAATGTGGAGTCATTGTGTTTCTATCTTCTCCATAAATATAAATAACTTTATTGCCCATTGAGACGGAATCGCTCATTTTATTCATACGAGAATATTCTAACAATAATGGTAGTGGTTCTCCGTAGTGTTTATGAAGTTGTTCTTGTATGATTTTCCTTATATTATTTTCTTCCTTTGTGTTCATTTTTGTATTATACGAAAAATTCTAACTATTTGTTACGGTTTGGTGAGAATTATTTTAATTTTCTTTCGCGTCTTCCGACAAACAAAAATTAATATCCCCATCAATCATGATATCGCAATGTGATATGGGACTATTTTCGCACTGGTCAACATTGATTTTTCCAGTGCACTTTATTCTTAATGTTGTTCCTCCTTCTGTAGAATGAATCCATATTGTGTTTGAACCAGCATTAAATTCTAATTCGTATACTGGAATTTTGATTCGTTGACTGATAGAGAATTTTTGTTTTTTAGTTTTCATTTTTGAATAAATTTTTAAAACAATGCCCAACAACTCCTTTGTATTTTGTATAAAAGGCAAGAATTTCTTTTTGAATGAAACCGTTTTCGTTGAATTTGTTATCATCAAGTCCAATATCAGCCTTTGATAGTAATACATTCATTTCTTGAGACACCTCTTTCTTAAATTGTCTTTCCTGTTCTAATATTTTCATCATCAACAGAATTGCGCCTTCGTCTTTTGCTAAATAAACAATTATGGCGTGTTTAATATATTCTTCGTCTCCAGAATTTATTATTGATTTTAGTTCTTCTATTTCCATGTTAATTTTATCCTTCTGTTTCTATTTGTGTATTCAATATCGGCTCAGCATCAAAGAAAATGACATCCGATTTATTCGTTATTTTATTGAAAACGGGGTATTCAATTTCTTTAACAACGCTCCTTTCGATTATCAGATTCGGATTCTTATGTGCCTGGTGCATAGGTGGAAGAGTTTCTAATTCTTCTTTTGAAAATGGCTTTGAAGTTTTTATTCTTTTAACATAAGTTCCTCGTTTATATTTGGTTTCAAGGTCATTCCAATTTACTCCTTTTTCCAACATCATTTTATCTTGCATCTCGCTTGAATTCAGATTCTGAAGTTCGGTGTGAGAAAATAAACTTTGAGCCAGCATGGAGATACTGTTTTTTGTTGCATCATTCTCTCTCCATAGCAACTGTACACATGCATCGTGTAGTGATGGCACCTGATAAATACGGCAATCAAAATTTGCTGTTTTATTATGGTTTGGTAAGTATTTAACACGTTCATCATTGAAGAAAGTCACACATTTTCCAGTTAACTTGGATAAAATCTTTTGTTTCTTTCCATCATTATAAACTGAACTTTTTCTATCTGATGAATAAAGTATCAAAGAAATTTCGTCACTTTGATGATATCCAACTATGGCATTTGTTTCTTGAACCAAAAATTTTGTTGTTTCAATCATCAGTTGATTTAATCCAGAATCAAAGGGTCGTTCTAATCCTTTACAAAAATTATGAAAATTGTTGCCGTCAAGTCTCAGTATAATAGGCAATGTAGGAATCATAATCTCTGGAGAGAAATTTTTCTCTAACCATTTGCACCACTCTCCTAAATTTTCAAATTCCATTGTTTTTATTTTTTGTATTATACGAAAAAATGTTGTTAAGTGTTACACACTTTTAGAAATTGCATCTAACTGATTATACCATTCATCATAAGATTTATTTGAAACTTTTATTAATCGTGCTAAATGTTTAATTTCAAATTCAGAAAGGGGCTCTAATTTAGATTCTAAATTTTTAATAAAAACATTAATCATAATCATGTAGTTATCATAATCTGTTTTTGTCAACCCATCAGGTCTTTTAATATATGATTCTCCTGCTTTAATAACTATAGAATCCTTTGTTTCGGTATCTGTTTTATTCCATAACTCCATAAATCCAGGCAATTCACCAAATAACTCATTAATCAAATTGTATCCGTTTTCTTTTTCTGTTGTCATATGTTATTTTATTTTTAAATCTTCATGAGTATGATTTTCTTTTAAATAATCATAATATATTTCACCATAAATATTATTGTGAGAAATAATTTCATATAATTCATCAGTATAGCATTCATCACCATGATTCAATATTACTTGTATAAATTCAGAATGATTTAGTGGGTCAAACGCATTTCTATAATTTTCTTCATCAGAAACATGATTAAACATTCTGACTCTCGGTTCCTGACCATCTTCAATGATAACAAATGATTTGTTTTTATATTTTTCACACAATCCATCTTCATCAAATTCAGATAAATCAATATCTATTTTTTTGATGGTATATGTTTTTTTATCAATAATTATTTCCATATCTACACAAAATTTGCTACGTTATTAGTGATGATATAATGAGACTTACACTCAAATCTCTGTAAAATTGAAGGAGTTAGTGATATTTTACCACCTTTTTCAACAATGTCCCATCCAAAAGTACGATGTCCATAATTTAAAGAAAGATAACATTCAACTCCACATCCACACAAACATAAATGAGAGCATCCATGATATTCTTCACTTATATACAGTTTTCCAAACTCCAACTCATTAGGAATACAATCCTTCACAAAAACAGGAATTATTTCAACTTTTTTGATTGTTTTCATTTCTGAATTTTATTTTTTCTTTCAATTGGTCACAATAATTTGTTTGTGTTTTATAAAAATCTTCCACATCCTCATTGCTCAAATCCTGCACATACTGTTTTATATTGATATATTTATCTTTAAAATACACCGTATAATCATTGTTTAAATATTCATCTCCACTAATACCTAACCAGTTCATGTGGACATTATGTCTTGTTCTTATTTCTTGTGCATCTAAACAATCTTGGCAATATGCTAAAGAAATAGGAAGATGTGTAGAATATATTCCTACAGCTTCATTTTTATTACAAAAATCGCATTTATTTTCCATTATAATATTTCAATGATGAACTCCTTTATCAATAAACCACTGACTTCCAATTGAGTCAATTTTATTATCCTCATCCCTACATGGCATTTTTAGAACAGCCTGACAATAATGAGTATAAGATGCTATGTTTATTCCTATTTTATTTCCAAATCTTATAAGCATATAATTCAAGTATGCAGCAGCCTCTTTTGGTAATTCCACTATCGGAACTTTCATCATTTTTGCAGCTTCGTCTTCGGCGTAAACAATGTCTTTTTTCTCATTATAATACACAACATTTATATTTGTCTCCCCAAACATCTCATTAGCATACAGGAAAGACTGTCCCCATGAATCATCCTTCCAATCGGGCTCATAACAAACAATTTTTTTGATTCCGCTTTGAATAATTGCCTTGGCGCAATCACAACAAGGGTACCAAGTAAGGTACATTGTACATCCTTTAGTTTTAATTCCTGCCTTAGCGCAAGAAAAAATAGCATTAATTTCCGCATGAACAACGAACGAGAGTTTCTTTGGTTTAATGTGCCTTGTTTCATCGTTGTCGTTACAATTTTGAGGCAAACCATTATAACCCGTTGAAATGATTCGATTATCTTCATCAACAATAACGGCACCCACTTTGGTTTTGTCTTTGCTCCATTGTGCGATATGTTTTGTGAGTTCTATGAATCTCTTGTTCCAGTCTGCCATGGTTACTCAAATTTTATTTTCAATCCCAATTTCTCCTTAAAAGCTAAAATTGCTTCTGCATTACCAATGGCATCGTTTATAGGAGAGTGGTCATGCTTTGTCTTTCTATATTTCCTCTTCCATTCATGGTTCAATCCTGCATCTTTCATCAATCCACAATAAATATCACCTATTCGTCTTGCTGAGTGTCCAAAAGGATTTCTTCCTAAAAAATAATGAAAATAATAATTCAAAGCTCCAAAATCAAATCCTGGATTATCAGATATTAATGTTGGTTTACCAACACTGTATTCTTTAATCCATTTTTCGAACTCTAACATGGTTTTTTCAGGGTCAGGAAATTGTAAGTGTTGTTCTCTACTGAATCCAGACACTTTTAATGCATCAGGAATCCAAATATCCGAAATAGGCTTTGTCTGTCCATAAAAAGTATCTTTCAAATTTGGGCGAACAATTACTGCTCCGAAACACACCATTGAATATTTTGGGGAGACTGGACCATCCATTTCTACATCGACCACAATATAACTCGCCATTTATTTTTGTTTTATATTTGTAATCTCCAAACCATTTTCTTTTAAGGTTTCAATAATATCAAACCAATCTGTTTCAACTGGAATAGCATAATCAGCCTCCATATTATATGAATCTTCCTCATTATGATGTTTCATTTTAAGATATGGAAAAATCCTTCCTAATCGTTCAACAAAGACAGTTAATTCTTTATTCATTCTTAATCCTTTGTAGCCAACAAACTATTCAATACATGAGTCACCCCAATATAAGTTTTTAGGTCTTGAGAAAACAAATTTATGTTATCCATAATTTCAGCCCTTGAAAATTCCAAAACTTCTATATCTTCATTTTCTTCTTCCAAACCTCCGCCAGTTCCTATTCGATGTCCATTGGTAATTCCGTTGAAAACATGGATTTTTTCTGTTGTTCCACCAGGACTTGCATAGCCACACATTATTTCAGTACATGAAGTAACTACATAACCTGTTTCTTCAGTAACTTCTCTACAGAATGTATCTTCAGGTTCTTCATGTTTATCTTTCATACCGGCAATACATTCAATTATGTAATTATTTGCTCCAGGTCGAAATTGCCTTGTGAAAACATATTTATCATTATCAGAATTATATAACATTCCACAAACCGCTTGTCCGCGCTCCATAAGCTCCAACGGAAATTCTTTTCCGTTTTTGTTGCGATAGGTTATTTTATCTATTTTAAAATAACCACTACTGATTCTTTCTCTTTTGATTTCTTTCATTTTGTTTAATGTTTATGATTCTGGATTAAGTTTAGCAAGATAAATTATATAATCATTTTCATCTTTTTCAAAGAAAAATTTTTCTATTGCTTCTTTCATGTTTTTTGCATAAAAATGAGATAGTTCATTTTTTAATCCACCTTTTTTCTTCCATTCAATTGTAAAAGATGAATAATTAGGATTGTTATTGTGTGACTGAAGGAATGATAATACTTTTTCAAGACATATTTCTTCAGTGGGTTGCTGTGTTACATTTTTAAGCAAAAAAGTCTCCTGGGTTGCTGGATTATAAGTGGTCACCGTTACATCATGAACTATCTTATATTTTGTGTTATTATAAGAATTATATTCAAAATGACACGTACAACCATTATCCATCATTATGATTCTGGATATTTCATCCTCGAGATGAATTTTTGTTTTAGGTTCTTTATCGGTGGTTATCATAATGCTCTTTTTTGATTTAAACGCAAATTTAAACAAAAAGTTTCAAATAAACGAATAATTTTTTAATTCTGCTTGTACTGCATTGACGTATTTTTCAAATTCAACATGAAAACTTCCAAATGTACCGTTTTTTAATTCATCAAAAGTAACCCATTTAACTACACCAGTTTCGTTCTGGTCTTCAAACAATAAATCTCCAGGAATATAATCGATTTTAGCAATAAAAACATGAAAATTATATTCTCCATCAAACACCTTATAAAACAAACGCGGTTCAACTACTATTATTTTTGTTTCTTCTTCAACTTCTCTTATTAAGGCTTCTTCTAAAGTTTCGTCATCTTCGCGCTTACCGCCCGGAAATCCCATGTCATCAGGATTATTTTTTCTGGATACACCCAAAATTTTTCCTTGGTTACCTACCATAAATAATCCAACTGCGTCTTTTATTTCTTTCATCTGCTTGTTGGCAAGGAAACCCATCGGTCTTCAGCCGATGGGAGGAATTGCCAAGATTCCTTCTTTGATTTAAAAATTATTTTTTCTTGTACTTGAGTTTTTAATTTTTTCTTGCTATTTAAATATATAAGATGAAACTGACTCTCAAAATAAAATTGCTTCCCGATGATGAACAGGCGAAGTTTTTGTTGGAAACGATGAAACAAGCCAATGCTGTTTGTGATAGAATTTCTACCATCGCGTGGGACAGAAAAATATTTCAACAGTTCAGGCTTCATAATGAAACGTATCATCCAATCAAAAATTCTTGTGAACTTTCTTCTCAGGTTATCATTCGTTGCATATCCAAAGTGTCGGACGCATACAAAATTGACAAGAAAACCAAACGTGTTTTTAAACCGTTGGGCAGCATTTCTTATGACGCACGTATATTGACCTACAAACCAAACGATATTGTGTCGTTGTGGTCGGTCGGAGGCAGACTTAAAATGCCCTATGTGTGTCACAACAGAAACTACCTTCCTTATATTAAAGGCGAGGCGGATTTGGTCTACAAAAAAGGAAAATTTTATCTTTTTCAGGCGGTTGAGGTGCCGGACGAAAAAGTTAAAGATATAGAGGAATTTATCGGTGTTGATTTCGGTATGACCGATATTGTTTCTACTTCCGATGGAAAAAGTCATTCTGCTGAGTGGCTTAACTCTTATAGGGAAAATCAGCAAACGGTTCGCAGTTCTATCCAAGCAAAGGCAGACACTTCCAAACGTTCCATCAAAAGGAATTGTAGGAAGTTGCTCAAACGGCTTTCTGGCAAGGAGAAAACTACGGCAACAATTATTAATCACACAATCAGCAAATCGCTTGTACAAAGCGCAAAAGAACTTGGTAAAGGAATTTCTATTGAGGACCTGACGAATATCAGATTCACGTCCAAAAGAAGGAATAAAAAGTTTCGTACCAAAATGGGCAAATGGAATTTTTCCCAACTGCGTTCTTTTTTGACCTACAAAAGTTTGTTGAGTGGAGTTAATCTTGTGGTTGTAGAACCTGCGTATACGAGCCAGACGTGCCACGTATGCAAACACATTGGGGAACGCACCAATAAAATTTTTAAATGCGTTAACATAAATTGTGAGATAGATATTATAGATGCAGATTATAACGCATCTAAAAATATCTCTTTGCTTGGGGCTGCTATAAATCAGCCTGAAAAATCGACTATGTATTGCTCTTTTGAACATTCTTTGTCTGGTTTAAAACCAAATCATCTTTAGTGATTGGGTAGTTTATAAAGTATTTTAAACAGATATTACAACACGTAGAACATTATTTATTCTATTAAATGTTTCTTCTTGTCCTAATATTTCCATAATGGTAAATAAATCAGGACCTGGCATTCCACCAGTAAGTGCCAATCTTAAATCAGGCATTATTTTGCCTATTTTAATATTGAGAGTCTGACAAATAGATTCTAAATTTTGTTTAATTGAGTCATGTATCCAACTATCTAAAATAGAAGTTAAAAATTTATCCATCACCTCGGTAAATTCAGATTGATTCTTTAAGATTAAATTCTCATTCAATATAATTGGTTCATAAAAGTATCTGACATTATCATATAGTTCCTTGGCAAAAATGGAACGCTCCATAGCAATATCAACGATTTTTAAATTATTATCTGCCGAGTATATTGTGTGTCCACTTTTAAGTTTTGGATAAATATAATTATTATAAAGTTCAGCATTATTTTTATTTCTCAAATACTGAACATTAAACCATTTTAATTTTTCTCCACCAACTCTTGCTCCAGAATTATTTACTCTTTCTAAAGAAAAAGCATTAATCAATTCTTCTTTAGAAAAAATTTCTTGAGTAGTGCCTGGATTCCATCCTAAAAAAGATAAAGCATTAAGTAAAGCATCAGGTTCATATCCTAATTCTCTAAAACCAGGAATAACTTCATTTGATTCCGGGTCTTTATATTCCAATAAACAAATTGGGAAGTCATATTCTTTCGCTTTTCTTTTTGATATTTTAGCGCCATTTTTATCTAATAATAAAGGCAAATGAGCAAATTGTGGAATTTCTGCATTTAATGCTTCATACAATAATGCAATCGTAGGAAAACTTGAAAGCCATTCCACTCCTTTAATTACATGCGTAATCTCAAAATCAATATCATCAATAGTATTTGCAATAAAATATGAAGGCATACCATCGGATTTTAATAAAATTTTATCATCAATATTGTTTGTATTAAAAATTGTTTCACCACATATCAAATCGTTTAATTTTATTTCGCGATTTTTAGGAGTATTAAAACGAACAACATACTTATCGCCTCCATCCATTCTATCTTTAACATCCTCCGCAGATAAAGAAATAGAATTTTTCATAAAATTTCTTGTAAAACAATTATAAGAAAATGGCTTTTTGCTTTTTTCTAAAGTTTTCTTTCTTATTGTTTCTAATTCATCTTCTGAATCAAAGGCATAATAAGCATTTCCGTTTTTCAAAAGAATATCTATATACTTATTATAATCTTTTTCACTTTGCCTGTATTTCGCTGTTCCATCTGGATTTACCCCATCATCAGGAGTAATTCCTATCCACTCTAAAGATTTTATTATATATTCTTCCGAACCATGAACTGAACGTTTCCCATCAGTATCTTCAATTCGAAGAATGAATTCGCCACCATGTTTTTTTGCAAACAAATAATTAAAAATGGCTGTGCGTATATTTCCAATAGAAGCATACCCTGTATTTGAAGGGGCTATTCGTGTCCTTATTTTTTTATTACTCATAATCACTTAAAACAAAAGTATAGGAAGCATCCAGCAAGGACTTATAAAATAGGGATTATAATAGTAATCACAATAAGTACTATAATAACTATTTGGATAAGTAATATACTCTTCTGTAGTTACAGTTTCTGTCACAATTTCATCTCCTCCATTGTTACTATCAGCAACCTCTGCATCTTTTCTTTTCGTTTCTTCCTTAAGCAATTCGCCCATCAAATTAGAACCACGTCTAACTATGTTTTCCATCACATTATCAGGCATGAGATATTCCATTGTTATAGCAGTATTTGCAATGTGTTCTATTTCATCCCACTTTTCATCTGACGATAGCGTTTCTTGCCAATTCTCAGTATCAAATTTTTCTTCATTAAAGAAAGATAAAAACACAATTTCAAGAGGATTCAAACCTTTGAATTCTGCGACTGCCAACCTTACATCATTAAATCGTTCTTCATCAAGAAAAGTATGCCATTCATTAACACTCACATCATCATAAAATTTCTCAAAAGCAAATTCTCCTTTATCCAAATCAACAGCACAATAAATATCAAAAACCTTTAAATATTCTCCATATTTATTAAAGAAATTCTGGAGCCATTCACTTCCTTTTTGAGTTGTGACATATATCTCATTTTGTATTTCTACAATTCCTACTTTGAGCATATACTGAAGTGTGTCATAAAGCAACAGGTCATCACCTTGTAATTGTACAGGATAAATAGCCTTATTGTTAATAATTTCATTCATTAGAATGACGCTTGCGAAACTGAATCGCAAGTCTTTTGTCAAGACGAATTTTTTTGTTGTAGTTGTCATATTTTGTTTTTATTTTTTAAAAAAAGACTAATCATTTTTAAATAAGAAATATTGCTTAATGCTCGCGGTTCATCTGCATATAATTTACTTGTGTTTTCAAGATTTTCCAATTGTGCATCACAAATAGCTTTTTTAAGTTCATCTATTTCTTGTTTATTCATTTTATTATTTATTTAAGAATTTTTTTAACAGATTCATAAGCTTCCATAAAAGCCGCCTCTTCGCATTGTATGATTAATATTTTCATTTCAATAATAGCCAATGGCATAGAAGTTGGCTTATGAACCACTTCTGTAATGATTCTTTTCATTTCTTCTTTTTGTTCTTTTGTCATAATTTAAAATTACAAAACTCCACGAACATCTCTCGGTCTGACTTGGTGAACTTTATTATCAGAATCAACCACAGAAAGAAATGTAATTTGTACATAATCAGATGCACCAGATGCTAATGCATCTGTATAAACCAATATCACCTCACCTATAACTGATTTACCACCAATATCTGTTGCTGCAATTTTTTTGTTAATCATAATTTACGTTTCAGCTTTAAAATTTCAATTGCCACTTCATATACGGTATCTATATAACCTTCTTTAAAATTATGATGTCCCCAAGTATTTTCATCCAACACAATTAATAATGCTTGATATGCTTCAGATAATTTTTCTTTAGCTTCTCTAAGTTTTTCGTCTGCCGTTGTTGTTACACTCATTGTGTTTTATTAATCATTATCAAATAAATCACCGATATTTTCTAATATAGAAACAAATATATCTCCCAGCCAATCTAACAAAAACAAATCCATTAATAAATCACCGAAACTATCACTTGGTTTAAATATGATTCTTATAATTCCAATCAACACAATTAAACCCAGTATGGAAAGTCCTATTATACCTAATGTTGCTATCATATAAAATTAAATATTTTAACCTCCTGAACTTCCACCATGACTTCCTCCGCTACTTCCGAATCCTCCTTTGCTTGAACTTCCACTGCCAGAACTTGAAAATCCTTTCGTACTTGGAGAAGAGGATTTTCCATCACCAGAAGAAAATGATTTTTGAGAACCAGAAGGATTAGATAAGCTACCTTTTGAATTTGCACCAGAACTACTGGCACCAGAAGCTCGCGAACTACTTCCAGATGTGCTTCTAATAGTGCTTGTTCGTGTATAGGAATTTACACTTGTTCTATAGGCACCATAAGACATTCTACCCCAACTATGATAATATCCTGGATAAAAACCATAATAATAAGGACTAAAATACAAAGAATGAGGAAAAAACAAATAATTCATAATCAACAAATCTGTAAAACCAAAATTAGATTGATATGAATAGTTTGAACCGTAAAATTGTTGATTCCCTTGAATATTCATTGATGCTTGTTGATTTGCTTGGTCTTGTGTAATCATAACTGTAGCGACATCAACTTTTGTTCCTGAATTATCCACATAAAAATTAAAACCTTTTTGACCTGCAGAATCCAACTCTTTAACATGTATATACGACACGTTTCCAGATTTATTTACATCTAAATTATTGATGGAACCTGGAGTATTTAAGCTTTTTTCAATCTGCTCTGCCGTTTTTGAATTCTTAACCAATTCACCTAATGCTCTTAAATCTAATCCTGAATCGACCGAAGCTTCTGCGGATGGTTCAACGGTAATTGTTGTTTTTGGACTTGGTCCACAACCAATTAACATAACAAACAATAAGCACACCACACTCAAATAATTAAATACGTGTTTTGTGTTTTGATAATACTGTTTTCTTTTTTTCTTACTCATGTGTTTTAATATTTTAGATAATTTACTGTGTGTTTTATTTTTACTTGTAATTTTTTTGTCCATTTTATGATTAGATTAATTTATATACTGCTTTAAACGCAAAAATACGAAAAAAGTTTCAATAAAAGAAAAATATTTTTTAAAAAGAACCCAAAAATAATTTTTCCATGCTATTTATAAATGTCATTAAAAGTAATAACAAAATAATGGAAAAAAATTTAAATGTCAGAATCAGTAAGGAATTGTTGGATAAATACAAAATTTATTGCAACAAAAAAGGGTATTCTATAAGTAAAAGAATACGCAATTTCATAACACAAGAACTTAAAACCAAATGAAAACAGTATTTATATACTCATTATCAACCTTGGAAGAACCCAATAATATAAGATATATTGGCAAAGCCAAAGATTTAAAAAAACGATTATCAAAACATGTACAACCTTGTCAACTACAAGGAAACTCCCATAAGGTTAATTGGTTAAAATTAGTAATTAAAAACGGACATACACCAATTATAAAATGTATAGATATTGTGGATGAATCAGAATGGAAATTTTGGGAAGTTTATTGGATTGAACAATTTAAGGTATGGGGATTTGATTTAACAAATAGCACATCTGGTGGTGATGGAGGATTGTCCAAAGAACAAGTAGAAAAAATAATAAATCATAATTTTGAACAACATTCAATAAGATTAAAAGATGATATAGAAAAATTTAATGTTAGAAAAGAAAATGGTATTTGGATAGCAGAAAGAATATGTCCACAATGTCACAAAACTATAATTTGTAAAAGAAAAAGAAGGTCATTTTGTTTGGATGGCATTAGAACAAAACAAAAAGATTACAAAATGGTTCTTTGTTCGAATTGCCAAATTTTAAAAATAAGTAAACCAGTTTATATGTATTCTATTTCTGGTGATTTACTTAAAAAATTTATTTCCGCAAGTATAGTTACGCGATTAATAAATATAAACTACAAAACTATATCTGCCTGCTGTTTACATAAACAAATAACTACTGGTGGTTATAAATGGTCATTTAAAGATGATGATACTTTTGAACATCACAAAAAATAATCAATTATATTTAAAATTTTTATCAAGTAAATTCCAATCGGTCATTTTCCTTTACAATAGTAGTGGTGAAAGGAAAATTTTCTTTAGACACCTGTGTAATCATTTCTTGTAAAACTACCGAGCCAGTGAATAATACGCGTTTAACTCCATTAACATCAATTTGTAAATACAAACATTGATTGTTACCTTTCTCAAATTTTGATTTTTCTATTTTAAAATCCTCTATAATAATTTCTTTATTCAAAATCTTGTCCAGTCTTATTTTTTCTCCTTCAAAAGATTTACTTTTTGGTTTAATGCCGAAATCCTTGAAATTGTTCATTGGTAAGTAATTTATTTAATAAGTTTTTTGAATTACAATGTTTTGCCCATCCATAATAGGCGGCAACTGAAGAAGAATTAGGATTGTGATGAAGCATTCTCGCAAAATTTTGCTTGATTGATTTTCTTAATAAAACATGGGTATGATAAAATTTATAACCAACAAAATCAATACCTCTTGATTTAATCGGAAATATTTGATAATTATCCTTTATAGTTAGTTTTAATTTAGCTTGAAGATAGTTTCTAATGTCTGACAACAAACTATGAAGGTATGATTTGTCATGATGAAATATTACCATATCATCAGCATAGCGAAAATAGTATTTTACACCTTTTTGTTCTTTGAGCCAATGGTCGAAATATGTAAGGTAAAAATTTGCGAAATATTGACTTAAATAATTTCCTATTGGCAAACCATCAGCACTTTCGATTATTTCATCCAATAACCATAGTAAATTTTGGTCTTTAATTTTTCTTTGCAGTAATTGTTTAAGAGTTTCATGGTCAATATTTGGATAAAATTTTGTAATATCCAATTTCAAACAGTAGGTAGTTCCTTGAACATCTTGTAATGCTTTTTTGACCGCAAAAGCAGCCGCATGGATTCCACGTTTTTTGATACAACTATATGTGTCAGAAGTAAAACATTTAAGAAATATTGGTTCTAAAATATTCATTATGGCGTGGTGAGTAATTCTATCTGGGAAATAAGGTAATCTGTATACTTCTCGTTCTTTCGGTTCAAATATTTTAAATACTTGATAAGGAGATGTTTTATAGGTTTTGTTTATCAATAATTGTTGCAGCATCAACAGGTTTTTATCTTTATTTTCATTATGAAGAATAACACCGTATTGATTGGATTTGCCTTTACTGGCTTTTGCGTCTGCCAGTTTCAAATTATCCATACTGCAAATTTTTCCATATAAATCACCAACTCTTTTCATTGCTCTGCTTTAAAAATGATTCTTCGTTTTTATACTACAAAAACATTTTATAAATATGTTATTTTTTGCAACTGTTGGCATGGTCTGCATTGCTCTTAAATTTCTCAGCATAGGTGAAAGCTGATGTTCGTGTTCGTATTCCAATAGTTGTAATCGTTGTACGAAAGACTGAAACTGGAACTCTCAGCAATAACGCAATACACCACCTTAATTGTTATTTGATTTTTAATCGGTAATATATCTCAATAAACTTTTTTCCAGCATCAATAGCCAACGCTGACGTTTTGAAGCAGAGGCGAAAGCCGATGCGCGTGACCGAAAGCCAATAGGCGAAATCGAAGTACGAAAGACCGAAACCGGAACCCTCAGCAATTTTGTGCCAAGGATAATATTTGTTTTGGTTCGTATCCATTGGGTCAAGTACAGTTCCTTCATTATAAACTTCTGCAATCAACTTAGCTTGACGATAAGCAAACTCGTCATCAGTGTCTTCATTTCGTTTTACAAGACGTTTTCCACTGATTAAATAGATGTCCTCTATGGATTGAACTCTTTCTATGATTGACTTCGTTGAAAATTTTTCTTTTCCAAACAAGTCCTCCAATAATTTTTTACCATTTGTGTCTGCATTTTTATACGCTTCAATTGCTTTTTCTAATGTAATTTTTAATTTTTCCATATTATATTGAAATTATGTTTTTATTTCTTTAAACGCAAAAATACGAAAAAAGTTTCAATGTTGCAAAAGTTTTTCTATATCATTGATAATTGTTTCTAAACTATCTTTTCCTATTCCTTTCAAAACCTTATAAGGAATGTTGTTTTCGTCCAAAAATATTTGAACCTTATCATCAACCTTTTTGGCTCCTTGTTTATCCTGATAGCGTCCCGCTGTTTCATACGGTATTTTATCATCACGTTCAATAAAATAAATCATATTGTCATATTTATTAAACTCTTTGATAGTTAAAGCCTTAAGGTGTGGACATTGAGTGTTGTCATAAATTGTTGATAATAAAATTGGAGAATCTGTTACAATAACCTCTACGCTGTCTTTTAAACTAAATAATTGAAATTGTTGTTTGCCAAAAATATAAATCTGATTTTGAACAACTTTTTTAGCTTCTTCGTATAATTTTCTTTTGATATATTCATGGGAAATTTCACAGGTAATTGATTTTCTTTTGAGAGCGGCGAACACTTCGGAGCAACATATGCTTTTTCCGCAACCAGGACCTCCTATGAGATTTATGACTATAGCTTCCTTTAACATTTCTCTGCCAAATTTCTGTTTGATAACTCTTTCATCCCAGTAACTTCTTTTATAATACAATCTTTAATAAATTTAGGAAATTTTATTTTTTGTTTGATATTTTTTAATTCTACTTCTAAAATAACCAAAGTCAAATCCTGATACCTGTCAATTTCAAATTTAAGTCCGCCGTATTCATAAACCATTCGTGTTTTGGTAATAGATGTTTTTTCTTTAGCATTTTTCAGTGCTAAATCAAATTTGGCTTTTGAAATTCTTTTTTCATCTTCTTCATAAGTTCCAAAAGAGCTATATTTCTTTTTGGTTAGGAAATATTTGGATTTTTCCTCCATGGCATTTTTAGATTCCCTATACCTAATGGTTATGTCCTTATCATTACCGACATAATATTGAACTATGTGTAGAATATTAAAAGGCTGTTTTCCTTTCACAAGAAGAAACCGAGGAACTCTTTTCATCAGGAACTTTCGTTCGATTTCTAATTTAACTGGTTTCTTTTTCAGTTTTGGTTCTTCAAATATTCTAAATAATCCTGCTAATGAATCTTCTTTTTTATTTTTCTTCATAATTTTCATTTTATATCTCCGTAAATTTAACAGTCACAACAGGCTTCGTCTGCGCCACTTTAACAAGATAAGGTTGGTTTTTCAAAATTTCCTCAGATGGTTTATAGGCAAAATCAAATTCCTGGACATATCCTTTTGGAAAATCACCTTGCTTATTTAACAGTTCAGGAAACTCTTTTCTATAAGCTTTTCTTTCGCTTTCTTTCATTCCGCTATTCCAATGTTTCAAAGTATCTGTTCTGCTTAGTTTTCTTCCAGCACCATGAGAACAAGAATAATTTGCCAAATCAAGAGTATATGTATCATATTTTGGTTTAACTATAAGACTGCCTCGGGTCATAGACAATGGAATAACACATTCTTGTCCTATAATTAATTCGGTTGCTCCTTTTCTATGAATAATATCATTATCATTAAATCTGATGTGATTATGCACTGAATCTTGAATTTTATATTCAACTCCATAAATATCACCTTCATTATTCAAATATTTCCAAGAACCTTTTATATAGTCATTATTTACTTGATAACTTGATTTTGATTTCTGTAAATACCCATTAACAAACAACATCAAAAAAGTCTTGACAACAAAATCTCTTCTTCTGTCAGAAGCAAATTGAATTACTGAATTATAATACTTAACAAGTTCTTCATTTAAATTTTCTTTCGGCAAAAAAGAATCTTGAATTCCTTCTTTATAATTGAAATCATTAATCATTTTCAAGAATCTTTGATAAAGTTCGATTCCAAGATTTCTACTCCCAGTGTGGCAGATAATATACATAAATTCATCATCTCCTTCTTCAATGGAAAGAAAATGGTTTCCGCCACCCAATCCATCATCGGTCATTTGTGCAGATTGCTTATCGAAACTATTGAAGTGTACTGTTTTATTGAATGGTTTTAGCATATCAGACTTCTTGAATCTAAGATACATAACACCACAACCAAGGTCTTTGCCGGTAATTAGCGGATAAAACTTATCAGTAGTTTTAAAAGCCACACCAACTGGCAAATTTTTCTCTGCACAATAATGAATATCAGGAAATACAGAAATATTATTCAAACCTCTATCTTCAAAGGAAGAAAGTTGCTCCATGGCATTTTTCTCAATGGTTTCTTTATTACAGAAGTAGTTAATCATTTATCTTTATTCTTAAACATTTCTAAAAGTTCTTTAGAAGTAAAATATACTTTTTTAGTATCATGTTTTACCCAAAATTTTTCTCTTCCTCAAACCTCATATCCTTCCTCAATAATCCATTTTGAAAAATATTCCATATCTTTGTCTGTCCAACATTTATCTTGTTCGGCAATTTCAGAAGAACAGAGTATATGGGCTCCAAAATACTCATCAAACTCTTTTTGCAACACATCAGGTGGAGTATTTTTCAAATGTTCCTTTAAACTATTAAGAAGCGGATATTTATATTCTCCTGATTCTTTTTTATGTTCACCTATATAAATTTCGATAATATCATTAATTGATAATTGGGTAAATGATTTTAGTGGATAATATTTATTTTTCAAATAAACATTAACATAATTTTCTAACTTAACCCACCATTCATTTGCATTATCCAATTGTTCTTGAGTAGTTTCCATTTTTAATAAGCAATTATTTCTTTAAAATCTTCAATTTCAGTACAATCATAATATTGTTTAATCCAATTATGTAAAAGAAATTCTTTCAACAATTTTTTATACAATTTTCTTCTTTGATTTTTTGAACGCCCTTCAATAATGGGTTGTTCTGCATCAGGAGCTACAATTAAATAATTATTATGTAGATTAAAAATATTGTTTTCAAGCATAATACTAATCATATACTCGTTATATCTTTTTTTAATTTCTTCTTCAGTAATCTTCTGCTTGCCAAAATCAAATACATGAGTTATGTATTCAAAATAATCATCGTAGCTTCCTCTACTTGCTTTTATTATCAATATCATGCCGCTTTATTAATTTTTTCCAATCATTATCGGGCGAATCACTTCTTTTCCGACACCAACTCCTACGCCTTCTTTTAGGTGTTTCTTTTTTAATTTATTTACCTTGTCATTATCACAAATACAGATGCCTAAAAATCTTTTTTCTCTATCAAAAAATAACAAAACGCGTAAATCGTATTCTTTTACTATTGAATTTATTTCCGATATCATTTCATCGGTCATATTCAGAATTTGTTCTGCGTCTATGTATGATGGCATATAATTCGTTATTTAAAAATCTGCATCCGGGTCTCCAACACGTAACAAAGTCAAACCAAGAGAGTGCCATAATCTTGCAACCTGAAGTCTATCATCCAAAACAAAGTCAACATAATATTTTCCTTTAATATGTTCATCAAACAACCTTTGTTTTATGATTGAATCTTTTTCTACGTTACCGGCTTCTCTAAGATATAGATGATGGAATTTAACATCATTATCTTTTAGCCATTGAAATGTGGCTTCGTGACATTCTCCATCTCTTCCGGAAAAAATAAATATTTCTCCACCTTTATAGGAATTGACAACACTTCTAACAGCATGATTAATTGTATCTACACAAACCTTGGACCATTCATAGGGAGAACGGTCACCCATAATAGATATGGTTCCATCAACATCCACTATGATACAATGCGGTAAAGAATCAGATTCGTCATATTTAATTGTTGTTTTTTCGTACAAAAATTGATTATACATCTTTCTAATTACCTTTTCTCCAACAGACCTCGCTCTTTTTAAATCACGCTCTATACATATTTCAATTGGAATATCGCTAAAATCCTTTATTTCAACTGTTGCCAATCCTTTAACCAGTTGTTCTATGTGAGGAATATGTTTCTTGCCAAAATTTGTGTCTGTTACCAATACGTGCTTTCCTTCTTTTAGAGCTAATAATATCAATGAGTCTCTAACTTTAACCACAAACTGTTCGGTATCTTCAGACCAATGACCACAATCCATCATTGCGCGTATATCATCTTTGTTTACACGCTTGTATTTATTGGGATTTTTATCCATTAACTCTTTTGCATCGAAATCTTTGCCCGATGCTGGAAGTCCCCTATAGCAGATAACTTTCTTCATAAATTTTAAAAAGTTATTTGTGGTGGAATAATAACTGAAACTTTTCCACAAGCAGGACAAACATGTCTATATCCTTGTCCTGGTGGAATATATAAATACTTCGGCGGCTCATGTTCTGATGAATTGCACTTGTTTGATTGTGGTAACGGGAAGAACCCTCCTTTTTCAACATTTTCCAAATCTTGAAATTCTTTTAATAATTCTGTTATGTTTTTCATTTGTTTATTTATTTTAATATTCGTTTCTTATTTGAAATTTTCTAAGCCCAAGCATATCTGGAGATTTTTTATCCCACGGTTGAGTGAAAACAATATTTTTTATTCTCTCATTATTATCATAGGCATACTGCAACGATTTTTGTGTCGGATATACCAAAACACTCAGATAACTATCTCTATCATCTTCTCTGTTATAATAAGGAATTGATGTTATTTCAGAACACCTAACTATGTTTTTGTGTTTAACAAGATGTTTTTTTAATTTTTCAAGGTCATAATATTTATTATTCAATAATGCTTCTATATAATCACCTTGCACAACAACAGGAATTGGTTTCTTGTCAATTGTAAAAAATGAATGAGTACTATTTTGAACGAAAATTATTTTGGATAGGTCAATATTGTCTGGGTCAGGTAAGATATTATTATACAACCATCCTTCATCTATACCCATTTTTTTAGAATCGCCCCAGCATGGATTCCATTTCTTCAGAACAGAAATGTCCTTACCATATAGAGGACGTAACGAATAACCGAATATATTTTTACCAATATAATGTAATACTCTTGATTTCTCCTTTTTATTGATAAAAGTTATGTCATATTTAATTTCATCAGATAAATGATATCTAATTACTTCTTCAACTGTTTTTTTCTTTGTAATTTTCATTGAATTAAATGTTTTTTATATTATACGGAAAATCTTGGTAATATGTTACACAAAGTCTTCAGTATTTAAATTCTTTGATATTATTAGATTCAATCAACAGTTTCTCCAAATCATTTACTGGTTCAATTACTGGATTTTTAGGAAATAATGTTAACTCACCCGAATCAAGCATTTGATTTGATTTTATTCTCAATTCTGCTTCTTTTTGTTTTAATTGTTCTATATTTTTGTTGTTCATATTTTGAATGTCCGAAAGCTGAGGTAATTCGTTGTTCATAAGTTTTTCAGCACAATATAATCCTCTTTCAATGTGGAATAATTTATTCTTACCTTGGTCTTTTTGCAGATTCTTCATGTCACGCTTTGCAAAACCGATGAATGCTTTTATGATGTTGTAGGTTCTTAGGATGTTTAATTTTTCTTTGTTTGTATAGTACTTGTTTACAAACATTATTACATCAGCATTAATGGTCGCATCTCCTGAAAATAGATTTTTCCAGAATTGTTTGCTTGATGTGAAAATGTATTGTGAGTTATTATCAATATTGTCCCATTGAAACTGGTGATAGTTCGGATAAAATAAATCCAAATTTTCATGGAATGAATTATAAATTATCAAAAAATCAACATCTGATTTATCGGTATTTGTTCCATACATATGAGAACCAACAATGAATTGTTCTTCTTTGTGGTTCATTATAAATTTGGCTTGTTCTTTAGTTATTTTGATGTTCATGCTCCTGGTTGAATAGTGATTTTTACATTCAATTTCTTCGCCAACTTTTTATCTTCAAGAACATTACCTAAAAATGTTGGGTTCCCAAAATATCCGGTATTTGCTTTCTTTGTTATAATATTCAACTTATAACAAACGCCGTTTTGGTCTCTAAAGACTTTCTTTTGATTCTTTCCTGGAATTATTACAGCTAACCAATCATCATTGTTGCCATCAGTAAATTTCCAAGCATCATATAATTTATAATTTTTCATTTTGTATTATACGGAAAGTTTTTAAAACATGTTACATCATATTGTTTTCTGTTGTAGTTGAAGCCGCAACTGCATAGTTAGACAATTTATGGTATTTTGTGGTAAAACTCTCATTTTAAGCACAAAGTCCTATTTGGTTGTCTTTGGACACTGAAGTTGCGAAAACTCCGTCCTTAGCCGAACTATGGCGGCGTGTCGAATCAACCTGCAACTTTAGCTGTCGGTGTTCGGGGTGCGCAGAATGTCTCAACTTGAATCTCTCATTAAGCCATTCCAACACTTTCTCTTTTTTCCAATAACAAGTTATCGGGGAAGAACGTCTTCCTATCATTACACGTGCTGCGTTAACATCCGCGTGTAGCCTGGTGCCGCAAAACAAGCATTCAAAAATGTCCCTTGTCTTACGGTTTTTCTTATCTACATAACCACAACAACTACACTCTTGAGATGTATATGCTGGGTTTTGGTATTCTATCTGTATGCCTTTGTCTGTTTTGAGTTGTTCCACCTTCTTTGTGATATGACCCAACCCAAATTTTCCAATGAGTCTGTTCATTTCTTTGTCCATGTTTGACCTTTGGAAATCCAGGTTCTCTAAGGAGATAACTTTGGGAGCATATTTTTCTACGAGCCTGTTCAAAATTCTGTTGACCTCGTTTTTCATGAACTCTCGTACTTTTTTGTTGAGGTCGTTGTATCGCTTGTTCGTCGCAACATCTATCTCATTTGCCTGCAAGTTTGCAAGCAACTTGGTCGTTATTCTGTCGTACTTTTTGAGATAGAAATACAATCTATCCCCGCATGTGTCACCGCAACTCGTGGCGATGATGCTTTTTACGCCTATGTCTATTCCAAGCACATCCATTGTTGTTTCGATGAATTTGGGGTCAATCTCCGAAATGATTCCAAAGCGTATTTTTCTTGTTGTTTTGTCCCTGTTTACCTGTATCGAATGTTTGATAACTCCGTGCCCAACTCCATAGTGCTCATTAAAATATTTGTTTGAGTTTATCGGAATGTTTATTGGATGTCTGTCGTTGATGTTTGACAAGTGAATCCACCATCCGAAACCATCTACTCCAGACTTTTCGAGTTGTGCCACCTTTTGGTCTAAGACTGGGTTGATGTTGTTCATCCTCGGTTTGTTCTGACTTACGTGATGAAAAATATTTCGTGCCAACTTAAGTACATCTTTAGGAATCAAAACGCCTTTCATAGTGACCGACTCCTGAAACCAAAGGTGATATTTATTTAGATAAAACAACTGTATGCGTGTAGTTTCGTCTTTGATGGATGACTTGTTCACTACTTGTATGAAGCGGGGTTCCAGATTGCTCAAATAAGAATCCAACTGCCCGACCACCTGATATTGGATAGTCTGCTTGAATCGTTCGCTGAGTTCAGAAGTGACGGGAGCAACTTTTACAACTGGTTTCTGTTGTTTTTGTTTTGTCGAAATTGTAGGTTGTTGTACATCCTGATTGTCACCGTCCGACTTTAATGCTACCAAAGAATATATGAGTTCTGCCAGTTGTGTCTTTTTGTTTTGGTGTGTTTGTTTTTTTGGTGTGCCTATAACAAGATTTTTGTCAAAGTGCCCTAAACGGCTTTCAAAAAAGAATCTCCATTGCCTGTTTGCAATATCCACGGCTGTTTCTTGATAAGCGTCAATAGTTTGGTGAATCACTTCTAATTTACCATCGTTGGCTCCATGACTGTGATTTACCGCCTTGAACAACTTCTTGTCCTTATCTGGCAGCTCCGATTCTCTTATATTTTTCTTCTTGCTCACTTTATTTTTTGAGGAAATAATCCTAATTCTTTTGCTATTAGTTGCCTTACTTTTGTTGACATATCTATCAACTCCGCATCGCATCTTGCTTCAAATTTGTCTTTTATTTCTTGTGGCAACCGAATCATCATCGATGCTGTATGTTTTGTCTTTTGCATTTTGTATCGTTTCTTTATGTAAATATACGGAAAAATTTTTTCTGGGCAAATTTTAAAAATAAATTTTCTTTTTATGAAATATTTTTGTTCGTTTTGTGTTTGAGTTAATATAGAATCCAAAATTACAATGGTAAAACAGCAATTAATTTACAACAATATACTATTAATTCGTGGATGTTGAATCATAC
>OCZT010000413.1_pt1 | contig 42577 bp, 43 predicted proteins | sample 1539031 | NCBI WGS metagenome assembly OCZT01 (sample SAMEA3539308, study PRJEB22396) | soil metagenome | biome: tundra; feature: field; material: soil | place: USA | collected 2010-05 | depth 0.15 m
TGGGGCGTCGTGAACGGCTTGGATAGCAGCGGCGCGCCGGTGTCGCGGATCCGCTGCTGCGCTTCCGGCACCGCTGTGTAGCCCGACATGAAGATCACCGGCAGCCCCGGACGCGCCTCTCGCGCCGCCTCGGCCAGGTCGATTCCGTTGATCCCCGTCTTCAGCACCACGTCCGTCAACAGCAAGTCCGGTGCCCCAGGTCCCTGAATCAGCAGCAGCGCTTCGGTCGCCGCCTCGGCGACCAGCACGCGATGCCCGAGGCTCTCGAGTTGACGCCGCACGATCGTCCGCACATCCGGCTCGTCCTCGACGACGAGGATCGTCCGCGGCTCGGCAGAGGGCACGACGGGTGCCGTCTGCGTTGCGGCATTCTGCAACTCGCCGCCGGCGAGCGGCAGAAACAGCCTGACGGTCGTGCCCCGGCCCACCTGCGACTCGATCTTCACGCTGCCGCCTGACTGCTTCGCAAACCCGTACACCATGCTCAAGCCGAGGCCCGTGCCGCGGCCGCCGGCCTTCGTCGTGTAAAACGGCTCGAACACGCGCGCGACGACGTCGGGCGGCATGCCGCAGCCGGTATCCTCGAGCGCAATCTCCACATACAGCCCGGGTAGAAGATCGTCGTCGGTCTCCGGCGGCGCGGTGATCTCGATGGTCGAGGTGTGGATCGTCAGCGCGCCGCCGTCGGGCATCGCGTCGCGGGCATTCAGCGCGAGGTTCAGCACGGCCGCTTCGAGCGCGGCCGGATCGGCAAACGCCATTCCCGCGTCAGTGCTCGTCGAGGTCGTGACGCCGATCGTCGCGCCCAGCGTCCGCCCGAGCAACCGCACGATGCCGGCGACGACGACGTTGACGTCGACCGGCTGGGGGTTGAGCAGTCGGCGGCGCGAGAACGCCAGGAGATGGCCGGTGAGATCCTTGCCGTGCAGCGTCGCGCGCAGCACGGCGTCGACGATCTCGTCCGTGTACGGTTCCTTCGGCAGATGCACCTGCAGCAGCTCGACGTTGCCGAGGATGATCGCGAGGATGTTGTTGAAATCGTGGGCGAGGCCGCCCGTCAGCTGGCCGACGGCCTCCATCTTCTGCGATCGGAACAGCGCTTCCTGCGTGTGCGCCAGCGTCTCGTGCGCCTCCCGCAGCTCGGTGATGTCGTGCGAGATCCCGTACACGCCGAGGCTGCGTCCGTCCTTGTCGCGGTAGACGCCTTTCGAAACGAGGTAGGTCTGCGGCCGGCCGTCCTGTCCGGTCGCCACGCCTTCGAAGGCCTGAGGCTCTCCGCCCGCGAGCACCTGCCGATCGGCCTCGACGAAGGCGCGCGCGTCGGCCTCGGTGTAGAGCTCGAAGTCGCTCTTGCCGACGATGTCCGCCTGGGACTTGCCGAGGAAGCGGGCGAACGCCTCGTTCACGAGGACGTAGCGGCCCTCGAGATCCTTGACGAAGATCGCGTCGGGCGTCGCTCCGATCACGGCCTGCAGGATGTCGAAGCTGTTCGGGATCGCCATTCAGGGATCATTGTGCCACTGTTTCCGCGCCCGATCTTCGTCAGCGGGTGGTTGACCGATCCGCTGCCAGGTCTTACGATCGCTGGATGCCGACGACAGCCTCGGCGGGCGCCACCGCCAACAGCGACATCGTCGTCGTCGGTACCGTGCTGTCCGCCGACACGTCGGAAAGCGACCGGTCCGCGAACTCCGGCGGCCTGTTTGGCGGCGCGCTCGGTGCGGGTGGCCGCATTAGGCGCACGACAACCACCGTCGAGCTGCATATCGAGCTCGTGAGCCCCAAGACGGGCGAGATCGTCGACACGTTCGAAGTCGAGGCGAAGAACTCGGGCACCAGCGTCGGCGCCGATTTTTCGACGGCGCTCGGCAGCATCGACAACGAAGGGAGTGCGTTCGATCAATCGACGGTCGGCAAGGCGCTGCGCGAGGCCGCGCAGAAAGTAGCGGCGGAAGTGGCGAAGCGCTCGGACAAACTGGCGAAATAGAGGACATGTGATGAGCCCGTCACCTCCCGAATGCGTTCGGCTCGACGTGCCCTGGCTGACCATCCTGAAGCTCCTGAGCGCGGCGGCGCTCGTCTGGATCTGGCTGCAGGTCTGGCCCATCGTGATGGTGGTGCTCGTGTCGCTCGTCCTGGCCGTCACGCTCGAACCGGTCGTCCAGTGGCTTGAACAGCGGAGATTCACGAGGGGCCTGGCCGTGCTGGTGGTCGGCGCTGTGACGCTCGCCACTTTCGGCGCCTTTCTCTTTGCGGCCGCGGCGCCGCTCACGGAAGAAACGAAGCTGCTTGTCAGCAATGTCGCCTCGTTCCAGGAGAGCGTCGCGGTGCGCGTGCCGGTGGCGGTCGCCCGCGTTGTGCGGCGAGGCCCCCAGGATCCGGCGCAGATGATGTCCGCGATCGCCGCCAAAGTGCCTGAAATCGCCAGCGCGGTGCTGACGGCCGCCGCGATGACGCTCTTTGCCTTCATCCTGACGCTCTACTTGCTGGCGGATGGCCGCCGCACCTACGAGTGGGTGATCGCGTACGTCCCGAGCGCGCACCGCGCGAAGGCGCACGAGACGGTCGCGGGCGTGACCGAGGCCGTGTTCGCCTATGTCGCCGCCAACTTCCTCACCTCGCTCTTCGCGGCGGTGTTCGTCCTCGTGTCGCTCACGCTGCTGAACGTGCCAGGGGCGGTCATGCTCGCGGTGCTCGCCGGCGTGTGCGACTTCGTTCCGATTCTCGGCTTCTTCGTGGCGCTCACGCTGGCCGTGCTGGTGGCGCTCACCGTCTCGCCAGGCACCGCCGTTGCCGTCGCCGGCCTGTACGGGCTCTGTTCCGTGATCGAAAACTACGCCATCGCGCCAAAGCTGTATGGCCATCATCTGAAGGTGTCGCGTGTCGCGGTGCTGCTGGGTCTAGGGACGGGGGCGGCGATTGGGGGAATCATCGGGGCGCTGCTTGCGTTGCCGGTGGTCGCCGCGTATCCGATCGTCGAGCGAATCTGGCTCCGCGAGTCTCTCGGGAAAAGCGTGTTGGCCGAGCACGCGCGGCTCGAGCGCGAAGGGGAGAAGCGCGACTAAGGGCGAGGACGCCGATCGCCGGCGCGATCGGGGGCCTGCTGATCGATGCGCCGCGCAGGAATGCCCGCATAGACGGCCCCGGCTTCGAGCCTGGTGTGTTTGGGCACCAGGCTGAGGGCCCCTATCTGGCAGTCGTGATCGGCTTCGACATCGATGTCGATGACGCTGCCAAGGCCGACCGTCACGTGACGACCGAGCCGCACGCCACCGGTTTTGAGCACGCCACCTTCGACGATGTGGCCGGAAATGTGAACCTCGGAGCCGATCACCACGTCGTCGCCGAACTCGAGCAGATTGTGATCGCTGATGAACAGCGTGTTCACGTACACACGACGGCCGATGCGCGCGCCGTTCAGGCGGAGGTAGGCGGTCCAGATCGGAGAGCCTCGAAACAGCGGCCCAGCCAGTTGGCGCACCACGTGCGTGGCCGCCACGTACCGCGCCCAGGTCATCAGCGGCCAGCCCATCTCGGAGAGCCGCATCTCCGCGTTCCGAGGAGTCCGTGCCCCGGTGATGCGCGTGGCGATCGGCGAGAGCGTCATCAGGCACAAGGCGAACAGGATGTAGGATGGAACGATCGAGACGCTGAACACGATCGTGCGGAGCACAGAGGCTGACGTGGTCCACTCGACCAGCCACATCCACAGCAGCAGAACCGGCACTGTCGCGAGACCACACACCGCGGCCTCGACGACGAAGATTGAGGCGATGGTCCAGCCCACCCTGCAGAGCGTGCGGACCCGCCAGCGGGCATCGTGCGGAGGCGTCTCGGTCATGCAAGGATTCTATGACTGACGATTACGATCCGCACCTGTCGATTCAGGGTGAGGGAGAAGCCGTCGTGCTGGTGCCGGGCCTGGACGGCACCGGCCAGTTGTTCTACAGCCAGCTTCCACGCCTCGCGCGCTCGTACCGCGTCGCCACGTATGCCTTACGCGACACCGCCCTGGCAATGGACGAGCTCGTGGAGGACCTTGCCCGCGTGATCGACACGGTGGCGCCGGCCGAGCGGCGGGCCATCGTCGTGGGTGAGTCGTTTGGGGGTGCGCTCGCCATGAGTCTCGCGCTCGCCAGGCCTGAACGCGTCACCGCACTCGTCATCCTCAATTCGTTTCCGTACTTCGCGCCGCAGGTGCGTCTGCGGCTCGCCATGCTGTGGACCCGATCGGTTCCCTGGGGCGCCATGGGGCTCATCCGGCGGCTGACGGCGTTCCGGATGCACTCACGCCACACCCACCGCCAGGAGCTCGAGCGCTTCATGGCACTGACGGCGGCGGCAAGCCGCGACGGTTACTTGAGCCGGCTGAGACTGCTCACGGCGTACGACATCCGGCACCGACTCCACGAGCTCGGCGCTCCGACGCTCTTTCTCGCCGCGGAGCAGGACCATCTCGTGCCATCCGTCACTCAGGCGCGATACATGGCCGACCGCGTTCCAGGCTCGGTCGTTCGCGTCCTTGCGGGGCATGGCCACATCTGCCTCATCGCGCCGGACGTGGACCTCGGGCAGATTCTGAACGAGTGGCGCGACGGTGGCTGAACGCGGATTCAGCGGCGTTCGAAGCGACCCGTTTTCTCGTACAGGTGGATTCGGTACAGATGGGCCCCGCCGTTGCCCGTGCGGGTCGGCGTTTCGCCCTCATGGAGACCATGCGTGGGCTGGCTCGTCTCGCTCGACAGGAGTGGACGAAACCGCTCGCGAAGCGTAATCAGCGCCGCCGTTGCGACAGCGCCGACCAGCTCCTCGAAGCGGCCGCGCGCGATCACGCTTCGCCAGTTCGCCAGGTCGTCCATGTGGTCGACCTCCACGCAGACTTCAGGGTTCTGTCGCATCATCCGAAGCTTCAGACCGTCCACGGAGTGGCCGATCAACCCCTCGCCGTCATAGGCGTACGTGATCGGGACGACATACGTGCGGCCCTCGGCGTGACAGCCGATTCGCGCGACGAATTCCGCGTGCAGGAGATCTTCGATCTCGGCTGGCGATAACGACCCGAGCATGGCTGCGACTCCTCGTTACGGTGTGACCATGAGTCGGTCGTCGACCCGCGTGACCCCCGGGGCTGCCCACGCGGCGCGCTCGGCTTCGTCCTTTTCAACCAGCGAGTGGACGGTGCCCGTCAGAATGACGCCCCCGTCCCGCGTTTCCACCTTGACGTGCTGCGCGTCGATTTCGGCGCTGCGTTTGAAGGCGTTCTCGATCTTCGTCTTGACGTCGCTGGCACTGACCTGCGGTTTGAGGATGATCGCGTTCGTCACGCCCTTGACGCCGTACAGGTGCTGCACGGCCCGCACGGCGGCTGACATCTGGAATTGCCACCCCACGCTCCCGTTGAGCGTCACCCATCCATTAGAGACGGTGGGCTTGATAGCGTTGTCAGGCACTGCGGCGTCCCACTCCAACGCGTTGGCCGCGGCCTGGGCGATCGCCGCGTCGGTGCGGCTCGTCGCCGCGGTCGGCGTCACCTGGATGTCGTTGGCCACGGCGCGGACGCCGAAGAGATGGCGCGCGGTACGCTCCGCCGTCGATCGCTGAATGAACGTCGGCACCGTCCCCTGGAGCGTGACCACGCCGTCGTTGACCGACACCCCGATGCCGGCCGCATCAACGCCCGGTTCCCATTCGAGGGCCGCGAGGATCTGTTCCTGAAGTTCTCTGTCGGTTTTCATCGTTGCACCCTTCACCTGGATTGACTACGCCGCCGATTTCTTCTGTTCCGTGGAGACGTCCTGCACCTCCACGTGGCGCGGCTTCGGCAGCTGTTTCGCCGAAGGCAGTGGCAGTGCCACCTCGAGGACGCCGTTGGCGAACGTGGCCTTCACGTCCTCCGGCTTGACGTCTTCGGGCAGCTGGAACGCGCGGTAGAAGCTGCCGTACGCCCGCTCTTGCCTGTACACGCCCTCGCGGGTCTCCTCGAACTCGGTCTTTCGCTCGCCCTGGATCGTCAGCTGATGATCGGTCACCTCGACGTTGACGTCTTTCTTGGTGAGGCCCGGCAGATCGGCGCGGACGATGAGGCTGCCGTTCTTCTCGAAGACATCGACATTCGGGACCCAGCGGGCGTCGCCGAGGAGGCGAGCCTCACCGAGGCCGGGACGGTCGAAGGCGACTTCGTCAAAGAGCCGCTCGATGTCGGTCGTCATGCGACGCAGCAGCCCGAGAGGGTTGTCCGTCAGGAATCGGTCGTTCATGGTGTCGTCCTTTCTGGATGGGCTTCGATGGACGACGCGGGAAAGGCGTCAGGACATCGGCCATCGTCTGACGATCGCAACCAGAGTGCCAAACGGCGAGGCCGAGACACAGGGCGCCGCGAGGCAGGGCGCTTGCACGAGATGTCGCTTTTGGGGAGCCTTGTCCGAGAATCCGGCAGTCCCATGGTCGAGCCGCGTCCCTGATTCCGCGAATCGCAGTCCAGGTGGCGTGACCCGAGCGGCGCGCTGGGAGCACTTCGACCACAGCGCCGACATCGGCGTCCGCGGTGTGGGGCCGACCAAGGAAGCCGCGTTCGAGCAGATTGCGCTCGCCCTCACGGCGACGATCACCGATCCCGCCGTCGTGCGACCGAATGTGGCCGTCGAGATCGTGTGCGAGGCGCCGAGCGACGAACTGCTGGTCGTCGATTGGCTGAACGCGCTCGTCTACGAGATGGCGACCCGCCACATGCTGTTCTCGGTGTTCACCGTGATCCTCGAGGATTCGAGACTCACCGGAACGGCGTGGGGCGAGCCGGTCGATATCGGGCGCCACGCGCCTGCCGTCGAAGTGAAAGGCGCGACCTACACGGCGCTACGAGTCGCACAGGACCCTGACGGCGCCTGGGTCGCCGAATGCGTGGTGGACGTGTAATGGACCTGGCTCTGCTCACGCGCAAATCCGACATTGAGTGGTGGATCGATCCGCATGGAGCCATGCGCGTGCCCGGGATCATCTACGCGACCGAAGGGCTCGTGCGCGAGATGGACGCGAAGGTGTACGAACAGGTCGCCAACGTCGCCATGCTGCCGGGGATCGAGCGGGCGTCGTACGCGATGCCGGACGCGCACTGGGGATACGGCTTTCCGATTGGCGGCGTCGCGGCGTTCGATGCGGATCGCGGCGGTGTGGTGTCGGCCGGTGGCGTGGGCTTCGACATCTCGTGCGGCGTGCGGACGCTGCACACGGGCCTCACGCGTCAGGATGTCGATCCACTCAAGAAACAGCTGGCCGACGAGCTGTCGAGGAGCGTGCCCGCCGGCGTCGGCAGCGTGGGGCGGCTGCACCTCGGACGTGCGGAGATGGATGCGATGCTGGCGGGCGGCGCCCGCTGGGCCGTCGAGCAGGGCTATGGCGCGGCCGCGGACCTCGACCGGATCGAGGAACACGGCTGCATGGCGGCGGCGAAGCCGGAGGAGGTGTCCGCCCACGCGAAAGAGCGACAGCGCGACGAAATGGGAACGCTCGGATCGGGGAATCACTATCTGGAAGTGCAGCACGTCGTGCAGATCTTCGACGCGGCGGTCGCTTCGGCGTTCCGCCTTCACGAAGGCGACATCGTCGTCAGTATCCACTGCGGGTCGCGCGGCCTCGGCCATCAGATCGGCACCGAGTTCCTCAAACGCATGGTGGTGTCGGCGGCCGGCCATGGCATCGAGCTGCCGGACCGCGAGCTGGCCTGCGCGCCGATCGACTCGCCGCTCGGCGCGGCGTACCTGGGTGCCATGCGCGCGGCCATCAACTGCGCGCTCGCCAACAGGCAGATCATCACGGATCTGGTGCGCAAGGCCTTTGCCCAGATCGTGCCGAAGGCGGAGCTGCCGCTGCTATACGACGTCTCGCACAACACGTGCAAGGTCGAGTCGCATCGAGTCGGCTCCGTGGTGAAGCGGCTCTTCGTGCATCGCAAGGGTGCGACGCGAGCGTTCGGGCCAGGCCATCCGGATCTGCCCGCGGCGTTTGCCGCGATCGGGCAACCCGTCCTGATCGGCGGCACCATGGGCACCGCGTCGTACATCCTCGTGGGAACAGCCGACGGTCTCGCGCGATCGTTCGGGTCGTCGTGCCATGGCGCCGGCCGGAGCATGAGCCGGCATCAGGCCCTGAAGCAATGGCGCGGCCGGCAAGTGATCGACGAGCTCGCGAGCCGCGGCATTGTCATCCGGAGTCCCTCGTCGCGCGGCGTCGCTGAAGAGGCCCCCGGCGCTTACAAAGACGTCGCGGCCGTCGTCGACGCGGCCGATCGGGCCGGCCTGTCGCGCAAGGTCGCGAGGCTCGAGCCAGTGGTGTGTGTCAAAGGCTGAAGAGAAGATGAGGAGAGGTGTCATGGCTATTCACAAAGTGATCGAAGTAATCTCGCAATCCGACAAGAGCTGGGAAGACGCCGCGCAGTTGGCCGTCAGGGACGCGGCGAAGACGATCAACGGCATCAAGTCGATCTACATCAAGAACTTGGAATGCGTGGTGAAGGACAACAAAATCGTCCACTATCGCGTCAACGCCAACATCACGTTCGAGCTCGGACAGTGAGGTTCGCCGCAGCCTCGACGATGGCCGAGAGGCGGCCCCAGTGGGAGCCCCTCCAGTAGACGCGGCCGCAGCCGCCACAGGTGCGGAATTCATCGAATGCCTGGCGGGTTCGCCCCGGCAGTCTCGCATCGACGGCGGACTTGGGCACATCGCGGAGCGTGGTGTTGCACAAGAGGCAGCGGGTGAACGGTGCGAGCGGTAGCGGGCCGAAGTGTCGCAGCACCTCCACGAGCTGTTGCTGCGGCGTCGTCTGCCGGACGAAATAGCCGTACGCGACGACCTTCCGCTTGAGCAGCGGCTGATCGCGGGTCAGGAGGATGCGTCGTTCGTGCGCGGAGGTGTCGGCAAGCTCGGCATCGCGAGCGCCGGCCGGACACGTGGCGTCGAGCCCGACGAGGCGCAGGTACCTCGCCAGCTTGCCGAGGTGACCGTCGACCACGAATCGAATCGCGTCGAGCGGCGGCGGTCGCACCCGCGTGACGGACCCGATGTCGAGCGTCCGGAACCGAGGGAAGACCGCGACGCGATCCGCATCCCGGACGAGACGGTCGAACCCGACTGATTCGCCATTGACGAGGATCAAGTCGACTTCCGGGTGCGGCACGCCGGCTCGTTCGATCAGATCCTTGACCGACGTTCGGCCTTCGAACACCACGGTCTGGGGCACGTGGCGGCGCGCCGGCGGCAGGAAGTCGTTCAGCGCTCCGTACACTCGGACCATGACGTGGTTCATGTCATGAGAGGCTTCTCTCGCGAAGACTCACAACCAGCAATCGACATGCCCGCGCCAGGAGCGGGAAGACGGAAGGCCCACCACAGCCGTGCCGAATTCCCGGCGGGTCAGGCGGCTGGGGCACGTACTGTCGGAGCAGCAGCCGGGCGCATCATCGATCGACCGCTACGTGCGCCGGGTCGCTGGCTGTTTCGCAGCACGCGTAATGTGCCGTCGGTTACCGGCTTCGCACGCCGGGCTTCCGACTCAATGCTCCACCCTGGCGATTCGAGGCCACAGCTGAGGCATTGGAGTGAGAGTCGATTCCGCTCGAAATGCAGTACCGCGTCGTGGCCGAGCAGGCCGCACATCATCTGCTGCAGCCGATGAGTAGTCCAAGTCATTGCAGCACTTCCTTGAGATTCAGCCGCCTGTGGAGGAAGCAAGTCTCGAGCCTGCCGGTTCCCCGGCACCGCATGCGATGTGTGTCGCAGTATTCGCCCTAGGACGTCCGGCACCCTTTGGGCACGCGCATTGCGAGACTTCTTCGCGTTCGGTCCAAGGTGCCGAATAGAGGTAATCACCATGAAGCTCCCGATGACCATCACGTTCCGAGGCATGAATTCCGACGAGTGGATCGAAACCGAAATCCGCACGCGGGCCGCCAAGCTCGACACCTACTGCAGCGACATCATGTCGTGCCACGTCGTCGTGGAGGTCCCCCACCAGCACCATCAGGAAGGCAACCGCTTCAGCGTGCGCATCGACCTGAGGGTGCCCGACGAGGAGATCGCCGTCACGCACGGCTCGAACCTGCACGGCGCGACGAAGGACCTTCACGCGACGGAGTGGGCGAAGCGGTTCGATGTCGAAGGCATGCGCAAGGACATTCCCCTCGTCATCAAGGAAGCCTTCGACGTGGCGCGCCGGCGGCTTCAGGACCACGCGCGGCGCCATCGGCTGGACGTGAAGAGGCACGAAGAACCGCCGCACGGCCGCGTCCGTCAGTGGAACGCGCCGGATCACTTCGGCACGATCGAAGCCGCGGATGGACACGAAGTCTACTTTCACCAGAACAGCGTGTTGGGCAGCGGTCTGAAGCGCATGAAGGTCGGCGCTGACGTCGTGTTCGCCGAGGAGGCAGGCGAGAAGGGTCCGCAGGCAAGCACGGTCAAGGTCGTCAGTCCCCGGGGGAAGCGCGTCGCGGTCTGATCTCCCTATTGATGCTCGATGCGGGGCGCTGTTAGCAAGGCCGCTGCCACGCTGATGAAGACCGGCCCAAGCAACAGTCCGGACACGCCGAACGCTTGCACTCCACCAAGCAGGCCAATCAACACGAGCAGCCCGTTCAGACGTGTCGCCTTTGCGACGATGGCTGGTCGAAGCATGTTGTCAACTGGATGAACGAGCGCCAGTCCAATGGCGATGAGCAGTATCGCGTGCGAGGTACGGCCGGCGATCGCAAGTCCCGCGGCAGCCGGCCCCCAGACGAGCCACGCGCCGACGAAGGGAAAAACGGAAAAGAAGCCCATCACGGCGCCCCACAGCACTGGAGCCGGCAGGCCGAGCCACGCGAATGCTAAACCTCCGACGGTTCCTTGAATCGACGCGGCCAAGAGCGACGCGGCGATGTTGGAGTTGATCATCGTCCCGATCTCTTTCACCAGGGCGATGTTGCGCTCGTGACTCCACGGAAGAGATCGAGCGACGATGGTCAGTGCGTGTTCGCCGTCTCGGAAGAAGAAATATGTCGCCAATAGCGCGACCACGACGCCAAGGAACAGACTCCACACGTCGCTCACGATGCGCGACGCCAACTGTCCGGCTTGGCCGGCCATCCGCTGCGCCGCGTCTCGAACCGCCGTGTCGAGGTCCACGCCCACACGGGCGGCCTGGCCATGCGCCTGCGCGATGAATTTGTCCACCGGAACTGATCCGATCGTGCCGGCGAGATCGATCGTCTCGTGAACGATGCCTGTCGCGACGGCGAACGCTGGCACGATGATGACAGCGACGACGACCATCGTGCTCGCGGCTGAAGCCCAGGACCTCGGGATCCGGCGTTCGAGCCACACGTGCAGCGGATGAAATACGACCGCCATCACTGCGGCGAACACGAGCGCGGTGGCAAAGGGCTTGAAGATAAGGAAGAGAATGTAGGCGAGGAGCACAATCGCCACACTTGACACAATGGCCGATGTCTCACGAAGCACTGTCAGTCTCCTTGTCCGCCATGTTCCATCGACCTTCAAGACGTTCCCGTGGGATCGCACGCTTCGGCATCGCACTGATGTCAGCAAGTCATGGGCCGTTCGCTTCATGGCAACAGACTTGCGATAGAAATCGTGTCTTGATGGGCTTCGCGCATCCCTGCCGGATTCTCGTCAGCCGTCTGCTGTTGCCTCATTGGCATCGAAAAACCCCAAGCTTTCGGCGTTCTGGAAGGTGTCCTCGGTCTTGCAATTGCCGATGCAGGTCTTAGTGTGCATCCGGACCTCGACCGGCTTCTGTCGGAGGACGAAACAGCGCGTGCGGGCGTGGACCGCGCTCGGTCCGCGGCTCACGCCAACCTCGACGTCGCTCGCGCCAATCTCGTACGCGAACGGGAGGAACGCCTTCGACAGCTTCAGCAGGAGCTCGATCGGATGATCGCGCAGATGCTCGCCGAGGCCGATCGTGAAGTCGAGCGACGCGGCGCCCAGCGGAACGTCCACTCAGTCGCGAACGCCGCGCGAGGCGCCGCCCTCGTGGACCGCGCCGCTGACCTCTGGGGACAGATCGTCCGTGAAGGCCCACCGCCCAAGGTGTTGCCATGAGCGCTCCGGCGGCCCTGGCCTACGGCTACGCTCGGGCTCGCGCGAGAAAATCACGAATCATCCCCGCGGCCGTGCTCGTGGGGCTCGTCACCGCCGATCAGCCCGCGCTCACGATCCCCGGATGGCGCGACGTGGAGAACGACCACGACGGGGCAGCGCTGGTCTCTCTTCTTTACGCGCGCCTCATCGACGACTACGTCACGATGATTCGCGCATACCCCGCGGCTCGCGGCGTCCTGCTGGCGCTCGCGCGGCTCCATGAGCTCGAAAACGTGAAGCTGGCGTGGCGCGCCGCGCTGGGCAGCGTGCCCCCGGCCGAATGGCGCGACTGCTGGCGTCCCATGGGCGCGCTCGAGACGATCAGCCGCACGGCCTGCGAAGCCACCTCGTCGCCGCGGCACGTCGGGCGGGCGTCGGTCGGGACCCCGTACGAGGCCATCGCCAAGGCGGTGTCTGGCGCGCATCCCGGAGATCTCGCCGCGGCGGAAATCGCGTTCGATCGATGGGGTTCGCGTGAGCTGGCGAACGCGACGCGGGCCCTCTCTGAATCCGAGGGCGCGGCGCGCGATCTCGTGTGGCGCGTCCTCCGCGAACGCGACATCGCTTTGATGGAACGCGCGGTCGGCCCGCTCGGGCTGCCGCCGGAGTCGGCCGTCCGGATGACGGCGATTCTCGCCGACGAGCTCGGTGCGGCCGGCATCCATCGCTTCGCCGAGTGGTCCGCGGAGAGCGGCGCGCTGATGCCGCTGCCGCCGCGAATCACGGGCAGCCGATCGCCGGTCCGCACGTTCGCCGAGGTCCTCAGCCGGATGCGCGCAAGCCGGCGCAAGGCCTGCCGGCGCGTGTTTCTGGGGCCGCCGTTCTGCCTGGCGCCGCCGATCGCGCTCGTGCTTCTTCGGGAAGACGAAGTGCGCGGGCTGTCATCGATCGCCGAACTGCGCGCTCGGCGCGCGCCGGCGGACGTGGCCGCGCGTGTACTCGATCTGGACGGGTACTGACATGTTCCGTGCCGTGCCGATGGTGCACTTCCAGGCGCAGGTGCCGAGCCGCGACGGACCGGCGGTGACCCGCCAGATTGCCGCCCAGGGGCTGCTGCATCTGATTGACATCGCACACGGCACCACTTTCACGGTCTCCAGCGATGTCGTCACACGCGAGTTGCTCGCACGCTTCCGCGATCAGGCGCGTACGATTCGCGCCGTCGCGACGGCGATCGAGCTGGCGTTGCCCGACGCGGCCGGCGCACTGTCCGCGCCAGAGGTGACCGACTTCAGCATCGAGTACCAGCAGATCGCGGAGCGGCTCGCACCGATTCATGACGCGGTGGACGCGACGTCGCGACGGCTCAGCGAGGCGCGCGACTCGGCGGCACGCCAGCGGATCGCCGTCGAACAGACGAGTCGTCTCTCGGCGGCGCACGTCGACCTGCAGCGGCTCGGTCGAGTGCGGTTCGCGTACATCCGTCTCGGGTATGTGGCGCGCGAGGAGCTTGCGTCGCTGGCCGGCCTGCTGTCGCCGGCGCCTTTCGCGATCATCCCGCTCGATACCGTCGCCCCACGGTGGCTGACAGCCGTGGTGGCGCCCGCCTCGGTCAAGGATCGCATTGACGCGGCTCTGCGCGTCGGCGCCTTCGAGCCTGTCGCCGTGTCTGCTGACGTCGCGGTGAGCGGTCTCGAAGAGCTCCAGCAGCTCGTCATCACCGCCGAACGGCAGGAGCGCGAGGGCCGCGAGGCGCTGACGGTGCTGAAGCGCGAAGTCGGCGACGTGCTGAAGGAGCTCGCCCAACGCAGCGAGCTCGCCGTGCTGTTGCTGCAGGCGCAGACATGCTTCGCCACGGCGGGTCGCTTTCTGGTCATCTCCGGCTGGATTCCCGAAGAACGGGCGCCGGAGCTCACAGCGGTGATTCAACGGGTCACGGGAAACCGGGCGGTCGTGGCGACCGACAAGCCGGCGGATCTCCAGGCATCCTCAACGACCACGCTCAAAGTCCCCATCCTGTACCGCAACCCGCTCCTGCTGCGTCCGTTCCAGAAGCTGGTCGACATCTACGGCGTGCCCTCGTACGAAGAGATTCAGCCCACGGCGTTCTTCGCCGCGAGCTTTCTGCTGATGTTCGGGCTGATGTTCGGCGACGTCGGCCACGGGCTCGTGCTCGTCTCAGCAGGCTACTTTCTGTATCGGTATGCGCCGCAGTTCCTGGACTACGCCATTCTGCTCATGGAAGCGGGCAGTGCCTCGGCGGTGTTCGGCGTGCTGCACGGCAGCATCTTCGGCGTCGAGACGCTGCTCCCAGCTCTGTGGCTCCATCCGATCCACGATTTGCCGCAGTTCATGGGCGTGGCGATCGGCCTGGGCATCGTGCTCGTCAGCGCCGGGATTGCGCTGAACGTCGTGAACCGCTGGCGAGCCGGCGAGCGCGTCACGGCGCTTCTCGGCACCGGCGGCGTGTTCGGCGGGTTCGTCTACTGGACGACGCTGGCACTGGCCGCACGGTTCTTCCTGCCCAGCAACTGGACGCTGCCGGACCCCGCGATCTTCCTGCTCCTGGCGGGGGCGGTGGGCCTGCTCCTCGCCCGACCGCTCATCGTGCGAGCCCTCGGCGTCGATCGCACCGCGCGCCCCCGGACGGGCGCGACGCCGCGATGGCTCGGCGCGCTCGAAGGGTCCGTCGAGCTCGTGGATGCCATCTTCGCGTATTTCGCCAACACGATCTCGTTCGTCCGCGTCGCGGCGTTCGCCGCCGTGCATGCCGCCGTGTTCATCGCGGTGTTCGCGCTGGCCGATACGCTCGCGCGCTATCGTTTCGGAGGTCCGTTATCGGCCGGCGCGCTCGTCGCCGGGAACGTCGTGATGATTCTGCTCGAGGGGCTGACGGTGACCGTTCAAGTGCTGCGCCTCGAGTACTACGAGTTCTTCGGCAGGTTCTTCCGGGGAGGCGGCGAGCAGTACCGCCCGCTGATGCTGCGGCCCAACGGCACGCAAGGAGGCACGTGATGTCTGGAAACTGGCGACCCCGAGTGCTGTTCGTCGCGCTGGTCGCCGCGCCGCTGGTGGTCGCGGTCGCGATGCTGGCGCCGGCGTTCGCGCAGGTGGGCGGGCAGGTGGCCCGAGCGCCCACGGCCGTGCCACCCGAGGTGATGAAGTGGGGCTTCATGGCCGCCGCGATCGTCACCGGGCTGTCCGCGATCGGGGCGGCGTATGCCGTGGCGGTGGTGGGTGGCGCCGCGATGGGCGCCGTCGCCGAAAAACCCGAGACGGCGGGACGCGCGCTGGTGTTCGTGGGCCTGGCTGAAGGCATCGCGATCTACGGCCTCATCATCGCGATCATGATTCTCGGGTTCCTGCGATGAGGCTGGTCGTGCTGAGCGATGGCGACGAGGCGCGCGGGTTTCGGCTCGCGGGCGTCCACACCATCGTCTGTCGAACACGCGCCGACGTCGATCGGGCTCTCGTGGAACGGCGCGGGCCCGATCGGGCCGACGTCATGCTGGTTGCGGATCGTGTCTACCGCCTCGCACCCACCGCGATCGACGCACTCCAGAATCGGCCGGGGTGGCCCCTTCTGGTCGTGCTGCCTGGAGCCTCGGAAGGCGGTGATTCCTGATGCAGTTCGGATCGATTGAGGCCGTCGTTGCGGCCGTGCAGGAAGACGCGAACGCCGAAGTCGAGAAGATCGAGCGCGACCTCGCCGCCGCGATCGCGCGCGCGCGCGAAGATGACCGGCGGCTGCCGGTCGTCGTGCCGGACGCCGAAGCCCGAATCAGCCGGGCGCGGCGTCAGGCCCACGATCGCATCGCCGCCGAGGAGGCGGCCGACCATCAGTCCGCCCTCAAGGACCGGGAGATGTGGATCGCGCAGGCGATGGCCGAAGGCCAGCGGCGCGTGCTCGCGTTGGACGTGGCCACGGCCCGCGCGGACCTCGTCCGCCTGGCCCGTGAGGCGATCGACCGCATGCCGGATCAGACGCTGGAGCTCCTGGTGTCCACGGCGCGTGCGGACCTCCTCGATGCCGCGACGCGGGACGAGATCATGGCCGTGCCCGGCAAGACGATCGCCCGAGTGACACCATCGCCGAGCGTCGGCTCGGGCGGCTGCATCGTGCAGACCATCGACGGACGCATCAGGTACGACAACACCTATGCCGCCCGCTGTCGTCGCTTCGAGAGCATCTGGCGCGCGAGGTTGGGCGAAATGTGGTCCGTATGACTCGTGACGCGAACGAACCGGCCGGACGGCTCATCGAGGTGAGCGGCGCGGTCGTGCGAGCGCGGTGCGGCGTGCCGGTGGCGCTTGCCGAGGTCGTCTGGGTTGGCGACGACCGTCTCATTGGGGAGGTGATTGCGCTCGACGGCGACATCGCCACGATGCAGGTCTACGAGGAGACGGAAGGGTTGTGCGTGGGCGCACCCATCGCGGCGAGCGGCGGCCCTCTGTCGGTCACGCTCGGCCCGGGCCTGCTCGGTTCGGTGTTCGATGGCGTCCAGCGGCCGCTGGATCGTCTCGCGCTCAGTCAGGGCGACTTTCTTGGCCGCGGCCAGCATCTCGAGCCGCTCGCCACGGACCGGTTGTGGGAGTTCCGCCCGACCGCGGCGGCAGGGTCGACCGTCGTCGGCGGCGACGCGCTCGGCACGGTCAGCGAGACGCCGGCACTCGAGCACCATGTCCTCGTGCCGCCGATGGTGGCCGGCACGCTCGTCGACATCGTGCCGCGGGGCAGTTACTCCGCGTCGGATGTGCTGGGCCACGTCCAGGCGGCCTCCGGCGATCGCGTCGACGTTCGGCTCGTGCAACGGTGGCGGGTTCGAGCTCCGCGCCCGTTCCGGCACCATCTGCCTGCGACGACGCCGCTGCTCACCGGGCAGCGCGTGCTCGACACGTTCTTTCCGCTCGCGTGCGGAAGCGCGGCGGGAATGCCGGGCGGCTTCGGCACCGGGAAGACGGTCATGCAGCATCAGCTCTGCCGATGGGCGCAGGCCGACGTGATCGTGTTCGTCGGATGCGGCGAGCGAGGGAACGAGCTCACCGAGATGCTCTGGAAGCTTCCGGATCTCGTCGACCCGCGCAGCGGACGTCCCCTGGCCGAGCGCACGATTCTCATTGCCAACACGTCGAACATGCCGGTGCCCGCACGGGAGGCGTCGATCTACACGGGCGTCACGATCGCCGAGTACTACCGCGACATGGGCTATCACGTGCTGCTGCTGGCTGACAGCACGTCGAGGTGGGCCGAGGCGCTGAGGGAGATTTCCGGCCGCCTCGGCGAGATTCCCGCGGAAGAAGGCTATCCGTCGTACCTGTCGAGCCGCCTGGCGGCGTTCTACGAACGTGCCGGGCGTGTCGTGACGCTTGGAGGGCGCGAAGGATCCGTGTCGATCATCTCGGCGATTTCTCCGGCCGGAGGAGACTTGACCGAGCCCGTGACACGGCACACGCAGCGGTTCACCGGCTGTTTCTGGACGCTCGACAAGAAGCTCGCCGAGGCCCGCGTGTTTCCCGCCGTCAGCGTCGAGGATTCGTACAGCACGGTGTCCACCGATCTCGAGCGCTGGTGGCACGACGAGGTGTCGCCGGAGTGGGCCGCGCGCCGCAGGGAAGCCCTGAAGCTCCTCGAGCACGCGGGGCAGTTGCGCAACACGGCGCGCCTGGTCGGCGAGGAGACCCTCCCGGACCGGCAGCGGCTCGTGATCCGCGTCGCCGAACTGTTCGAGGAAGGGTTCCTGCGCCAGAGCGCCTACGACGTCAAGGACGCGAGCTGCTCGCCCGCGCGGCAAATGCGACTCCTCTCGTTGCTGCTGGAGTTCTACCATCGCGGCCTCGACGCCCTCGACCGCGGCGTGCCGATCCGCGAGCTGTTCGGCCTGCCGATTGTCGCCGCCCTGGCGCGCGCGTCGTCTGCGTTTGGAGACGATCAGATCGCCGAGCTCGATCGATTGGGGACGGTGCTCGTCGAGCAGTGCGGCGCGGCCGCCAGATCGGAGCCGGACGCGGCATGACGGCCATCGCAGGCGTCGAGTACGTCGGCCTGAAGGCTCTGCGCGGGCCGCTCGCGTTCATCGACGCCGTGCCGGGCCTCGCGTTTCACGATCAGGTCGAGCTGACCGCGCCCGACGGCACGGTCCGCGCCGGCCGCGTCCTGAGCATCTCTGAAAAGGCCGCCGTCGTCGAGATCTTCGGACCGACCGACGGTTTGAAGCTCGGGAACACGCGCCTTCGCTTCGAGGGGTCGCCGCTCCGGCTTGGCGTCGGGCGCGAGCTGCTCGGCCGGACGTTCGATGGCCTGGGCCGTCCCCGCGACGATTTGCCGCCGCCGCTCGTCGTCGAGGAACGGGCGATTGAGGGCGTCGTCATCAATCCCTGCCGCCGGGAATACCCGCGGGACTTTCTGGAGACCGGCATCTCGGCGATCGATCTCCTGACGAGCGTCGTGCTCGGGCAGAAGATCCCGATCTTCACCGAAGCCGGGTTTCCTCACGACACCCTGGCTCTGCAGATCGTCCAGCAGGCGCGCGCGCCTGGCGTCGAGCACTTCGCGATCGTCTTTGCCGCGCTCGGGCTGCCGCGTTCGGTGGCTCTTCGCTACGAGGAGGCGTTCCGCACGTCGGGTGCGCTCAGTCGAATGGTCGCGTTCATGAATCTGGCCGACGATCCGGCCGCGGAGCGTCTCATCACGCCGCGCTGTGCGCTGACGGCTGCCGAATACCTCGCATTCGACTGCGGCATGCACGTGCTCGTGATTCTGCACGACATCACGAACTACGGCGAATCGCTGCGCGAGGTCTCGGCCGCGCGCGGCGAGGTGCCGAGCCGGAAGGGATACCCCGGGTACCTGTACAGCGATCTGGCGTCGATCTTCGAACGTGCCGGTCGCATCAAGGGGCGCGCGGGGTCGCTCACGCAGATTCCGATCGTGACGATGCCGTCGGGAGACATCACGCATCCCATTCCTGACCTGACCGGCTACGTCACCGAAGGACAAATCGTGCTGGATCGCGGGTTGGAGCGCCGCGGGATCTATCCGCCCATCGCCGTGCTGCCGTCGCTCTCACGTCTGATGAGCGACGGGATCGGCGCGGGTCGCACCCGAGAGGATCACGAAGACGCGGCGCGGCAGTTGTACGCCGCCTGCGCGCGCGTGGAGCGGGCGCGCTCCCTCGAATCCATCATCGGCCGCGACGAGCTCTCCGAGGGCGAGCGACGGTATCTGCAGTTCGGCGAGCTGTTCGAGACGACGTTTCTCCGGCAGGATCCGAACCAAGCGCGCTCGATCGAGGACACGTTGTCGCTGGCGTGGACGCTGTTTGCGGAGCTTCCGGTTTCGGATCTCACGCGATTGTCGCCGCCGCTCGTCGCGCGGTACCTGAAGGCGAAGCGATGATTGAGGCGGCGGGACGCTCTCGCTTGCTGTCGCTGCGTCGCGACCTCGCGTCGGCGCGCGCCGGCCGCGAACTGCTCGACCGCAAGCGCGAGGCGATTCTTCGGGCCGTCACGGAGCGGTTGCCCCGTGTGACCGAACTGCGTCGCAGCGTGTCCCGCGGGCTCGCCGCCGCGCGGGCCGTCCTCGGCGAGGCGCAGGTGGATCTGGGGAGGACCGCTGTCCATGCCGCCGCGCTCGCACAGCCGCCGATCGCGTCGATCGAGGTGCACGAGACGATGGTCGTCGGTGTGGCGTTGCCGCAGATTGGGATGGCGGCGGCGCCGTTCCGGCCCCGCTACGGTCCAATGAGCGGATCCCCGCGGCTCGACCAAGCCGGTGCGGCGTTCACCGCCGTACTGCCGAGCCTGCTCGCGCTTGCCTCGGAGGAGGCGTCCGTGAGGCGGTTGCGGGCCGCGCTCGCGCGGACCGTGCGTCGCGTGAATGCGCTCGACATGCTCGTCCTGCCGGAGCTCTCGCGTCAGATTCATGCGGTGGCTGGGGCGCTCGAGGAAGAGGATCGGGACGAAGCCGTCCGACGCAACCAGTGGCTGGGAAGCACGGCTGGAGTCGATTGACAGACATCAATGCGAGGTGTAGTGTGCGAACAGATCCATCAAACGCCGCCAGGCGTGGGGCCGGATGGATCGCACAAGTCCAAAGGCCCCAAGATCGAACCCCAGATGGAGAAGGAGGACGCCACTATGATTAGCGGTACTCCGCCGGACAAGCAGGTTCGTCGTCACAAGGCCATCACGTTCCAAGACTAAGGGTTCGCGCTGCGCCACAGGAGTGACCTGGGCTCGACCTCAAACGCATTGCCCGTGGGCAACAGTCGCTGCGGCGACAACACAACAGGAAGGTCGCAGATCGCATGGAAACTTCGAAGGGTGTTGCCGGGATTCTCAGTTGAAGCGAAGTGATGACGAGCCGCTGGCCCGAGGGACTCTGAATGGATAGAGACTGAGTACGAAAACACGCAAGAGAAGGGCACCTTTTCCGGAAAGGGTGCCCTTCTTCCGACCCTGCGACCTCGTGACGCTTCGTCCTCACGACTATTGTGGTGACCGCGCCATCCGGTAACTGCGTTCGAGCTCGACGAGCCGAGGGATCAGCTCGGAGTGCGCCTGCACTTGGAAGATATAGCGCGGGACATCGCGCCCGGTGGCTCGGGCCATGAACGGTTCACCCCAGAAGCTGAGTTGCGCCTCGGCGTGCCCCTCTGCCTCGCGGTCGGCGAGCACAAACGAGACGCTCTCCTTCATCGCGCACCATCGCGGTTCGACCACCTTTTCACGCCCCACACACGCTGCCAGCTTCGGAACGACGAAGTCGCGCCAGTGCCCCTGTTCGGCCTCATCGAGCACGAACTGAATTCGTGTGACGTGAGGGTTCTCAACGGCTGGCCTGAGCAGGCAATCGAACAGATCTTGAGGCCGGAACATCATCAGGCAGACGTTGAACCACACCATGTCCCCGCGCGCCTGACGCGCGAATGTTTCACTCGCCGAACGTAGTTGACGTGGGCCGATGAGCACGACGTCTGGCGACTTGAGCGAGTCCTGAAGCTTCACGATCATCTGCTCGGTCCGGCCTGTCGCATTCTCGACACGTTCCTCGCGCTCCTCGTGACGCAATTGCCGCAGCAGCAGGAGCGCCACGAGTACGAGCGTGATGGTAAGCAGGATGTCGGGCTGGACGACATGCAGGAGGTGGAGAATGAGCGCGACCGCAGCCGCCGCGATGCCAGCGACAGCATCCCAATCGTATCGACGGAACCAGTCTCTCACGCTGCGTTGCTGCATGAACTGCCTCTCCCATGTCGTCGGATGGGCGAACTGCTGCGCCGAGCCCAAGCGCTATAACTGCGTTGTGGCTTTCTCAACGTGGATCACCATCGCGCCCCGCGCCCAAGGAAATTTTGCCTTCACCGCGTCCACGACGTGGCCCGAGCTGAGAATCTCGGCGGTGCCGACGATGAGGCACCCTTGGCCCGGGCTGCGAGTGCCTTGCACCTTTCTCGACGCGACCAGCACCTGTATGCGGTTGTTCTTGCGGAGATTCTGCTCCGTCTGATGATAGCGCCCCGCAGGAAGGATGATCGTGTCTTCCTTGATGCCCAGAATGCGCATGTAGTCGCCCCAATTGCCGACCACGTGGGGGCCGTCATCGCCGGTGGTGACGATCGTCACAAACTCGGTCGCCTCGCAGACGTCGCGGCAGATGCCGTCAATCTTCGTCATTCCGTATCTCCTCGGGTCCGCGCGCCTTCACTCCACCAGCGTCGGATACAACCGCACGGCGATTGTGAGCAGTACGCCGAACACGGCGAACAGTACGGCAAAATCCACGCGGTATCCGCGCACGCTCTCGCCTCCCGCGATCATGAGCGCGCGAAGCGCGTCGACCAGGTAGGTGAGTGGATTGACCTGCGCGACGATGCGAAGCCATCCGGGCATGAGATCCAGCGGGTAGATCGCATTGCTGGCGAAGAACAGCGGCATCGTCAGGAGCTGGCCGATGCCCATGAAGCGCTCGCGCGTCTTCACGATGCACGCGATGATGAGCGAAAACGTGGAGAACAGCCCCGATCCCAGAAGGACGAGGGCAAGCACACCGACGATGGCCCGCGGCTCGTGGCGAATCGGGATGTGCATGACGACCGCGACGAGATAGACGACGACCGCCTGCACGACGCCACGGAATCCAGCCGAAACCGCTTTGCCAAAGACGAGTGAGCTTCGCCGGGCTGGGCTCACGAGCAGCTTGTGCACGACGCCGAGGTCGCGTTCCCAAATCACGGCGATCCCGTAGAAAATCGCGCTGAACAGCACGCTCTGGGCGAGGATCCCTGGCGTGATGAATGCGAGATAGCCGACATCTCCGGTATAAATCCCGCGAACGTGAGCAAGGACCTGGCCGAAGACGACCAGCCAGAGCACCGGCTGCACCGCGCGCGAGAGAAGCTCGGTCGGGTCGCGGATGAGTTTGATCAACTCGACTTCCGCGACCGCGCTGCTCTCCCGGAAAAATCTGTCCATGGTGTCGGTGTCAGCTCAGTCGTCTGGCGGTCGCGCGGGTCTGGACGGCGTTGCGGAAGTCTCCGCCTTCGCTGATGCCGCCCCCCGCGTAGTGGGCGAAGACGTCGTCCATCGTCGCGGTGGCGCCGAGCCTTGCCCGCAGCTCGGCAGGTTTCCCGACGACGGCGATGCGCCCCGTGTGCATGATCGCCAGCTCGTCGCAGAGCGCTTCGGCTTCCTCCATGTCGTGGGTCGTGATGAGGACGGTCATGCCGAAGTCGCGCCGGAGGTCCTGCAAGCGATCCCACACGGCGTGACGCGCGACGGGATCGAGCCCGATTGTCGGTTCGTCTAGGAACAGAATGGCCGGACGGTGCAGCATGGCCTGGGCGAGCTCGAGCCGGCGGATCATGCCGCCGGAATAGGTTTTCACGAGCTTCCTCGCCGAATCGGTCAGTCCCATGAAGGTCAGTGCCTCGGCAATGCGCGCGCGTCTCTCCGGGCGCGGCAGACCATAGAGCTTGGCCGACAGCAGCAGATTCTCGTAGCCCGTCAGGGCGCCGTCGGCCGACAAGAGCTGAGGCACATAGCCGATGTGGCCCCTGATTTCCGCTGGGCGCTCGACGATGTCGAAGCCGCCGACCTCCGCAGTCCCGGACGTCGGCGCCAGGAGGGTCGTGAGCATTTTGATCACGGTGGTCTTGCCCGCGCCGTTTGAGCCGAGCAGCCCGAAGATCCCGCCAGACGGTATCTCCAGGTCGACGTGATCCACCGCGGTCAGGTCGCCGAACCTGCGCGTCAGTGCGGTCGTCTTGACGGCAATCCGATCCGAGTCGATGGTCGTGTTCATGCGCGCAAGGGCCCTCGAGTGCCAGTCCTGTGCTCTAGCGTAACCGCTTCCGCCCCATCCGCGCGACGTCGTCACGGGGCGCCGGGCGTGGCTGCGCTCATTGCGTTTGTGGGCCGGCGCGAATATAGTTATATTCGAATATGCTGCGCCCCTCGCTCCAGGTGTTCAAGGCCGACTTCTTCCGTGCCCTCGCGCACCCGATCCGCATCCGGATTCTCGAAACGCTCGATGCCGGGGAGCGCAGCGTCCAGGAGCTCCAGCAGGAGCTCGACCTGGAGCAGCCGATCGTCTCGCAGCAGCTCGCCCTCCTCCGCGCCAAGAACATCGTCGTCCCCCGCAAAGTCGGCACGACCGTGCGGTACGCGCTGAGCGACCCGCTCGTCACGCGGCTGCTCGCCGTGGCGCGTGAGATTTTCAACCACCGTCTCGTCGATACGCAGTCGATGCTGAAGGAACTCCGGCGCGAGGCGCGCCGGTAGGCCGGGAACGAATCCGATGCGGCTGTTTTCGAAAATCTGGAGAATCGGGATCGCCACCGAGCCGCTGCTCGCGGGCGATCCCGCCGCCGTCGAGATCGGCCGCGCGCTCGAGCGGCGCGTCAGACGCCTCTTCGGCCGGGCCCTCGCGATTCGCCTCGTCGACGCCGGATCGTGCAACGGGTGCGAGCTCGAGCTCGCCGGGCTCGCCAGCCCGATCTACGACATGGAGCGGTTCGGTCTGCATTTCGTGGCGTCGCCGCGGCACGCCGACCTGCTTCTCGCGACCGGGCCGGTGACGCGCAACATGGAAATCCCGCTGCGCCGGACCTACGACGCCATGCCTTCGCCCAAGTTTGTCGTGGCCATCGGCGACTGCGCGAAGACGTGCGGCGTGTTCGCGGGCAGCTACGCCGTCGTGGGGCCCGTCGCGAGCGTCATTCCGGTCGACGTCAGCGTCGCCGGCTGTCCGCCCGAGCCTTCCGACATTCTGCGCGGCATTCTCCAGGCGCTCGATCGCCGGCCCTCGGGTTCGCGCGTTCACGCGGTTCACGGATGAACGCCACGGGTATCGCTCTATCGGTGATGGTGGCCGGTTACGCGGCCGGCGCCTTCCTGGCCGCGTTGGCGCCGTCGCAGCGGGCCGCCCGCCTGATCACCGCGCTTGGCGCCCTCGTCGGTGGCAGCGGCGGCCTCGCGGCCGCGCTCATCGTCTTTGCGACGCGGACTCCTTACGACATCGCGTTCCCGAACCTGGTCGCCGCCGCCGGCGGGGTCGTGCTTCGGCTCGATCTCCTCGGCGCGCTCTTTCTGGCGCTGGTTGCCGCGGTCAGTCTTCCCGCGGCCGTGTACGGGATCACCTACACGGCCGCGTACGAGGGCCGCCGATCGCTCCGCGTCTTCGGCCTGATGTTCAACGGCTTTCTGCTCGGCATGTGCCTCGTCCCGTGCGCGGGAAATGTGTTCACGTTCCTGCTGGCGTGGGAATTCATGGCCGTCACGTCGTATTTCCTCGTCATGACCGAGAGCGAGCATCCCGAGACGCGGCGTGCCGGCCTGTGGTACGCGGCCATGACCCATTTCGGTTTCGTGCTGCTCGTACCGATGTTCCTGCTGATGGCGCCGGGCGCCGACCGGACGAGCTTCGCCGATCTGCGCGCCGGGGCGGCGCTGTTGCCGGCCGCGGTCCGCAGCGGCGTCTTCGTGCTGGCGCTCGTCGCGTTTGGCTCGAAGGCCGGCATCGTGCCTCTGCACGTGTGGCTCCCGCGCGCGCACCCCGCGGCCCCGGCCCACGTCTCCGCCCTCATGTCGGGCGTGATGATCAAGCTCGGCGTCTACGGCCTGCTGCGCGTGGCCGTCGATTTTCTCGGGACCGGTCCGGCCTGGTGGGGCGGGCTCGTGCTCCTCGCCGGATCGGCGTCAGCGCTCGGCGGTGTGCTGTACGCGCTGGCGGAAAACGATCTCAAGCGGCTGCTCGCGTACTCCTCGGTCGAAAACATCGGCGTCATCTTTCTCGGCATCGGCGCCGGACTCGTGCTCCAGAGCTACGGTCTGCACGCGCTTGCGCTGGTCGGCTTTGGCGCCGCGCTCTTGCACAGCGTGAACCACGCGTGCTTCAAAGCGCTGTTGTTCCTCGCGACCGGCAACGTCGACCATCAAGCCCACACGCGCAACATGGAGCAGATGGGCGGGCTCATCAAGGGCATGCCGCAGACGGCTACGTTGTTTCTGATCGGCTCGGCCGCCGCCGCCGCGTTGCCGCCGCTCAATGGATTTGCGTCGGAGTGGATGGTGTTCCAGGCGCTCTTGTCGGGCGCGCAGATCCCGCGGCCCGAGGTCGCGATGGGCGCGCCGCTGGCCGTCGGCGTGCTCGCCCTCACGAGCGGCCTTGCGGCTGCGTGTTTCGTCAAGGCCTTCGGCATCAGCTTTCTCGCGATGCCGCGCTCCGAGGGCGCCGCTCACGCGACGGAATCACACTGGTCCACGCGGGCGGTGATGGGTGTGCTGGCGGCGGGATGCGTACTGCTCGGCCTGGCCGCGCCCCGTGCGTTCGGCGGCATGTCCCGGATCCTCGTCAGCCTGTCTCCGGGCATGTCGATCGCGCCGGCGCCGACGACGGCCGGCGTGTGGCTGCTGTCGCCGTACGGCATCGCGCAGGTATCACCCCTGCTCATGGCATCGCTGTTGATGTCGGTCATCGTCGTCGTGGCGGCCGTGATGCGCGTCCGCGGCCTCGAGCTGCGGCGCGCGGACACCTGGGGTTGCGGGCGGATTCGCCAGACGCCGCGCATGGAATACACCTCGTCGGCGTTCGCGGAGCCGCTGCGTCGCATCTTCGCGGAGCTGTACCGGCCGGCTGAAGATCTGAGCGTCAGCGTCCACGCGGAGTCGCCGTATTTCGTCCGCGCGATCACCTACACGAGCCAGGTCGTCCCGTGGATTGAAAAGGCCTTCTACGATCCCGTGATCCGCGGCACGCGCGCGCTCGCCACACACGTGCGGCGGCTGCAAGCCGGATCGGTGCACGTGTACTTGCTCTACATCACCGGCGCGCTCTTCGTCGCGCTCGCCGTGGCCTGGTGGTTCGAATGAGCCGGTACGTGGCGCTCGTCCTGCAGACGCTGGTGGCGGTGGCCCTCGCGCCCGCGCTGACCGGTTTCATCCGTTGGCTGAAGGCGCGCCTGCAAGGACGGCGCGGCGCGCCTCCCTGGCAGCCGTATTTCGAGATCCGCAAACTCTTCGGGAAGGAAGCGGTGGTCTCGCACACCGCGTCGTGGATTTTCACCGCGACGCCGTTTGTCGTCTTCAGCACCGCCGTCGTCGTGGCGTCGCTCGTGCCGCTCGTCGTCGTGCCCTCGGATCCGTTCGTCGCCGGCGATTTGTTCGCGGCGGTCTATCTGCTGCTGCTCGGCACGTTCTTCCTGGCGCTGGCCGGCCTGGACACGGGCTCGCCCTTCGGCGGCATGGGGGCGAGCCGAGAGATGACTGTCGTCGCGCTCACCGAGCCGACGGTCGCGCTGTCGATCGTCGCGTTGGCGCTCAACGCGGGCTCGACGAGCTTCTCGCAAATCGTCGCGCACACCCTCGCCGAGCCGAGTGCGGCACTCGGGTCCGGGCATCTGCTGGCGTTCGCGGCGTTGTTCATCGTGACGCTCGCGGAAACCGGCCGGATGCCGGTCGACAATCCGTCGACCCACCTGGAGTTGACGATGATCCATGAGGCGATGGTGCTCGAGTACTCGGGCCCGTACCTGGCGCTCATCGAGTGGGGAGCGTCGCTGAAGCTGCTGGTGTTCCTCGCGCTGGCGGCGAACCTCTTCATGCCGTGGGGCATCGCGCTGACGCTCGCGCCCCTGGCGCTCGTCGTCGGACTCGCGAGCCTCGTCGCGAAGCTCGGCGTGCTGGCGGTGGCGATTGCCGTGCTCGAAACGCGTGTGGCGAAGCTGCGGCTCTTCCGCGTGCCCGAGCTCTTGAGCGCGTCGTTCGTGCTGGCGCTGCTCGCGGTGATGTCGACATTCCTGGCGCGGTGATTCGAATGAATGCCCTATTTTCGCAACTGGTCATGCTCGGCAGCAGCGGGATGCTGCTCAGCGCGCTGATCGTGCTCTGGCGAAAGAGCGTCCCTTCCTACATCAGCGCGTACCGGTGGCAGGCGTGGCTGCTGGCCGCCGTCACGGCGACCGTCGCCTATTTCGCCGGCGACCGGCAGCTGTTCGCGGTGGCCGCCGCGCTCGTCGCGCTCAAGGGCTTCGCGATTCCCGCGCTGCTGCGCACCATGCAGCAGCGGTTCGGCGCCCAGCCGCAGATCAAACCGTACGTGAACACCGAGACGTCGCTCTGTGTGGCCGGGTTCCTCGTCATGTTCGCCTACGTGTTGGCGCGCCCCTGGATGGCGGTGACGCATCTGCCGACTCGCGAAGGGCTGCCGCTGGCCATGGCGCTCCTCTTCGTCAGTCTGTTCATCATCGTGAGCCGCAGGAAGGCGATTACGCAGGTGATCGGCTTTCTCATGCTCGAGAACGCGATCGCCTTGCTCGCCGTGGTCGGCACCTACGGCGTGCCGCTGCTGGTCGAAGTCGGCGTGTTCCTCGACGCGCTGATGGGGTTTTTGGTGATGCAGATCTTCGTGTACCACATTCACGAGACGTTCGACACGATCGACGTCGAGCAGCTGAAGCATCTTCGGCACTGACGCCGTGGCCATCGAGATGCTGACCCTGTCGTTGCTCCTCGGACCGCCGCTCCTGGCGTCGTGTCTCTCGATTCTCGTTCGACGGCACACACACCTCGTCGGCTGGGCCGGCGTCGCCGGGCTGTCGCTGTCCTTCGCGGCCAGCATCGCGCTCTGCGTGGAGGTTGTGACAGGCGGATCCGCCACCGCCGGCCATCCGCTGCCCGATCTGTGGCACGTCGACGCGCTCTCGGCGCTCGTCGCGCTCTGCATCGCCTTCGTGGCGCTCCTCGCGTCGGCGTCGGGCCCCGGCCTTGGGGGGGACGACGGCTACGACGAGGCGCAGACGCGCCGCTTCCGCATCTTCATGAACGCGTTTGCCTTCACGATGCTGGCGGCGGTCACCATTCAGAACGTCGCCTTGATGTGGGTGGCGGTCGAAGCGACGACCATCATGTCGGCGATGCTCATCCCGCTCCGTCGCACGAAGGCGTCGGTCGAGGCGTCGTGGAAATACCTCCTCATTTGCTCGGTCGGCATCGCCCTGGCGTTCGCGGGCACCGTCCTCGCGTATTTCGATTTCGTGGCGACGGCCGGCGACGTCCCCGGATCGCTGAATTGGACGGCGCTCCGCGCGGCCGCGCCCTCGCTGCACCCCGAGCTCCTGCAGATCGCCTTCGCGTTCATTCTCGTCGGCTACGGCACGAAAGCGGGTCTGGCGCCGATGCACACGTGGCTGCCGGACGCGCACTCGGAAGCGCCCGCGCCGATTTCCGCGATGATGTCCGGCGTGCTGCTGGCCGTGGCGATGTACGCCATCGCGCGATGGAAGGCGGTCGTCGACGCGGCGGTCGACCCCGCGTTCACCTGCAACCTCCTGATTGGCTTCGGGCTGTTGTCGGTGGCGATTGGCGTCTTCAGCCTGGTGATTCAACGCCACTACAAGCGCATGCTCGCGTACTCGAGCGTGGAGCACATCGGGCTCGTCGGCATCGGCCTCGCACTCGGCCCGCTCGGCGTGTTTGCCGCCTGGCTGCACGTGATGAATCACGCCGTCGCCAAGTCGACGAGCTTTCTGCTCGCCGGACGCGTCCTCCACCGGTACGACACGACGGAGATCGAGAAGGTGACGGGACTGATGCGAGTGATGCCGTGGACCGGACCGTTGTTTGCCGCCGGCATCCTGGCGCTCGTCGGCCTGCCGCCGTTCGGGCTGTTCGTGTCCGAATTTCTCCTGGTGCGGGCGGCGGTCCTGACTCGCCGCTTCTGGCTCGCCGGCCTCGTCTTGCTGCTGCTCCTGGCGGCGTTCGTCTCGCTGCTCGGCCACCTGAATCGGATGTTGTATGGCGACGCGCCGGCCGGCGTGCGCGTCGGCGAACGCGGCGGGTGGGCCGTGGCGGCGCTGGCGGCGTCGATCGGCCTGCTGGTGGCCTTCGGCGTGGCGTTACCGTCCGCGATTTCGACGCTGATTCATCAATCGGTCGCCGCGCTCATCCCGTGACGAACATGACGAGACTCGATCCCGTTCTTCGCGCCCTCGCCGACAGTCCGGTGGACGTCGGAGCCGTGACGACGCGGCGTGCGAACGAACTGCACTGCCGCGTGTCGGCCGCCGACGTCAAGGATGTCGGCGCGATCGTCTGCCGCGATCTGGGAGGCGAGTTGATCCTGATGGCCGCCGACGATCGCCGCCGCGCCGCCGGCGCGTTCCTCGTGCACTATCTGTTCGCGCATCGCACCGGCAACTGGTTTCTCCATGTGTCGACCGCGCTCGACCCGTCGCGGCCGGAGTTGCCGTCGCTGGCGCCGTTCATCTATCCGGCGTCGCGATTCGAGCGCGAGATCCACGACTTGTTCGGCATCGAGATCGTGGGCCACCCCGATCCCCGGCCGCTCGTCAAACACGGGTTCTGGCCCGAGGGCTACTTTCCGCTGCGGAAGGATGCCTCGTGCGAGGCGTTCAGCGACGACGGCCAACCGTTTCCGTTCACGCCGGTCGGCGGCGAGGGCGTCTATGAGATTCCGGTCGGTCCGGTCCACGCGGGGGTGATCGAGCCCGGGCACTTCCGCTTCAGCGTGATGGGGGAGACGATCATCGACATGAAATCGCGTCTCTACTTCACGCACAAAGGGACCGAGAAGCTGTTCGAAGGGCGCCGCCCGGCCGACGGCGTGGAGCTGGCCGAACGCGTGTCGGGCGACACGAGCGTCGGCCACGCGACGGCGTATTGCCAGGCGGTCGAAGCGGCGGCGGATGCCGCGGGTGAACGTGTTCCGCCCCGCGCGCGGCTGCTCCGCGTCGTCCTGCTGGAGCTCGAGCGTCTCTACAACCACATTGCGGATTTCGGCGCCATCGTCAACGACACTGGCTTCGCCGTCGCGCACGCGCACTGCTTCAGGATTCGCGAGACGCTGCTGCGCCTGAACAAGCAGCTCACCGGCTCGAGGCTCCTGCGGGGCGCGGTCGCGCCGGGCGGCCTGACGCGCGATCTCGCCATTGCGAGCGATCTTCCCGCGCACGTCGACGCCGCGGTCGTCGATTTCGACGAGATCGTGACGATCTGTCTGAACAACACGCTGGTGCGAGACCGGCTCGAAGCCACCGGACTCCTGAATACGGCGCTGGCGAACGACTACGGCGTGCTCGGCTACGTCGCCCGCGCGTCGGGCATCGACATCGACGCCCGCCGGGACCACCCGTGTGCCGCATACGCGGATCTCGATTTCGTGGTGCCGGTCCTGACGAGCGGCGACGTGAAGGCGAGAGCGATGGTGAGGGTGGAGGAGGCGCGTCAGTCGGCGCGGCTCATTCGACAGGCGTGCGAGCGGCTGACGCCCGGCGCCGTTCAGGCGGCCCTCGGGCGCATCGATCCGTTCGCGCCGGCCTTTGGCATCGTCGAAGGATGGCGCGGCCGCATCGTGCACTGGATCATGACGGCCGAGGACGGCACGCTGCATCGGGTGAAGATCGCGGACCCGTCTTTCTTCAATTGGCCCGCGCTGTCGCATGCCCTCGTGGGCAATATCGTTCCTGACTTCCCGTTGTGCAACAAGTCGTTCAATCAGTCGTATTCAGGCAACGACCTCTGAGGGTGTCGGGAACCTTTTGCAGGTTTTGCAGACATTGCTTACTCCTGATCGCAGGTTCTGCAAAAGGTTCCCGACACCCCCGGGGCGACCGTCCCACGGCCGTCCGCGGCGTCAAGTCCCCAAATATCGCGGGAAAAGGGGCGTCCAGCCAGCTCATCCGGGCGGGGCTGACGGAGCGGAGGCCCCGGTGGGCAAAGCGTGTATAATAGAACCCGACTCCAGAACTGAGCCAGCCAGTGCCGCTCCGATACCGGGTGAGCGCCGACAGGCCTAACTTTGGCGCTATGTCGCAGCGCGTGAAACGATCGATCCTACCCATATAGTTCGGATCCATCCAACAACCGTTCGACAAAAGAGGCGACTGATGTTGCACCTGATGCACGGCGGCGCGGCCATTGGCGTTCGATGAGCACGGCACCTGACACGGCGTTGCCGGTTCCGGTCGTCTGCCCCTTCTGCGGATCGTCCAAGATTAGGACGACGAGCCAGGCGGCCGACGCCGATACGTACTGGCGGTGTGAGACGTGTGGCGATGTCTGGAATGCGGGACGCTTGAGAGCGTTGAAACGATACGGCGACGATATGCGATTCGGTTCACGGCGGTAAGTCGATTCGGCGACAAACACAGAGGAGCGATAGATGGCGACAATGAACGGCACGATCAAGCGTCTGGTCAGCGACAAGGGCTTCGGCTTCATCGCGGCAGGCGACGGCAACGAGTACTTCTTCCACCAGTCGGCGTGCACGGGCACGGCCTTCGACGATCTGCGTGAAGGCCAGGCGGTCACGTTCGAGCGTGGGCAGGGCCCCAAGGGTCCCAGAGGCGAGAACGTCAGGCTCGCATAAGTGAACGCAACCGAGGTCGAGCTGCTCGTCCGCGGCGTCATCACCCACATGGGATTGCCGTTCACGGTCATGTCCGTGAACGCATCGCCCACCGGTTGGAATATCGTGGTGCGCGCGGGGACGGGCGGCGTCGTTCGGTTTAATCTGGTTGGCGGCCGGCCGATAGCGATGCGGGCCGCCATCCAGCAAACGCTCGAAGCGGAACTCTAAGACGAAGCAGTCGGTCCGGCTATTGACAGCTTGACGCGATCGTCCGGATCGACTGCACGTGCAGCCTCTGCACGGACTCCTGGATTTCCGCCTTTTTTCCCCCCGTGGTTCCTACCACCGAGTCGGCCGCCAATACTCACCGCGCCACCACGAGCCGTTGCACTGACCTCGGAAGGCGTGCGTAGTCGCTCTGGCTCACATGGGCCGGTGTGATGGGCGCGGGTCCGTGAGCGGTCAGCGCCGCGGCCCCATCGGCCCCCAAGACCAGGTTGACGAACGCCACCGCGTTCTGGAAATTCGGACTCTTCCTCGCAATCGTGAGTCCCCAGGCCACCCTGCTAGCCGGAATGGAGACCGACGCCTTGGCTCCGGGCACTCCAGGGCCTGGAATCGTCACTTCTGCCTGAGCGTAGTAGCTGTTGTTCGCAGTGGTCGACAAGTCGATGCGGTCGGGAAGGTGGACGTATCGGTACGAGGGATTGCTCCTCGCCGCCGTCGCCGCGCTGTGCTCGTAGGTGAACTGAAAACTGTACTCGTTGCCCAGCGTGGGTCCTGTTCCCTCCGCAGCTGGAAACACCACATAGTGTTCCAGCAGCGCGTTGTACAGATTCGCAACGTTGTAGTGCGCCTGCGCCAACTGGAAGATCATGTGCGATCGGTACCCGCCCGGATCGAGGAACGGGTGAGCGCCCCCGATTCGCACCCCCGGCGCCAGCAAGACTCGATACCAGGTGGAAATCGCTTCAGGGACCGACGCGGGAGGCTTGAAATCCCCCGCGGCGGCGATTCCCTGTGTCTTCGGGTCTGTCGCAAGGTAGGCGAGGACCATTCGGCCCTCGGCAAACACGATGGTGTAGTCGGCGAGCCCTATCGGTTTGAGAAAGAGATCGATATCGGTGTAGTCGGCCGCTGCAAACACGTCGCATGACTGAATCCCTGCCGCCATTCGTCGCGCCAGCGCGACACTGCCGCCCGAGATGTCCGAGACCGTCACGCCTGGATGCAGCGCCGCAAATTCCTTCTCCACCTGCGAGAACGCGGCTTGGAGGCTTCCGGCGTGGCAGACATTGAGCTGACCGGCCGGCTGCGGGCAGACGCTGATTCGACCTGCCGTCATGAGCAGCGCCGCACAGATGAGGCCCCGTCCCCTCAAAATGCCACCGCCATGGATGCGGCGAAGGTTCTGGGGGCGCCCAGGTGTGCGGTGTAGCTGCCAACGTTCGTGCCCGTGATATTGCCGGGCCCGAGCGTTGACCAGTAGTGGATATCGGCCACGTTGTTGACACCGATTCTCCACGTCGTCGTCCGACTCATGAAGGGGCGCGCGTAGCGCATGCCGAGATCGACGACGTTGTAGGCCGGGGTCCACGTCGAGTTGATGTCGTCAATCGGGCGACGCCCGATGCACTGCCAAGTGAGACTCAGGACCGTTTCGGTGCCCAAGGGCACGCGATACTCCGTCAGCAGGCTTGATTTGTAGGCGGGGATGCCGCCGAACTGTTTGTTGTCCGTGGTCGCATTGCCCGTCTTCGTGAGACTCGGGTCGAGCGCCGTCAGCCCGCCATACACAGCCAGCCTGTCGGTCAGGCGGCCCGAGACCATGGCTTCAACACCGCGGTTGACCTGGTCGCCGGACACCTTGAACACGTTGTCGGCCGGATCGATGTTCGCAAAGGGTCTGTCGAGCCAGAACACGGCCGTCGAGACGTTCATTCTCGACAGCGCCAGCTTGTAGCCAACCTCGGTCTGCGCGCTCCGATACGGTGGCAGCGCAGTCCCCGGATTCGCCGCGGTGCTGGCCGCGATGTCGCCCTGCTGCAGGCTGCTGCCATAGGTGCCGTACACGGTCATGTTGGCGACCGGCTTGTACACGAGGCTTCCGGAAGGGCTGATGCCGTTCGTGCGGTAGCCGCTGGTCCGGACCCCGCCGTTGTTGTAGTTGTCGGTCCAGATCCAGTCCTGACTCGCCGCAAGTCGGAGCGACCAATGGTCGTTGAACGTCGCCGTGTCCGTCAGGTTGACGCCCTGTTGATGAATGACGCTGGACATGTAGAGATTGTCGTGCAGCGGCAGGCCGGCGGCGGGCAGCGCAAAGACGACGGGATTCGAGAGACTCGCCTTTCCAAGGAGTACGCTGGCGGCGCTCGGATTCGCGAAGTCCGAGAACGTCTTGAAGGCGTATCCCGTACTTCCGACCGCCACGTCGTGCCTGACGCGTCCGGTCGTGAATCGGCCGTTCAGGTACGCCAAATCACTGAGCACGCCGAACCGCGCGGCGAAACCGATGGCGAGGGAGGACGTGTAGTTGCCGGCGTTGTCCGAGAGGGCATTGACTTGCGTGCTGATGTCACGATCGATGCGCTGATCCAGCACGCCGACGCTGAAATGCCAGTTGGCGTTGAGGTCGTGCTTGACGCGAGCTTCGACGATGCGGGTCGTGAGGTCGAGACCGGCGGCCGACTGTCCGAGACCCTGCGTCGTTGGATCTGGCGCATCGGACGGCAATTCGATGAACGCGCTCTTGGCGTTTGAGCGCCCGTACGTGAACCACCCGGGGAAGCCGCGCTGGACCAGGTGGTACTGGCTGTAGAACACGTCCACCACGGTGCGCTCGAACGGTCGCGCGTCGGCCGCGAGGCTCAACAAGCGGCGTGTGAGATCGCTGTCTTTCGCGAACGCCTCTCCGGTGCCGGCCAACAGGTTGGCGCGATATCCGAATTTCTTGTCGCTTCCGACACGCCCGCCGACGTCTGCGCTGACCGTCCCAACGGCCCGGTCGTCGTAGCTGACCGACACGTGACGTCGCGGCTGCTCGGTCGGTCGCTTCGGAACGAAATTGAACATGCCCGACGGATTGGCTGGACCGTACATCGCCGCGCCCAAACCGTTGAGCACTTCGATCTGCTGCAGCATTTCCATGCTGTTGGCCCCGGTCACGACGATGCCCATGCCGTCCATGCGGGTGTTCTGCATGTTGCTGCCCTGCATCCCGCGAGTCTCAGGACGCATGACCTCCGACCCCTGCATCTCCTGGAATTCCACCAGCGGCAGGAACTTCGTCGCCTCCTTGAGACTCTTGACCTGCGCGTTCTCGAGCAGCTCGCTCGGCAAGACGTTCACCGTGTACGGCGTGTCCAGGATGGGGGCGGGCCCCGATGAGCCAAGGGCGCTTACCGCGTCGACACGGTACCCGGGATCGACGCCGGTGACGGTCACCGACCCGGTGACTCCCTCGACCGTCAACACGAAGTCTCGAGTCGCGCTCCCGCCAGCGGCCAGCGCGATCTCCTGACTCGTGGCCACCTCGAACCCCTTGGCGTGAACTTCGACGGCGTAGATGTCCGGCTCCAGGGCGGTGAAGCTGTAGCGCCCCTGACCATCGGTGAGGGCTGTCGCTTTGGCAGTCGTTCGAACATTGATCAGGGTGACTGCAGCACCGGCGACGACGGCCTGCTGGGGATCTCGCACGACACCGGCGATCCCGTGCGGCGGCGCGAGCGTGGGCCGCACGGCCTGCAATAACCCCAGGGTCAACCCAATCCAGAACATCGCGCCAATCTCCCTCCGACCACGCCGGGGAGACTGTGTCGCAGCGGCCAGTCGGTAACCCGCCATCTCCCAGGTCCCGAACATGGCGACCCGCCCACGAAATATGCTTGCGAAAGCATATGTTGTCCGGGAAAGTCTCGTCAACGCGTTCCGGGTCGAATCGACGAGTGCGACTTCCGGGGAGGTACGAGAGTGGCTGAGTACCGCTACGCCGTCAGGCGGGGTTTCCGCCCGGTCGCCGGCGCTCGACGTCGCCCGAAGGCCTTCGTGAACTGCTGGCTGACCGAGCGTTCGAGCGCGTGATGAAACGACCGGTATCGCTCGAGGAAGCGGCGCCCCCGCGGCGTGAGGCGCGTCCCGCCGCGGACGCCCCGCCCGGGATTCCGCTCCACCAGATGGAACCCGGCAGCCTTCTCCAACTCCCGGATGTAGCCCCACGCCGTGCGATAGGACATGCCGATTTGGGCGACCGCTTTGTTGATCGACCCCAGGCGGTCGATGAGTTCGAGCAACTCGGCTCGCCCTTGGCCGAACTTCGTCCGGGGGCTAAAGACCACCCAAACTTTGATCTTGGGCTGCACAGATCACCTCAGGGCTTCGCGATCATGATCTCGATCGCTTCGATGATGGCTCGGATCAGTAGATCATACCTCCGGTCAGGAATGCGCGCGTGCGTGGATCCTGTGGAGCATCAAGCAACTGGCTCGTCGGTGCGATCTCGACGAGCCTGCCGTCGAGCAGCAGGGCCGTCCGGTCGGCCAGCCGGCGAGCCTGGAACACCTGGTGGACCGCAAGGACGATGGTGACGCCCCGGGCCCGACGCTCGCGGACAAGGGTTTCGACCAGTCGCACGTTCTGTGGATCGAGGTTTGCGGTCGGCTCGTCGAGCAGCAGCACGTCGGGCTCGAACGCAAGGGCACGGCAGATGGCCATGCGCTGGATCTCGCCGCCCGACAGCATGCGCGCGGGCGCCCGCGCCAGCGGTGAGATCCCCACGGCGTCAAGCAGTTGCTCGATCTGACCCGGGCGCGGCCTGACGCCGCGAAGATGCAGGCCGAAGGCGACGTTCTCGCGGACGGATCGATTAAGAACCAGGGGTTTCTGGAAGACGCTGGTGACCCGGCGTCTCACGTCGAGGGGCGGCGCGGCATCGACCCTCTGGCCCGCGAACACCACGCGGCCTGCCGAAGGCCGTTCGAGGAACTGCAGCAGCCGAAGGAGCGTGCTCTTGCCAGCGCCGCTCGGCCCGATGAGCGCCAGCGTTTCGCCCTCCATGACGTCCAGACGATCGATGTCCAGGACGACACGGGCGCCGTAGCGATGCTGGACGGCTTCCAGGCGATAGAGCACGTCACCGGTTGCCATCAGCGATCGCGCAGCCGGCCCTGCAGCTGCAGAAGCAGGATATTGGCGGCAATGGCGATCCCGATGAGCACGATGCCGAGCGCCAGCGCCATGGCGAAATCGCCCTGGCGCGTGTAGAGCACGATGGCGGTCGTCAGCACGCGCGTCTGGCCCTCGACGTTCCCGCCAACCAGCATCACGGCGCCCACTTCGGAGATGATGCCGCCGAAAGCAACCACGATGGCGGCCGTCAGCCCGACCCGCGCCTCCTGGATCACCACCCACAGGCTCTGCCAGCGCGAAGCACCCAGAGCCACGACCTGCAGCCGCACGTCCTGATCGACACCCGCCACGGCGCTCATGGTCAGGCCCGAGACCAGCGGAAAGGCGATGATGGTCTGCGCCGTGACCATTGCCGCTGGCGTGAAGAGCCAGCCGAGCGATCCCATCGGGCCGCTGCGCGACAGCAGGAGGTACACGAAGAGGCCGACCACGACCGGCGGGAGCCCCATGCCGGTGTAGAGCACGAGCATGATCGCGCGCTGGCCACGAAACCGCACGAGCCCCAACAGCGCGCCGAGCGGCACGCCGACGATCGTGGCGATGAACAGCGCGGCCCCGGTCACGCGAAGCGTCAGCGCCACGATGCGCAGGAGCTCGGGTCTCCCAAATTCGTTGATGAGATTCGTGAGCACGTTCATCCACGGGCCGACTCGAGCCCGCCCGGCAGTCTGTTGTCGTCAGCGTGGGCCTGGAACCACGTCGATGCCCGGCGCCGGTTTGAAGGCGGAGTCAGGATAGAAGAGAGCCTGTCCGTATCGGTCGACGCCGAACGCTCCGATCGCCCGCTGTGTGTCCGCCGACAACAACCAGTGGACGAACCGTGTCGCCAGAGGGAAGTTCACGCCCGGGTGAGTGTCCGGGTTCACGGCCATGACGCCGTACTGATTGCGCAAGCTCGAATCGCGGTTCTCCTCGGGCGTTCGCCCGCCGACGAGCAACTGCAGGTTCGCCAACTTGCTGCGCATCGACAGCCAGGTGCCGCGATCCGAGAGCAGGTAGGCCCGCTCCTCATTGGCGAACATCAGCGCCTCGCCCATCCCCTGGCCGACCGAGCGATACCATTCAGCACCGGACGGCGACAGCCTCAGGGCCGCCCAGATGGCCAGTTCGGCCATGTGGGTACCGGACTGGTCCCCGCGGCTGACAAAGGGCGACCGGGCGCGCGCGATTGCGGCAAACGCGTCGCGGGCCAGGGGAACGCCGGCGATGGTCGCCGGGTCACCGACGGGGCCGACGACAACGAAGTCGTCGTACATGACGTCGAAGCGTTCGCGGGCGTGGCGCGCGGCCACGAACGCGTTCTCCGCGCTCCGCGCGTGGACGAGCACGACGTCCGCATCGCCTCGACGACCAATCTCGAGCGCCTGTCCGGTGCCGGCCGCGATGACGTCGACGCGGCAGCCGCAGGCCTTCTCGAACGTGGGCAGGATCGACGCGAGCAGCCCCGTATCGACGGTGCTGGTCGTCGTCGCCAGGCGCAAGACGCCGTCAGCGGCTCCGACAGGCCGGATCCCGAAGACGGCGACCACGGCGCTCAGAAGTACGCACCAGGCGCCGGGCGCAAACCGGCGGCTATATGTTTTCAGACGCATAAATACGGCGACATGGTACTCCTGTGCGCGAGGAGGTGTCGATTTCTGCCTATTGCCCGGTTTGGGGATTGCCCTCGATGTCGGTGAGCGCGATCGGCGCGATCCCGGTCGCCTTGAGCGGCCCTTCGATCGTCGCCCGGTCGCCGACGATCACGATGGCGAGATGATCGAGGTCGATGTATTTCCTGGCCACGCGCAGCACGTCATCCTTCGTGATCGCCGCGATGTGCGCGCCGTACTGCTGGTAGTAGTCCGCGGGCAGCCCCTGCGTCCACACGGTGGTGAGCGCGGTGTTGATCCCCGCGACCGAACCGAAGGTCCCCGGCAGACGCTGCGTCAGCGCGTCCTTCGCCGTCGTCAACTCCTCGTCCGTGATCGGACGGCTGCCCTCGATGCCGCGCAGCTCTTTCATGAACTCGATGAGCGCGAGATCGCTCTTCGCCGTCACGATGTCGCCGCCCGCGCGGAACGGCCCTGGCCCTTTGCCGTACGCGAAGCTCGAGTTGACGCCGTAGCTGTACCCCTTCTCCTCGCGGATGTTCGCGTTCAAGCGCGACTGGAACTGCCCGCCGAGGATGACGTTCATCACCTGCAGCGCGTAGTAGTCGGGTGTGTTGCGCGGCGGACCCGGATTGCCGATGGAGAAGGTCGACTGCGCGGCGCCCGGTTTGTCGACCAGATAGATCGTCGACGGCCGACGCGCGGGGAGCGCCGGATACGTGAACGCCGGCTTGTCGCCGCCCGCGGGCCACTTCGCCAGCGCGCGTTCGACCTCGGCCTTCGCCGCCGGCGCGCTCACGTCGCCCACGACCGTGACGAGCGCGCGTCCCGGGCGGAAGTACGCCTGATGAAACGCGACGATGTCGTCGCGCGTGATGGCTTTCACTGACTCCTCGGTCGCCGCCTGCCCGAACGGGTGCGCGCTGCCGTACAGAATGCGCGGGAAGACGCGCGCGGCGATGGCGCCCGACTGTGCTTTCGCCTGATTGAGCTGCACCAATCGTTGCGCGCGCAGGCGCTCGAGCCCCGCCGGCGGGAACGCGGGATTGAGCAGCATGTCGGCGAGGATGTCGAGCGTCGCGCCGAGCTTCGCCGACGTGGACTGGAACGTCATCGTACCGCTCTCGCCGCCCATCGTCGTCTGCACCGAGGTGCCGAGCAGTTGCAGCGCGTTCGAGAGCGCTTCGCCGTCGCGCGTCGCGGTGCCTTCGCTGAGCATCGAGGCCGTCAGCAGGCCGACACCGCGGCGGTCCGGCGGCTCGAACTGATCCGCGCCGCCAAGAAACGTGATCGAGAACGATACGAGCGGCAGATCGTGCTTTTCGGAGACCATCAGGGCGGCGCCATTGGCGAGCGTGCTCGTGGTCCACGCCGGCACGCGTAGAACGGCCGGCTTGCCCGGCGACGGGATCTTCGTGCGGTCGAGCGGCGCCTGCGCGGCGAGCGACGCGACCGCGAGTGCCGCGCACGCCGTGCACAGGGCTGTCTGGGTCCTCGTCATCACTGGGCCTCCGGACGCGGCGCGTTGCCGTCGGTCACTTTCTTGCTTTCCGCGGGCTTCGACGCCTGATCCACTTTGCCGATCGGGACGACGCTCAACACGACGCGCCCGTGGGTCAGGTACTGGTTCGCCACGCGCTTGACGTCGGCGGCCGTGACGGCGAGCGACTTCTGATACTCGGTGCGGAAGTACCCCGGGTCGTCGTGGAAGCCGGCGCCGTCGGCGAGGCGGGACGCCTTGCCGAGCTCCGATTGGAGGCCGCTGATGAACCGGAGCTCCTCGCCGGCGGTGGCCTTCTGCAGTTCCTCGGCGGTCGGCCCGTCGGCTTTCATCTTCTCGATGATCGCGTCGGCGGCCTGTTCGAGATCGGTGAGTGAATGGCCGGGCCGGGGCGTGACCGTCATGCCGAACTCTCCGACGTCTTCGTTCGATCCCTGGCGCGCGGACACCGAGGCGGCCGCCTGCTGATCGTAGATGAGCGCCTTGGTGAGCCGCGCCGTTCTCGGCCCGCTCAGGATCGCGCCGAGCAACTGGAGCGCGAACCTGTCGTCGCTCCTCTCGCCGACGGTCGGCCACTCAACGTACAGCCGCGGGATCTGCACGCGGTCTTCGAACACGAGCCGCTGCTCATCCTGTAGCGTCACCGGCGCGACCGACGGACGCGTGATCGCCTTGCCGCGCGGGAGATCGCCGAAGTATTTCGCGATCCACGCCTTCGCCTGCACCGGATCGATGTCGCCGACGACCGAGAGGAACGCGTTGTTCGGCGCGTAATAGAGCCGGAAGAAGTTCTTCACGTCGCCTTCCGACGCGGCCGAGAGATCTTCCATGCTGCCGATGACGTCCCACGAATACGGATTGGACGGCGGATAGATCGCGCGCGAGAGGATCTCGCCCGCCCGGCCGTACGGCTGGTTGTCGACGCTCTGCCGGCGCTCGTTCTTGACGATGTCGCGCTGCGCGTTGAGCTTGGCGACGTCGAGCGTGTCGAGGAGGTACCCCATGCGGTCGGATTCGAGCCAGAGCTCGGCCTCGAGGTAGTTGGACGGCACCGTCTCGAAATACACCGTCCGATCGTTGGACGTCGTGCCGTTATTCGATCCGCCGATGCCTTCGGTCAGCTTGTCGTGCAGACCGTAGGGCACGTGGCCCGATCCGGTGAACATGACGTGCTCGAAGAGATGCGCGAATCCCGTCCGGCCCGGTATTTCGTTTTTCGATCCGACGTGGTACCACGCCTCGACGGCGACGGTCGGCGTCGTGTGATCGACCGAGAGGATCACCGTGAGGCCGTTCGGCAGCGTGTAGGTGGTGAAGGGAATCTTGATGGTGTCGGACTGGACCGCCGCGATGCAGACCAGCGCGAGGCAGGCGAGCCACGCGATCCGTTTGGGCTGAATGCGCATGCGGCATTATACTGCCCGGTTATGCACACCAGATTTCCTCGAATCGCCCGGCTTCTTCTTCCGTTACTGGCGATGCCGTGTCTCGTCGCGATCGTCGCGTCACAGGGGCGCGGCGGCGGCGCCGCCCCGCGCGAGCCGATGATCAACGCGTCGGCCGATCCGCTGCTCTCGAGTTTTCGGTTCCGGTCGATCGGCCCGGCCAGCATGGGCGGCCGGATCGACGACATCGCCGTGTCGGAGAGCGACCCCAACGTCATCTATGTCGGCTACGCGGTCGGCGGCGTCTTCAAGTCGGAGAACAATGGCACGTCGTTCGAACCGGTGTTCCAGACCTACGATGTCGCGTCGATCGGCGACATCGCCATTCATCCAACCAACCCGAACATCGTGTACATCGGGACGGGTGAACCGAACAACCGGCAGACGGCGTCGTTTGGCGACGGTATCTACAAGACGACCGACGGCGGAAAGACGTTCACCCATCTTGGCCTGAACGAGACGCAGACGATCGCGCGCATCGTGATCGATCCGCGCAATCCCGAGACGGTGTACGTGGCGTCGCCGGGGCATCTGTTCGGGCCCAGCGCGGATCGCGGCGTGTACAAGACGACCGACGGCGGCAAGAGCTGGAACAAGATCAAGTTCATCGACGCCGATACCGGCTTCACCGACATCGCGCTCGACCCCGCCAACAGCAACATTATTTATGCGGCCAGCTACCAGCGCCGGCGCAGCGGCTGCTGCTTCAACGGCGGCGGCCCCGGCAGCGCGGTGTGGAAGAGCACCGATGGCGGCAAGAGCTGGACGAAGCTGGCGGGCAACGGCCTGCCGCCCGGCACGTACGGCCGCATCGCGCTCGACGTCTCGCGCTCGAATCCGAACGTCGTCTACGCGCAAATCGAGGCAGGTGAAACCGGCACGCCGGAGCCGGTGCCCGCGCGCGGCGGCGGGC
>OCZT010000415.1_pt1 | contig 42493 bp, 33 predicted proteins | sample 1539031 | NCBI WGS metagenome assembly OCZT01 (sample SAMEA3539308, study PRJEB22396) | soil metagenome | biome: tundra; feature: field; material: soil | place: USA | collected 2010-05 | depth 0.15 m
CAACACCGCGTTCGTTTCAGTCAGATTCTTGGTGTCGGTGCCGGTAATCACTGCCTCGTCGTTGGTGCCCGTGACAGTTACGGTGACAGGTTTTGACACCACGTCACCATGGCCGTTGTCGACGGTAGCGGTGTAGGTCAGCGTCAGGATCTCGCCCGCCGCCAGGAAGTCGAGTTTGCTGTCGGCGACATCGTACGACCAGGTCACTGAGCCGTTGTTGGCATTTGTGGCTGACGGCGTCAGCGTCAGCGAGGCTTCGACCGCCGCAATCGCTGCCTCTTGCTCCGGAGTCAGCGACGCAGTGACATCGGTGTGCGAGGCGTTCTGGTAGGTGAACGAGGTGAACTTCGCGCTTACAACCGGTCGATCCGTCAGGTCCGCATCGGCGAAAGTGATCGTGCCGCCGGCATGATCGGTCGTGGCATTGCCGGTGCCCGGCAATTCAGTAAGTGCACCGCTTGTCGTCGTAATCGTCGGCAGGACTTGGCCAGTGATAGTTATCGTAATCGGCGTAAAGACCGCCGTATTAAATGGCGCATAGTTGGTGTCGACCTCCGTCAGATAGGTCAACGTCAGCGTCTCGCCAGGAGCGAGGAAGGCGAAGTTATTGTCGGCCAGACTGTAAGTCCAGGTCACCGATCCGTTGTTGGTGTTGCCAGGATCGGGGACCACGACAATAGACGCCTCCACCGCCTTGATCGCCGCCAGCTGCAGCGCGTTCAGCATTGCGGTAATGTCATTGTGCTGAGCGTCCTGGAAGGTGAACGAACCGAACGTCACCTTGACCGTCGGACGATCTCCGGGATTGATGTCGGCAAATTGGATCGTGCCTGACGCTGTATCGATCGCGGAACTGCCCTTGGTGCCGGCGTCTTTAATAAAAGGAGTGCCAAGCGCAACCACCGTTGGCGGCAGATCAATATGGATGAGTGTGGTTGTCGGCCCGCTTGAGCTAGAAGAAGAGGATGAATCGTCGGACTTGACGATCGCGATAATCGGAATCGCGGTCGCGCCGTTCGCCAGCTGGATGGGCTGCAACGACTGCGGAACGATCGAATCGGTAAATTGATGATCGAACGTCTTGGGGGTCGCGTCCGTGAACTTCAGCGAGAACACATCGGTGATGAGCTTTTGCAAATCGGCCGACAGCGGGGAGTTCGTGATGCTGACCTGCCCGTTACTGATGTTGATCTGCTGGCCGGCCTGATTGACGGTGGCGATCGGCATCAGCGTGTTCTTGTCGAACAGGATGTAGGAACCGGTGGTGCCGTCGGGCTCGACCAGAACCTGGAATTTCGCGTCCGGCGCGCCGTTCTGGCCGGGAATGCTGAAGTCGATCTCGACCAGCACCGCGGTGCCGCGGATGCCCATGGTGGCGACCGGGGTATCGACCTTCATGTCGCCGTGTTTTGCGGTCTCGCCGGCGACGAAAGAGATGGTCCCCGCCACCAGGCTGAGCAGCGACGAATTGTTCGACCCGTTGGGGTCGTAGACCATTTCGTTGAGCACCATTCGCGCATTCGACGACAGGCCGAACACGGTGCCGTCGATGAAGGTGATGCCGAGCGTCGAATCGGAGCCGGACTGGACGACGTCGCCTTTTTCGACGTTGTCGCCATTGTTCAGGATGATCGAGACGCCGTTGCGGATCGCGGTCGCGGTGCCCGTGAGCTTGGTGACATGGCCGATGACCTTGCCGGCGCTCGCGCTGCCGTCCGCCTGAGCGTACTCGACGTGGCCGGTCAGCGCATCGACAATATCGCCGGTGAGGTGGGCGCCATCGGGCGACGACAGCGCGGCCCGTTTCTCGCCCTTGAAGTAATCCTGCAGGACCAGTTCGTGGTCGTCCCTGGAAAGGATCAGGTCGACGCCGGATCGCTTGAAATCGCCGTTGAAGAGCAGCTGCGCGTCGGGGACGATAATGGCGTCCGCAGGCGCGTGCGTGGCATGTGTGGAAACGGTCTCGGCGTGGACATGCGCATTGGAATGCGCACCGTCAGCAGCAAACCTGGCGTCGAATTTGCCGGCGTAATTCAAAGGGCCACCGCAAAAAGGTTAATATTTATATAATTTTCGACAGTCTAAAGCTTGCATATCATTGGCAAGCGCATCGCGAAACCATCTCCCGCTTGTGCAAGTCCTGTGCAAGTTGGTTCGGCAGAACCGCCACGAGCTATCTATTCTGCCGGATTTCAAGACAACGAGGTATTCTGTGCCGATGCCGTCAGTATAAAACTGTCCTGGCGACGAAAGATCAGGCTCCCTGATGTAGTTCAACGTATAGAATCATACACCAATACTTGTGTTATCTTTTTCCTGCATTTCCTTGCAGAATACTGCGCCGGTTTCTGCGCTACAAATGTGATCTGGATAACAATTCCGGCGATTCCGGGTAAATTAGCCATATCCGGCGGAAATCGCCGCGAATGCAACCACAGCATGTGGTTTTCGGCTTGGCGAAGATTTTTGCCCACAAATCGAGCGATCCGTAAAATTTTCAGCAAAATAGCGAGACGGATTTCAGCCTGTTTAGCGCTTTCCGGCCGGGCTTGGCCAGCTTTAAGCAGAATAAAAGCCGCACCGCCCATCATTCCCAGCGAAACGATCCGGTCACGAGCTGGCTAACGAGCCTCGCCGATGCCCGGACATGGGGCGTCAGATGGGGATTCTCGGTCATTCGCACGCTTTGCGTGTCGTCATAATCGCGTGGGGCATGGCCTGGTTCGGGCCGGCAGCAGACCTCACCGCCGGCACGCTGGATTCCACGGGAGCATCGGAACAGACCGGCGCATCCACTGAGCCGTTCGGGCTTTTCGCTTCGGCCCTGTCCGCGGGGGCGGTGCGGGAAAAATGGCTGGGCGTCGAGCGCAAGCTCGACGACGAAAGGGTGCAACTGGCGCTTTGCGATGGCGACCGCGATCGCTGCGTGTCGCCGGCCGCCCTTCGATTTCTCGCCATCGTGGACAATGCGAGAGCCCGTGAGGGACGCGCCCGCCTCGGCGAGATCAATCGCGCGATCAATCTCGCGATCAGGCCGATGAGCGATCTGGCTCAGTACGGCGAGATCGACGTGTGGAGTTCGCCGCTTGTCACGTTCGCCAATGGTGCCGGGGATTGCGAGGACTACGCCATCGCCAAGTTCGTCGCATTGCGCCAGGCCGGCGTCTCGCCTGACGATGTCAGGATCGTGATCATGCGCGACACCATTCGCGGCGAGGACCACGCCGTCGCCGCCGCGCGGCTGGACGGGCACTGGCTCACGCTGGACAATCGCCGCATGGCGATGGTCGAGGACGCCCATGTCAGGAACTACCGGCGGCCCCTGTTCGTCATCGATCAATACGGCGTCATGCGGTATGCCGATACGCCCTTGCTGGCTAACGTGCCGGACCGCGATGTTGCGCCGTCAATCGCGCTGAACCTGGCTGTGCAGCCCGGCTTGATCTCACCCACCAACTAAATCTCCGGACTCTGGCTTGTTGCCGCGGCCCTATGGTCAGAGACGGGAGGCATCGTCAAAGACATTGACATGTCTCTACCTACCTCGATGATATGTTCCGGCACAAAATAAAGCGAAAAGTTTTCTTTGGGTGGAGACCGGGATGCGGGGAATTGTGCTGGCCGTCGTGGCAATCCAGATTGGCCTGGCGCTTCCCGCGCGCGCCGAAACCTCAGCAGATTCCGACCGATCGATCGGCGAGGCGCTCCCGCTGTTTGACAGAAATCATTGTGGGGCATTCAGGGACCCGGCGGACCAATTATTTTGTGGCGACCCCGAACTCAACGCCGCCTCCGCGAAACTGAACAGCGCGATTCAGGAAAGGCTGGATCGGCTTCCGAATCGTCGTCTCGCGATCGAAGAAAACGCGGAATGGATCAGGAGCCGCAATTCAAGCTGCGGTATTTTTGGAAAACAGAATATTTCAAACCAGGAGGCCAAATCGATCAAGACTTGTCTGTTGAAGGAAACGGAGGAAAGAATCGCAATATTGGTCGATCCGAATTTCGATTGCCTGGCGACGAATACCACCGCCGGGATGCTCATATGCAGCGATCCCTCACTGGCCATCGCAAAGATGGAACTCAACAGCCACGTTCTCGGCCTCGCCGCCAAGTTGAAAGGAGACGACGCCAAAGCGGCGTTCGCTGAATACGAGCGATGGAGCAGGGAACGCGATCGAAAGTGCGGTTTGGTGGACAAGGATAACGTGCCGCTGGACGAGTTGTCGTCGTCCGAGAGTTGTCTGGCGGAGTACATGCGTCAGAAGACTGCCGAGATCATTGCAGCGAAGGGCGATCCCAAACGAGTTTTTGGACGGCATCTGCCCTCGCCTTCGCCTGACGCCGATGCGGTTGATTTATGTGTCGCGCAAATCCATTCGGCCAATGCCTGCGAGGATTTCCTTTCGGTCAGTCGCGTCTTTCAGATCGACAACGAGGTGGCCGAGCAGAGTGCCCTCGTGACGGCCGAGATCGAAATGGTAGTCCTTTCGCCATTTGCGGTCTGCAGCCCGATCGCCTCGAGCTGTACGGGAATGTGCTGGGATCCGAAATCGGACAAGCCAAAACTGGCGCCGGGAAGCAGAGATGGGTTTTCGGTGGCGCGCCGATTGAGGATCGAGAAGACGTTCGCGTTCCAGAAAAGCGATAGCGGTGGCTGGCGCTGCAACACGACCACGCTCCAACCGGTGGACGTCGGCGTTGCGATGGGCGGCGGCCGGTAGGGGCGTGGACCCATAAATCCAAATCCATGAGCTGTCTGGCCGATATCCGCTTTGGAGCGCATTACGGTTTCAAGTAAGACGTCGCGCCAGCTCCGCTCTGTGGCGATAACCGGACGCCGCCTAAGTGGCGCTTTGCCGGGTCGGCGGCAGCACGGCGCGAAACTCGATGCCGTGAAGATTGATCGTCGGGCACATGCCAAAATGGTTGCCGCCAAACACCTTCAGGCGCCGCTCGAGTTCATCCTTGGGAATGTCGAGAGGAATGTCGCAGACCGCCCGATAGGCGCGGCGAGAATACTTCCTGCTGCCCCATTTGATGGGAAGCGTTGGCGGCGGTTCAGGGTCCGTCGCAAGTGCTTTTGCCATGCGCCAGAATAGCTGCGCGAGGTGAGCATAGGCCAGCCCCTCCAGACCAAGGACGGAAATGTCGGCTGGAATGGGAAACAGCGCGACGCCAATGATCGGACCCGCATCGACCTGTTCGACCATTACATGTACCGTCGCACCGAACTCCGTTGCCCGCTCGTAAAGCGCAAAATGTGACGGCGCCCATCCGGGATAGCTGGGCGGACCAGGGTGGAAATTGAAGGCGCCGTAGCTGAGTCGAGCGAGAATGCTCTGCGAAACGATTTCCGGGGTCACGAAAGAAATCAGCCGGGCCCGCCCAAGCAAATCGGCGTTCAAGGCGGCCAATTCGGCGGAGGTTCCGACCGATATTACGGTAAGGAGCGGATTGTGCCCACGCAACACGGGCGGCAGCGCAACTTGCTCCGCCTCACCTGCGAGCAGAATGATCGTGTCGAACATCGCATTCCACGGTTACTGGTTGTACCTCACGGAGGGTGATGATGACCGGCATCATGGGCAATCATCCTTCCCCGGGGAAGGACGATTGCGAGGCCCGGTATGCGTCGGCTCCGGGTCAGGTTTGGTAATTGATCAGAAGCGCTGAGAATGATGCGCTGCTGCTGTTGCCGGGGTCGGAGATACCCGTCGCGCCGTACGGCGTCGATGACGAGCCGGACGCCGAATTCTGCAGCGATTGGAGAAACTGCTGCAGAATGTCGTTGGCGGAGCCGGTGCTGCTTGTACTGCCGGTCGAGGATGAGCTGTCAACGGGCGGCGGACCGCCATGGCCGCCGTGATGACCGTGGTGCGCGCCACCGGCGCCGTCGGCGCCATTGGCGAAAGCTGCCTTGAAGACGCCCTGCAGCTCGGTGGCCTGATCGCTGGTCAGCTTGCCGCTGGACACTTGCGCCGCGATCAGGTTGTCGACCTTCGACTTCAGATCGCCGGGCGAAGAGTTTGTGCTGCTGCCCGAATCGCTCGCCGGGCCGCTCTGCAGCGAGGAGTTGATGTCGGTCAGCGCGGAGGACAGCGCATTTTGATCGGACGAGTTGATAGCGCCGGAGTTTACTTCCGTCTGCAGCTCATCCTGCAGCTTCTGGAGGGGCGACAGGTAGCTGCTGCTGGAGGCCGCGGAAATTGAGGTCATGATGGCTCCGAAGGTTCTTGCAAGACACCTAGACAGTAGGATTAATGATCTTAACGAGACCTTTTTGCTTCTCCGCCGGCATGTTGCCCTGTGTTACAGGCGAAGCGTCAGAAACATTGCGAAACAAAAATACTTCGCCGATTGCCCCGAATCACAGACAAAGGTCCGCATGGCCTTGGCATCGCCGAACATTCTTGTCGTTGAAGATGACCGCGAGACGCGGGCGTTGATCGCGAAGTATCTGCGTACCAACGCCTGCAACGTGACGACGGCAAACGACGGACGCGAAATGGCCCGGGCCATGGCCGACCATCGCGTCGATCTTCTTATCCTCGACGTAATGCTGCCGGGTGAAGACGGACTCAGCCTGTGCCGCAAGGTCCGCGCGGAATCGCAAACGCCGATCATCATGCTTACCGCGCGCGGCGAAGACGTCGATCGTATTCTCGGGTTAGAAATGGGCGCGGACGATTACCTTGCCAAGCCGTTCAATCCGCGCGAATTGCTGGCCCGGATCAACGCGGTGCTGCGCCGCCAGACTGTCGCCCTGACGGTCAGCGCCACCAATGGCGCGACCGCCCTCACCTTCCTGGGCTGGCGGATCGATTTCAGACTGCGGGAGCTGCGCAATCCGGCGGGCGCGCAGGTTGCGATGACAAGCGCCGAATTCGACCTGCTGCGAACCTTCTGCGAGCGGCCCGGCCGCGTGCTGTCGCGCGACAGTCTGCTCGACCTCACCCAGGGCCGCAACGCCGGTTCGTTCGAACGCAGTATCGATGTGCTGGTCAGCCGCATCCGGCGCAAGATCGAACCCGATCCGCAGAACGCCACCATGATCAAGACGGTGCGTTCCGGCGGTTATATGTTCACCCCGACCGTGGATGCGGTCGTGATGCCGACAGACGGCTGGCCATGAAGCTGTTCGGGTTTCTCAATCTCAAGGGTATCAGCGGGCAGATTGCGGCGCTGGTGGTTGCCTCGATCGTCGCCATTCATCTGATCATCGCCGCAACCTTTCTGATCCATCGGCCGGATCAGCTCGATCCGTCGATCGGCCACGGACACAGTCAGCTCGCCGCCGCCGTCCAACTCCTCGGCGCGACGCCGGCGGCCGAACGGCCACGGCTTTTCGCCTATATTGCGCGGGCATTTCCGCAACTGGACATCGAAAACCTGCCGCCGGGCTCCGTGCCCGCGGCGAGCGAGCCGGAGGGGCCTAACCTGCGCAATCTGCATCGCCGCCTCGGCAGCGGCTATCGTATCTTTTCGCTCGCGCATGAAGACGACCGCAAGGTCGGCATCGCGCTGCCGGACGGTACGATGATTGCCGCGAGGATTCCGCCGGACCAGCGGCAACGCCCGTTCTGGAGCGGACCGTGGATGACGACATTGCTGTTTGCCGTCATCAGCGTCACCTTGCTTGGCTTGTGGGCCGCCCGGGCGCTGACTGCGCCGCTGTCGTCGTTCGCCAAAGCCGCCGAGAGCTTCAGCCTGAACGGCGCCGCCGCGCCGCTGCCCGAACGTGGTCCGGAAGAAATCCGTTCGGTCGCGAAGGCGCTCAACCGCATGCGGGAGCGGATCACAACCCTGATCGACGACCGCACCAAGATGCTGGCCGCCATCAGCCACGACCTGAGGACGCCGATCACCCGGATGCGCCTGCGCTCCGAATTCATCGAGGATGACGCGCACCGCAGCCGGATGTTGCGCGATCTCGACCAGATGCGGTCCATGCTGGAGTCCGTGCTTTCCTTCCTGCGCAATGACCGCAAGCTGGAATCCATGACGCTGGTCGACGTCGCGAGCACGCTGCAACTCGTCAGCGATCAATTCGCCGATATGGGCCACAAGGTCGCTTATGACGGCCCGGAACACGCCATGGCCACGGTCCGACCCGACGATCTGCATCGCAGCATTACCAACCTTGTGGAGAATGCCGTCAGGTTCGGCGCGGAGGCCACGATCCGTCTCATGGTCTCGTCGGATACCGTGACGATTGACGTCGAGGACGATGGTCCCGGCATCTCGGACGAGCGCAAGGATGTCATGCTCGAACCATTTGTGCGCGGCGACGACGCCCGGAACATGGATGAAGCCGCGGGGTTCGGTCTCGGGCTTTCGATCGCACGCACCATTGTGCTGGCACATGGCGGCGAGCTGTCACTCAACGACCGGCAGCCCCATGGATTAATTGTTCGCATTCAGTTGCCGGTTCGCCAGCAGAGTCGGCAGGCGGCCGCCTGAGCGCGCAAATTTGTGGCTTTAGCCGTCAGGCCGCGCGCTCTTCCAGATCGGTTTCCGGATCCTCGAATAAGGCCGCCGCCTCGAAACCCGTAGCCGCAGGTCTCGCCGACTGGCACTGGCAGTCAAATCCCTGCTGGGCAATTTGCCGCAATCGAGGGACCCAAAAAGAAGCCAAAAAACCGATGATGCCGGCGCAGGAATTAAAGTCGGGATCAATTGCCTTTGGGATCGCTGGCTACGCGATCTGCCTGAGAGTCGCCTGCGATCGCGAATTTCCGCAACGATGGGCGGCGGCCCGTAGCACGCACCAACGACGACGGGATAATTTGTTATTGATTGAAGGGATCCAACAGGAGCTGGAGCCTTATCGCTCATGCAGGGGGAAATTTTCCAGTTCAATTCCCTCGAGCGCACGCGGCGATAAACTTATTCTGTTCTGACTTGCTATCGTCAAAATTTCAACCGTTTCGATGCTGCAGTGCATCCGAAATGTGCAGTGCATTTCGCTTGACGGAAAAAAGACGACACAACTTTCTCTTTTTCTTTTCGCGCCGAGATGCGCGCGTACGTCTCCATTCGGGCATTCTTGTTCATGTTCATCCGGTCCCTCCTTGGACCCTGAAGCTTCGCAACCTCAGTTTGCTCGCTCCCGATCGGATGGACAACCTATTGAAAGCTCATGGCTAGCCTTGAGCCGTCGAACGCCTATTCGTGTCGGCGCGACGACAGATGTGAATTCCTGCAAAGAACGGAGAGCTTAAGGCGGACTGCGCGCGCACCCGAGGCGCGCGCGCAGCTTGCGTGTCAGAACGAGAGGCTGTCCTTCGTCAGCACCCAGCGGCCCTTCTGGATTTGCTGGACCTGCGTCACCGTATTGGCGAGGTGATCGGTCTTGGAGAACTTGGTCGGCGGCGAACTGAAGATATCCAGGAACTTGTCGCCGGACTCAAGCGCATCGAGCACCTTCTGTCCGGTCAGGTCCTTGCCGGCCTTGTTCACGTAAAACGCGAACGTCATGATCGCATTGTAGCCGATGATGGCCTGGGTGTTGGCGTCGGTGCCGAACATCTTCTTGTAGTTGACCAGCCAATCCTTCACTTTTCCCCTCGCCGTATCTTCGTAAGGAATCTCGAAGCCCGACGCGGCGTAAAGGCCTTCCACCGCTTCCTTGCCGAGTGCCGGCACTTCAAGCACGTTGGTCGGCGTGGCGCCGAGGAAGGTCACGTCCCATCCGATCTTCTTGGCTTCGCTCATCGCGCCGATGGTCTCGCGGATCACCGTGCCGAGCACGACGATATCGCAGCCGTCGGATTTCATCTTGGCGACCTGCGCGCTGAAGTCGGACGCACCGCGCTTGTAGCTGGTGATCGACGCCGGCGTCACCTTCATCGCCGCGAGCTGCTGCGTGAAGCCGTCGAGCACGTTCTTGCCGTACTCATCGTCCTGATGCATGATGCAGGGCTTCTTGAAATTCTTCGCCTCCATCATGTATTTGAGCGCGGCGCGCGTGCTCTCGACGTAGGGCAGAAGGTTGTTGAACTTCAGCCTTTCCTGTGGCTTGGCCGGGTCGAACTTGAAGGTGAATTCGGCTGCGGTCAGCGGAAACAGCTGCAAAATGCCGGCGTCGAACAGAATATCCTGCGCGGCGAGCACGGTCGGCGAACCCATCGGACCGATCATGGCGAAGATCTTGTCGCGCTCGACCATCTTCTGCGACGCCAGCACCGCCTTCTTCGGATCGTAGCCGTTGTCCTCGAGGATCATCCGAAGCTTGCGGCCGTTGATGCCGCCGGCCGCGTTGATTTCCTCGACGGCCATTTTCATGCCGTTGGAAACCGGAACGCCCCACACCTTGATCGGGCCGGACAAGTCCTGGTGGGTGCCGATGACGATCTCGGTGGCCGAGATGCCTTCATTGGTGACCTTGGTTTGGGCTGCGGCCGGCAGACAGGTCAGCGCAAGGGCGCTCACCGCAAGGCCCAGCGCCTTGAACGATTTCGACATTGCAGTCTCCTCTTCGTTGGCCCGTGTTGAGCGAAGGGCGGGGCCCTTCAATCCTTCGCCATTTTCAAACCTCTTGCGCGTTACGCCACCGCCCGGTCGCCATACATGGCGTCGATCTCGATCGCGTAGCGCTTGTTCACGAAATTCCGCTTCAGCTTCATGGTCGGCGTCAATTCCTCGTCCTCGGGCGTCAGCTGGCGCTCGATCAGGAAGAACTTCTTGATGGTTTCGACCCGCGCGAAATTGGCGTTCACCGCCTCGATCTCGCGCTGGATCAAATCCTGGATCTCCGCCGCCCGGCACAGGCTCGCATAATTCGTGAAGGGAATGTCATGGTCCTGGGCGAACTTCTCGACATTCTCCTGATCGATCATGACAAGACAGGTCAGATAAGGCCGCTTGTCGCCGATCACGACGGTGTCCGAAATGTAGGGCGAGAACTTGAGCTGGTTCTCGATTTCCGACGGCGTGATGTTCTTTCCGCCCGAGGTGATGATGATGTCCTTCATCCGGTCGGTGATCTTGACGAAGCCCTCATTGTCGATCGAGCCGACGTCGCCGGTGTGCAGCCATCCCCTGGCGTCGATGGTCTCGGCGGTTTTCTGGGGCTGGTTGAGGTAACCCATGAACAGGTAGTCGCCCCTGATCAGGATTTCGCCTTCGGGCGAGATCTCGACTTCACCCCAGGGTGCTGCTTTCCCGACCGAACCGAGCTTGACGCGATCCGCCGGCATCACGGTGGCAACGCCGCAGTTCTCGGTCTGGCCGTATACTTCGCGCATGTCGATGCCGAGCGCGAGATACCACCGGATCAGGTCCGGCGCGATCGGCGCCGCACCGGTAAAGGCCAGCCGGCAGCGATCCAGCCCGAGCATGCGCCTTATATTGCGGAACACCAGCCAGTAGGCGGCGCGGTTGGCGAGACGCAATGACAGCGAAGGCGTCTCGCCATCGAGCTTGCAATCGGTCATGCGATAGCCCATCGCCAGCGCGTGGCGGTACATCCAGTTCTGGAACGGGGTCGCATCCTTCAGCGCTATCGTTATACCCGAATAGAACTTCTCCCAGATCCGCGGCACCGCCAGAAACGCGGTGGGCTGCACCTCGCGGAGATTGTCGGGCACCGTTTCCGGGCTCTCGGCGAAATTCATCACCGATCCCAGCGCAAGCGAAATGTAATAGCCGCCGATCCGTTCGGCGACATGGCAGAGCGGCAGGAACACCAGGCGCTCTTCGGCGTCGGTGGACGGAAACAGATCGTTGGCGTGGCGCATCTGATGGGTGACGCCGCGGTTGGAATGCATGGCGCCCTTGGGGGGGCCTGTCGTGCCCGAGGTGTAGACCAGGATGGCGAGATCGCCGGCGCCGCGGCTCGCAACCATCTCCTCCCACAGCGCCTCGCGGCCCTGGATGTGATTGCTCCCGAGCGCCATGAACTCGGCGAGCGACATCACCATCGGATCGCTGAAGCCGCTCAAGCCCTCCATGTCGAAGACCACGATCTTCTGCAGCGTCCGGCAGCGCGCGCGGCACGACAGAATCTTGTCGAGCTGCTCCTCGTCCTCGGCGAAGATTATTTTGGTGCGGGAGTCATTGACGAGATATTCCACCTGGACTGCAGAATCGGTCGGATAGATGCCGGACGAAACGCCGCCGGCGCACAGGATTCCCATATCGGCAAACACCCATTCCGGCACTGCATTGGCGATGATCGAGGCGACGTCCCCCGGCCGGAAGCCAGTGGCGTGCAGTCCGTAGGCAATTTCCTTCGATATCTGCAGCCACTGCCGCCAGCTGGTCGGCTGCCAGACGCCGAACTTCTTCTCGCGGATCGCCGGCCGGTCGCCGCGCGTCTCCACCGCGAGCAGAAAGCTGTTCGCGATCGTGTCCGACACCGTCAGCACTGCGGGTCTGACCATTGCTCGTTCCCTCCCTCGCCTGGCCCGCTTCGGGTGCCGGCTTTGGCAGCCGGTCTTTTCCGCAAGACAGAACCCGTATTTAACGCCAAGTCCTTTTCAACGCCACGTTTTCTTCTTCTTCCAGCGCCGTTCGCCCCGCGCGCCTGCTTCCTTGGCGCCGAGATAGAATTCCTGGATGTCCCTGGAATGCATCAGCCGCTCGCAACTGTCGTTCATGACGACCCGGCCGATTTCCAGAACATAACCATAATGCGCCGTTTCCAGCGCGACCTTGGCGTTTTGCTCGACCAGCAGGATCGACATGCCCTGCTCCTCGTTCACGCGCCGGATGATCGTGAAAATTTCCTTCACCAGGATCGGCGACAGGCCGAGTGACGGCTCGTCGAGCAGCAGCAGCGTCGGCCGGTTCATCAACGCGCGCCCGATCGCGAGCATCTGCTGCTCGCCGCCCGAGAGCTGCCCGGCCGGCTGGTTGAGCCGTTCCCGCAGCCGCGGAAAATACCCGTAAACCCGCTCCAGATCGTCGGCGACGGCGTCGCGATCCTTGCGAGGATAGGCGCCCATCATCAGGTTCTCGCGCACGCTCAGGAACGGAAACACCTCGCGCCCCTCGGGCACGTGGCTGAGACCGAGCCGCACGATCTTGTCGGCTTCCATGCGCTGGATCGGCTTGCCCAGAAATTCGATTGACCCCTTCTGCGGGTCGAGAATGCCGGAAATGGTCTTGAGCACCGTGGTCTTGCCGGCGCCGTTGGCGCCGAGCAGGGTGACGATCCGGCCGCGCGGAACCTCGAGACTGATGCCTCTGATGGCCATGATCGGCCCGTAATAACTCTCGATGTTGCTGAGCTTCAGGATGATGTCGGGAGCGCTCATGCCATCATCCTCAGGCGCCGAGATAGGCGGCAACGACGTCGGGATGGACCTGCACTTCGGCAGGCGATCCCATCGCCAGCACCCTGCCGTAGTTCAGCGCGATCACGCGGTCGGACACGCGGTTGACCAGCGTCATGTCGTGCTCGACCATCAGCACGGTGACGCCGAGCTCGGTCTTCATGTCCCGGATCCAGAACGACATGTCGTCGGTCTCCTCGACATTCAGTCCGGACGAAGGCTCGTCGAGCAGGATCAGCTTCGGTTCGGTGCACAGCGCGCGCGCAAGCTCGATCACCTTGCGCACGCCATAGGGCAGCCCCGAGATCAGCTTGTCGCGGTAGGCGGCCAGATCGAGAAATTCGATGACCTGCTCGACACGACGGCGATGGACTTTCTCGGTTGAGCGCACGCTCGGCAGGAACAGCAGCTCCTGCCAAAGCTGCGTGGTGGAATGCCGGTGCCGGCCGACCAGAAGGTTGCTGAGCACGGTCGCATTCTCGAACAGTTCGATGTTCTGGAAGGTGCGGGCGATACCGAGTTTCGCGATGCCGAATGCCGGCTCCTGCGTGATGTCCTGATCCTCGAAATAAATCCGGCCCGATGTCGGGTTGTAGATCCGGGAGATCAGGTTGAAGATCGAACTCTTGCCGGCCCCGTTGGGACCGATGATCGAAAGTATCTCGCCCTTCTCCACGGCGAAGCTGACGGCGTCGACCGCTTTCAGGCCGCCGAAATGCAGGGAGAGATTTTCGGCGCGGAAATAGCTCATCGGTTCCGCTCCGATTTCACGTAGATCTTCTGCCGCTTGAAGGTGGCGCGCTTGTAGAGCGGGAACAGCTGGAAGAAGAGTTTTATCTTCAGCCAGCGCCCGTAGAGGCCGAGCGGTTCGAACAGGACGAACACGACAATGGTCACACCGTAGATCGCACCCTTAAGGCCGTTCGCGGAAGCGAACGCGGCGACATTGCTCTGAATGTGCGCCGCGCGCTCACTTCCCGCGCCAAGCGTCGCAGCGACGGCGGCGACCATTCCGGGAACATCGTCCTTGAGGTAGGTCAGGAACGGATCGATCATGACGATGAAGATCGCGCCCAGCACGGCGCCGTGCGGGCTGAAGGCGCCGCCGATCAGGATCACGATGATGAACTCGATCGACAGCTGCAGCGTGAACATTTCCGGGCTGATGAAGGACAGCTTGTGGGCGAACAGAACGCCGGCAAATCCGGTGATGGCGGCGCTGATCGCAAACGACTTGACCTTGTAGAGCGATACGTTGACGCCCATGCTTCTGGCGGCGGTCTCGCTGTCCCTTATCGCGACGAAGGCCCGGCCGGTCGGCGAACGCAGCAGATTGAGCGTGCCCACGATGGTCAGAATCAGCACGCCGAGACAAAGGAAATAGAAAGCCGGGCTGTCGCGCGGCACTGACGTGCCGAGCCACTGGATGGTCTTGACCCGCATGCCCTCGTTGCCATGCGTCACGCTTTCCCACCGCGCCAGGATTTCCTCGACAATGAGAGCGAAGGAAATCGTTGCGATCACGAGATAGATGCCCTGCAGCCGCAAGGCGGGGAATCCGACAAGCGCGCCGATAATTCCGGTCAACAGCCCGGCGGCGAGAAAATAGACCGGAAACGGGACGTTGAATTGCTGCAGATATGCCGCCGTATAGGCGCCGATGGCGAGAAAGGCGGCATGGCCCAATGACGCCTGCCCGGTGAATCCGGTCAGGATCATCAGCCCCACGCCGACGGTGGCGTAGATGCAGACGAAGACCAGCTGACTTACGATATAGCTGGAGAGAACGAACGGCGCGATCGCCAGCAGCACAAGCAGGGAGCCATAGGAGACAACATAGCCGCTGTGCGGAAACAGCCTTATGTCGTCTTCATAATCGGTCTTGAACATGAACCGCATGGCTGCTCCCTAGACCTTCTTGCGCATGTGAACGCCGAACAGGCCTTCGGGCTTGAGCAGCAGCACCATGAGAAGAACGATATAGGGCGCGACGTCCTTCCATCCCTCCGCCAGATAGAAGCCGGCCATGCTCTCGATCACGCCGATCAGCACACCGCCCACGACCGCGCCAGGTATCGAGCCGAAGCCGCCGAGCACGGCCGCCGGGAATGCCTTCAGCCCCAGCACCAGGCCGACATTGGAATGAATGAACGTGATCGGCGCCAGCAGCACGCCCGCGCAGGTCGCAACCGCGGCGCTGATCGCCCATACGATCGACACCACGCGCTTGACCGGAATGCCCATATAATAGGCCGCCAGCATGTTCTCCGAACTCGCGCGCATCGCGGTGCCGAGCATCGTCCTGTTGAAGAACAGATAAAGCAGCGCGCAAAGGATGATGGTCGCCGCGATCACGGAGAGTTTGTCATAGGCCAGCACCAGGCTGCCTAGCCTGACAACGCCCTGGCTGAACGGGGTCTCGATCTTGAAGTCGTCGGTGCCCCAGATCATGCCAACGACGGAGCGCAGAAAATATCCAAGCCCGATCGTCGCCATGATGATGGAGAATTGCGGATAGCCGAGGATCGGACGCACCACCAGGCGCTCCGCCAGCATGCCGAACAGCGCCATCGCCGCGACGGCGCAGGCAAAGCCGACCCAGTAATTGAATCCGAGAATGCCGATGAAGGTGAAGGCGAAAAATCCGCCCAGCATCATCAGGTCGCCCTGCGCGAAGTTCACGACCTCGGTGGCCTTGTAGACAAGGACGAAGCCAAGCGCGATCAGGCCGTAGACGCAGCCGAGTGCGATGCCGCTCACCAACTGCTGAACGAAGTCCAGCATTTGCCGCCCTCCCCCGATGCGCGGCGATTCTAGCGATCGCCTTTGCCGCATCTTGTGTCTACCTGCTGCTCAGCGTTGCTTGCGTCGAAAGGCCTCGTGGTCAGCTGGCGGTTATACAGCCCAAAGCGCCGATCCCTGTCAACAAAGCGCAGGTTGCCGGCCGCAGCTCCAGTTGCCGACAAATGCCGCGGTCCTGGGCAACTTGCGAGCATCGGCGGGATTTGCGGCCCTCGATTCACCGCGCCGAAATATCTTGGGTCCATGGTCGCATCCGAAGCAAAACCTGGATTGTCCCGACATCATGATGCCCCAAGAGTCCGCGCTGCAAGTGCGAGGGTTAACAAAGCGTTTTGACCGCCTCGCGGTCGACGCGCTCGATCTCACCGTCCGATCGGGCGAATTCTATGCGCTGGTTGGCCCCAACGGCGCCGGCAAAACCACGACGCTGCGCATGGTGGCCGGGCTCTCGCGGCCCGATGCCGGTTCGGTTGCGGTGTTCGGCATCGACGCGCTCCGCGATCCCGTGGCCGCCAAGCAAATGATGGCGTGGGTTTCGGATGAACCCATGATCTACGACAAGCTGACGCCGCTGGAATACCTCGAATTCGTCGCCGGCCTCTGGGGCGTCGATCCCGTGGCCTCAGAGCCGGCCGCGCACAACCTGCTGGTCTCGCTCGGACTTGGGCCGCATCTGCATGAGCGCTGCGAGGGATTTTCCAAGGGCATGCGCCAGAAGGTCGCGCTTGCCGGAGCGCTGGTACACGACCCCCGGCTGATCATCCTGGACGAACCACTCACCGGGCTTGACGCCGTGTCCGCGCGTCACGTCAAGGGATTGCTTGGGGATCGCGTACGCTCCGGCTGCACCGTGATCATGACCACGCACATTCTCGAAGTCGCCGAACGCATGGCCGACCGGATCGGCGTCATCGCATCCGGGCGGCTTGTCGCCGAGGGCACGTTGACCGAACTGCGCCAGCAGAACGGGCACAACGATACCAGCCTCGAAGACCTGTTCATCGCGCTGGTCAATGTCGAGGCCGCCGCCGCATGAGCTCGGCCGCAGCGCTTACCTGGTTTGCCCGGCACGAACTCCGGCTGGCATGGCGCGATTGGCTCGCGATGATGACGGCCGGACGTCGCGGGCGAAAACGCGCCGCGGTCATCGGCCTGATTGCCTTTGCCGCGATCATGCATCTACCGGCCTATGCCGTGATCGGCCGGTTTGCGGATCTTGAGGCGCCGCTCGACAAATCCACCCTCATTGTCATCACGGCGACCATCTTCCTGGCCTGGGCCTTGATGCTGTCGCAGGCGATCGAATCCGTAACGCGGGTGTTTTACGCGCGCGCCGATCTCGATCTGATCATGTCCTCGCCGGTTAAGCTTGCCAACGTGTTTTCGGTTCGCATCGCGGCGATCGCGCTGTCGGTGATTGCGATGGCGTTATTGCTGTCGACGCCCTTCGTCGACGTTCTCGTGATCGGCGGCGGCATCAGATGGTTCGCAGCCTACGGCGTTGTCGTCGCCATCGGCCTGTCGGCCGCGGCGGTTGCGATCGCGGTCACCATCATGCTGTTCCGCCTGATCGGCCCAAGCCGGACCCGGCTGGTCGCGCAAATTCTCGCCGCTGTTATCGGCGCCGGTTTTGTCATCGCGCTGCAGATTGCTGCGATCCTGTCCTACGGCACCTTGTCGCGGTTCGCGGTTCTGACCTCGGATGCCGCGGCGGCGTTTGCTCCGGACACCGGCAGCATCGTCTGGTGGCCGGCGCGCGCGGCGCTCGGCGATGGCGAAGCGCTGCTGCTTCTGTTGGCCGGCGGCCTCGTCCTGCTCGGCGCCGTGATGGCGATCTTCTCGGCCAGATTTGCCGGCACCGTCATTAGCGTTTCGGCGAATGCTGCACCAGGCCAGCAGGCTTCCCGCACAAGAGCGTTTCGCGCGGGCTCGCGGCAACAGGCGCTGCGATGGAAGGAATTCGTGCTGCTGCGGCGCGATCCGTGGCTGATGTCGCAGACCCTGATGCAGCTGCTTTATCTGGTGCCGCCGGCGCTGATGCTGTGGCGAAGTTTCGCCGACAGCTCCGCGGCCATTGTGCTGATCACGCCGGTCGTCGTGATGGCGGCCGGCCAGCTCGCGGGTGGTCTGGCATGGCTGACGATATCAGGCGAAGACGCCGCCGATCTGGTAGCGACCGCGCCGTTGCCGGCTTCGCGCGTCACCCGCGCCAAGATCGAAGTGGTGCTGATCGCGATCGGCGTCATGTTTGCGCCGCTGGTCCTGGCGCTGGTGTTTGCCTCGCCGCTGCAGGCGGCGGTCACCGCTGCAGGCGTTATCATCGCGGCGGCGTCGGCCACCGCGATCCAGCTCTGGTTCCGCGTGCAGGCCCGGCGCAGCCAGTTTCGCCGCCGCCAGACCTCGTCAAGGCTGGCGACATTCGCGGAAGCCTTCTCCTCGATCGGATGGGCCGCGACCGGGGCGCTGGCGCTGGCGATCCCGATCGCCGCGCTTATCACCGGACTCGTAACCGCGGGAATTTTGGCGGCGACCTGGAAGATCAGCCCGCGGCGGGAGTAAGGGGAGATCGGGCGCTTCCGACGACAGCCAATAGGGTATCAGGGGGCGCTTGATTGTAAGGGGCCCGGCGAAAAAATTACCGTGGACAAGCTTCCTGACGGCCGGATTGAGGTGAAGGCCGCCCGGCCTGCGGGCAAGATTTCGGATGCTTTCGGTTTTCTGAAGAGGAAGGATGGTCCATCCTTGTCAATTGAGGAAATAAACAAGATCGCCGCTCGGGGCTGGGCCGGCAGACGATGAAGATCACGGCTGACACCAATGTACTGGTTCGGGCCGTTACCGAAGATCACGAGCACCAAAGCAGAGCCGCCCAAACAGCGCTAAGAAAGGCGGAACTGGTAGCAATTCCAATATCCGCGCTCTGCGAATTGGTCTGGGTGCTGTTGCAGGGATACAAGATTCCGCCCGCCGAAATCGCGGAAGCGATCCGGCGGTTGATAAATGGCGCGAACGCCGTGGTGAACCGCACGGCTGCTGTCGTAGATAGCTTGTTGCGCCTGCGACGCCCTACGCTTTGATCAGCTCCATCACGGCCCCCGCGAACGCCTCCGGGTCTTCCTGCGGCAGGTTATGTCCTGCGCGCGGTATGACATGATGGGTGCGGCGGCCCGAAAACTTCGCCGCCGACGCGGTGCCATCTGTCGCGGGGGCAACGCCATCTCCGTCGCCGTCCAGCGTGATGGTGGGGACGGGAATTAAAGGCAGCGCCGCCAAGCGGCGTTGCAGCCCGGCATATTGCGGATCGCCGTCGGCCAGACCGAAGCGGTGCCGATAGCTATGGATCACGACGTCGACATAATCAGGGTTGTCGTGTGCGGCAGCTGTTCGCTCGAAGGTCGCATCGTCGAAATGCCAGTTCGGCGACCATTGCTGCCATAAAATCCTGGCGATGCCGCGCCGGTTGGCGGTAAGCCCGGCCCGTCCGCGCTCCAGCTGGAAATAATATTGATACCAGAGCGGGACCTCGCGCTCCGGCCTCACCGGGACCATGGCCCTGGCGATATCCTGAATCAGATAACCGTTGACCGACACCAGACCGATGCACCGATCCGGAAACAACGCCGCGGCCACGCAGGCGGCCCGTCCGCCCCAGTCATAGCCGGCGAAAACGGCGCGCTTCACCGAAAGCGCATCCATCAGCGCCATCAGGTCTGCTGCGATCGCGGCCTGCTCTCCCGAACGCGGCGTCGCCGGGTCGTGGAAACGGGTTGGACCGTAGCCGCGCAGATAGGGAACGATGATACGGCAGCCCTGCGCCGCGAGCCGAGGGGCGACGTCGACATAGGAGTGGATGTCGTAGGGGAAGCCGTGCAGCAGCATCACGACCGGTCCGTCCGCAGGCCCTTCTTCGTAATACGCGACGTCGAGAACGCCGGCATCGGCATGGCGGAGCGGTTCCAGCAGGCGCGAAGAAGATGCGCGCGCGGGGATCTGTCCAAGCATAGTCATCCTCCCAGGCTAGTCACATGACTCGCGCGGCGAACTCCATAATTGCCGCCATGACGGCCGCGGAATTCGGCGATACAGTGTCTTTCCAAGTCATCTTAAGACGAGCCTTGTCCATGTTGCGATCCATTTCCGCCGTCTTTGCCCTGCTGGGTTCGCTGATCGCGTCAGCCGCCGCCCAGGATGCCCCGCGCAGCGAGTGTCTCGCGATGGCGGATGCGCCGCCGCGCGCCACGCCGGTCGGCCTGCGCCGGATAGCCGCCAGGACCGACGAGGTCGCGATCACCTATGCCGGCCATTCGACCTATTATATCGATACGCCCGGCGGCGTGCGGATCGCGACCGACTACAATGGCGCCTACACGACCGGCCGGCTGCCCGATGTCGTCACCATGAACCGCGCGCATAGCACGCATTACTCGCTGTTTCCCGATCCGCGCATTCCGCATGTGCTGCACGGCTGGGGCGATGATGGACAGCCCGCACGGATCGCGCAGCGCATCGGCGATGTCTTCATCCGCAACGTCACGACCGACATCAGGCGCTATTTCGGCGACGCTTCCAGCGCCGAGATGATCAAGGACGGCAACTCGATCTTCATCTTCGAGGTCGCCGGCCTCTGCATCGGCCATCTCGGGCACCTCCATCACAAGCTCGATGACAGCCATTTTGCCGCGATCGGCAGGCTCGACATCGTGATGGTGCCGATCGACGGCACCTATACGATGTCGCTCGACGGCATCTCGGATATCACGCGGCGGCTGCGCGCCTCCGTCGTGCTGCCGATGCATCGCTTCATGACGCCGCTGGATGAATTCATGCGCCGGATCGGCCAGCAGTTCGCGATCGATGTGCGGACCGAGCGAACCCTTCGGATTTCGCGGGATTCGCTGCCGGGCACGCCGACGGTCATTATTCTCGAGGGGGTTTGACGCATCTTTCGATACGGTTATGACAAGAAGAAAATTCAGGGAGTGAAAAGCCAATGGCCGCCAGCAATGCCCCCGCCTCAAAAAGCGGGCTCTATGCCGATCCGCGCGAAGACTGGCTCGCTCAGTACACGGAGGAAGTCATCGATCCACAGCGCCCGATCGTCGATCCCCATCATCATCTGTGGGATCGCGGCGGCCAGCGCTACATGATCGAGGAGATGGCCGCGGACATTGCGTCCGGCCATAATATTATTGCGACCGTCTATGTCGAGGCCCGCTCGATGTATCGCGCCGGCGGGCCGGAAGCGTTGCGCCCCGTCGGCGAGGTGGAATTCGCCAACGGCGCCGCGGCGATGAGCGCGAGCGGCGGCTACGGTCCCGCCGCGATCTGCGCTGGTATCGTCGGCCACGTCAGTCTCTTGCTCGGCGAAGCCGCGCGCCCGGTGCTGGAAGCGGAAATCACCGCCGGCAACGGCCGTTTCCGCGGCATCCGGCATTCTTCGGCCTGGGATGCGGACCCCAACGTCGCCCACATGTACGCCACCCGGCCGAAAGGCCTGCTGCTCGATGCGACCTTCCGCAAGGGCTTTGCCTGCCTCGCGCCGCTGGGTTTGAGTTTCGATGCCTGGCTGTTTCACCCGCAGATCGGCGAGCTCACCGACCTTGCCCGCGCCTTCCCGGACACCAAGATCGTGCTCGATCATTGCGGCGGCCCGATCGGGCTCGGCCGTTATGCCAACCGGCGCGAGGAGATTTTTGCAGGCTGGAAGGGGTCGATCCTTGAAATCGCAAAATGCCCCAATGTGGTCGTCAAGCTCGGCGGGCTGGCGATGCGGCTGCTCGGCCATGATTTTCACGAACGTCCGATGCCGCCGTCGTCGGAGGACGCGGCGGCGGCGTGGCGGCCCTATATCGAGACCTGCATCGAGGCCTTCGGCCCCGAACGCAGCATGTTCGAGAGCAACTTTCCGCCGGACAAGGGCCAGTGCAGCTATCAGGTGATCTTCAACGCGTTCAAGCGCATCGCCGCGCAATACAGCGAGCCTGAGAAGACCGCGTTGTTCTCCAGGACGGCGGCGGGTTTCTACAGGCTTGGGCCTGGCTGACGACGAAGTCGATGCTCGCGCCTCGGAAAAGTCCAGCCATCAGGGAGTATCGCGCGGGACACCAGATCCTAAGCGACGGACGGGCTCAAGCGGCCCTGATATTGGCAAGGAACCTGTCGACATCGGCGCGCAGTGCCGCGGCTTGGCGGCCAAGTTTTTCAGCCGAGGCGAGGACCTCGCCCGATACAATACCGGTTTCATGGGCGGCTTCGTTCACCCCCGTGATATTGCTCGAAACGGCGTTTGCACCGTTCGCCGCCTCCTGCACATTACGGGCGATCTCCCGTGTCGCGGCGCCTTGCGCCTCGACAGACGCGGCGATGGCCTCCGCGATCTCGCTGATGGTTGTGATGGTGCAGGTGATGTTCCCAATTGCATTGACCGCATCGCCGGTCGCGTGTTGCATCGAGGTGACCTGGGCGCCGATCTCCTCCGTCGCCTTGGCCGTCTGATTGGCGAGAGTCTTGACCTCTGCCGCCACCACCGCGAAGCCCTTGCCGGCCTCCCCGGCTCGTGCCGACTCAATTGTCGCGTTAAGCGCCAGAAGATTGGTTTGCTCGGCAATCGAGGTGATGAGCTTCACGACATCGCCGATCTTCTGCGCGGCCTGCGAAAGCGTCAGGACTGTCGCATTGGTGTGGCCCGCCTCCTCAACCGCCTGACCGGCGATCTTGCTGGAATGGTCGACCTGGCGCCCGATTTCGGAGACCGACGACAGAAGTTCTTCGGCCGCCGCAGCGACGGTCTGCATGTTGCCAGAGACTTCCTCGACGACACCGGCGACCGCTGTAGTCCGCGCGGTAGTCTTGTCGGAGGTCGCCGACATGCCCTGCGAGGTTGTGCGCATTTCCGCAGCCGCAGAGGTAAGCTGATCAAGCGTATCTCGGACGCCCTGTTCGAAGGAAGCAATGTGCTGCTCGACGGCAGCCTGGCGCTGCAACTTCCTCGCCTGCTCCGCGTTCTGCTCCACCTGGAGCCGCTCGGTCTTGACCGCATTGCGTTTGAAAATCTCAACCGCGCTCGCCATCTCGGCGATCTCGTCGGCTCCCGCCTGCACAGGAATCTCGACCATGTGGTCGCCCTCAGCCAGGCCGCGCATCGCGGTCGTCATAGCGGTCAGCCGCCGGGTAATGACGCGTCCAAAGATCGCGCGGATGGCCAGGATCACGAGCAACACAGCCACCAATGCCCCGCCCGACATCCACAGCAGCAGCTGGCGCAAGGCCGCGACCTCTTTGACCGTCGACAGACTGCTGGAGAATACTGCGATTACTTCGCCGTTATTCTGGCCCATGGCTCCGGTATGGCACGCGCCGCACGTGCCGCTATTTGCATTATTGCCGAGCACGATGGGCATGCTGTAGCGATAGGTATCGCCGACGAATCGTCCGATTGATTGACCGGTGCGCAAGACCTCGTCGTCCATTGCATCCTGCGGCAGTTTTGGCGCTTGCCCCGGAGCGGACTTCGCCATGTAGGCCCTCATTTTCGGGGTCCACACGCTCCACAGCTTGCCCGCATACTCTTTGTTGCGGCTCTCGAACCAGCCATCGAAGACCTGGATGGCGACGTCTTGCGGGTCATTCAGTCGTCGTTCCATGGTGCTTTCTACGAGCGCCCTCAGCGATCCAAGTTCATTCTCCGAAAGCCGCCGCAGGTTTTCTTCCAGTGTTGAGGATTCGGCCCAGCCGACCACGGCCAGGGCGCAGACCGCAAGCCCCAGCGCCCCCAGACTGGAAATCATCATAAATCTGGCTTGAAGCCTGAGGTTCTTCCACCAGCGGGCCATTGCTCGTCTCCGGGTCTTCTATTCAGGGCATGCATGGACGATATGGCAACCATCGATGTTAAATTGTCGTTTAGATCCGGAAAATGCATTGGGGCTATGCGGGAAACCGGGTGATGACGGTGAGCCTGAGAAGACCGCGTTGTTCTCGAAGACGGCGGCAAGTTTCTGCGGGCTGAAGCTCGGCTGATGGCGGTATCGAGGTTCGCGACCCGCTGGCTATTCAACCCCAAGCAAAGTGCGCAGAATCGGTCTCGCAAGATGGATCGAGCACGCAGCCGCAACTCCGAGAGCCGCGATCAGCAGAAAGAAACTGGCGTTCGGCAATGTAGACCAAAAGCTGCCGATCCAACCGGCGGCTATATTTCCCAGAAAGGTCGTTGTGAACCAAATCCCCATCACCGTCGAGCGCGACTCATTGGACGCCATGTTTGATACGAGCGAAATGCCGATCGGCGAAAAATGAAGCTCGGCGATTGTGAGCATTGCGAAATAGAGCAGGAGCCAGAGCCAGCTCGCTGAAGAGGGCGCGCCAGACCACGCGGCGGCAGCCATCGCCAAATAGGCCAGTGCAAGCAAAATGCAGCCAAGTGACATTTTTCCGATCGTCGATGGCTCGCGCCCAAACCGCGCCGATCGCGACCAGCACGCGATCAAAGGCGGCGTGAAAGCGAAGATCATCAGAGGATTGATTGCCTGGAATCAGGTCACCGGAACCTCGCCGTGCCAGAACAGGAGATCCAACCGGCGATCGGTCGATTGCTCGATCCAAAGCGCTATGGTGTTTCCCTGCTGTTCGTAAGCTGCCCAGAACAACGTGGAGGGAATGAGCAGGATCGCCAAGCCAAGAAGCGACTTCCTCAAGTCCAGATTTGCGGATTTCCCAACTCCGATCGGAGCATCTTGAAACTGTTGTCTGGGTAATCGCGGAAGGCCGGCCACGTAAGTCGCAAGCCCGATCGCCATGCCTATGCCTGCGCTTGCAAACCCATAGTGCCAGCCGACGTTTTCACCGAGAGAACCGCACACCAGCGGTGAAAAGAACGCGCCGACGTTGATCCCGACGTAGAAAACCGAATAAGCGCGGTCTCTGCGCGGATCGTCAGGTGCATAAAGGTCACCCACCTGCGTCGAAATATTCGGCTTGAAAGCCCCGTTGCCAACAATGAGAAGCCCAAGTGCAAGCAGAAAAAGATGCTCGAAGGCCATCATGAAATGGCCCGCGACCATCAGCATCGCGCCAAGGATGACTGTTGGTGTTCGTCCGATCCATCGGTCGGCGAGAATCCCGCCGAATATCGGCGTCAGATACACCAAGCCGGTGTAGAGCCCGTAAATCTGCGACGCCAGCGGCTGAATGCCCAGCGGTCCGGATACTGCTTCGAGTCCCCGCTTCAACGTCTCGAGGCCCAATACGTCGCTGGCGATTTCCGGCTTCAACAGATAGTCGACCATGTACAGAACGAGGAGTGCCCTCATTCCGTAATAGGAAAAGCGCTCCCACATCTCTGTTGCGAAAAGAAACGAAAGACCTTTTGGGTGGCCAAACAACTGGTCGCCGCGAGCGCCGACGCGAACAGAGCCGCTCGATGTTGGATCGGTCTGATCTATGACTCTCTCCCATTCGGCGACCCAACCGCCATCGCCTCGGTCCATGAACTGGCGGAATATACAGGGGTTAGCATCGGGCGCGTATTCGCGCGGCCCGTTGGCTAATCCGTCTTGCGCCGCCGCAGACTTGTCAGGCCCACTCGCCCTTCCGGAATACGGGCACGCGTCTGCCGTCTGCGAGAATACCGTCGATGTCAATTTTATCTGAGCCGATCATCCAGTCGATGTGGATCAAGCTCTTGTTGCCGCCCTGCGCGACGATCTGCTCCGGCGTCAGCTTGGCACCGTCGACGAAGCATTTCGAATAGCATTGGCCGAGCGCGATGTGGCAGGCGGCGTTCTCGTCGAACAGCGTGTTGAAGAACAATAGCCCGCTTTTCGAGATGGGCGAGGAATGCGGCACAAGCGCAACTTCGCCGAGACGGCGCGCGCCCTCATCCGTATCCAGCACCTTGTTGAGGACCTCCTCGCCGCGCGCGGCCTTCGCCTCGACGATGCGTCCTTCCTCGAACCGCACCGCGATGCCGTCGATCAGCGACCCCTGATACGATAGCGGCTTGGAGCTGATGACATGCCCGTTAACCCGCCGGGCGTGCGGGGTGGTGAACACTTCCTCGGTCGGAATATTCGCGTTGCAGGTAATGCCGTTCTTGGCGGTAGAGGCGCCGCCCTGCCATTCATGGCCGTCAGCGAGCCCGATCGTCAGATCCGTGCCGGGTCCGGAGTAATGCAGCGCGCTGAATCTCTGTCCGTTCAGCCATTCGGTCCGGCTGCGCAGCGTGGCGTTGTGCTTCTCCCACGCTGCGACGGCGTCATCATTATCGACGCGTGAGGCAGCGAAGATCGCGTCCGCCAGCTTTGCGACGGCGACATCCTCTTCGTCTCCTGGAAAGACCTGCTTCGCCCAGGACGGGCTCGGATAGGCGATGATGTTCCAGTTGATGTCGAAACCGACGATCTTTTCCAGCGCCGGTCGATACGCGATCGAATTGGCTTTGCTGGCGCGCGCGACCTTGACGGGATCTTCGCCGGAAAGCAGCATTGGATTATCGCCGACGATGGCGAGTCGAGCGGTGTTGGCATCGAAGGCTTTCGACATCCCCTCATAGAGCCAGCCGGCAGCGCGGTCGAAGCTATCGTCCTGCGCGAACCGATAACGCGACAGCGTGACCGCCTCGTCAGATAGGATTGGGGTAACGAGACCCGCACCGGCCCGGTAGGCATGCTCGGCGATCTTCCGTACCAGCGGCAGCGCCACCGCGGGCGCCGTCAGGAGCAGGTCCTGTCCTGGCTTTAACTGCAGCCCGACCTTGATGGCCACTTCGGCGAGACGGTTTAGTTTTACCGGATCGATCGATGCCGAGATGTTGCGTTCGTGTACGGTCATGAGAGTTCGGCCTGTTGTTCGTGGGTGCACAAATGTGCGGTGCTTACTGCAGGACCCATCAAGATCGCCCCTCATTTGGCGAGCCGGCTGGTCCGTCGCAAGGACCGCAAAACTCGATAATCTTGCGCGGCAGGCAGCGGCTAGGTGCTGGCACAGCGTCCGGCGAGGGCGCAGCGCGGCGAGCGCTGCGGTCAGCCGACGATGTAGGCCCCCGAACCGGTCGCGATTTGCTCGTCGGTGTCGTTCACGAGTTCCATATGGGCCACCGCAACGCGGCCGCCGAGCCTGACGACGCGGCCAATGGCGACGAAATATTGGCCGCGCCCTGGCCGCAGGTAGTCGATGCGCAGGTCGATGGTGCCGATATTCGGAAAATGTCGCGGGGGCGTTTCCTCGGCTTTCCGGGCGATCGAAGCCATGGCGATTGCGAGGCCGCCCACCACGTCCAGGGTGGCCGAGATCACGCCGCCGTGCAGAATTTGGCGGATCGGGTTGCCGACCAGCTCGGGCCGCATGTCGAACCTCAGTCGCGGCGCTTTGGGGTCGAGCGAGTCGATCTTAAGACCGAGCACGCGATTGAACGGGATGATCTGTTCGAAGGTGCGGCGGATTTCCGCCTCGATGCTCTCAACTTCGCGCCGGCTGCCCATATCGATAATCCCGATCGAGGCCTCGACGACCTCCCGTGCCAGCGATAGAGGCTGATTCCCCGCCTGCGCGCCAGTCGAATGGCGTGACTGCATGATGGATATGTCCGGATTCGATTGACGACAGGTGCCGTCTGCTACTCTCGGGCCAACATCTCCTGCCCGAGCTTTCTCGCCATCAGCCGTTCGTAGAGCCGGGGCGCAAGGCGCGATAGCCACCAGGACGCGCGCGACACGGCGTCGGGCAGCAACAGGCGCCGCTCCCTTGCCGCCGCAGCGAAGATCTTGCCGGCGATCGCCTGCGGCGTGGCTCGGGTGCCGACAATGGACTGGGGATGGCTGGCGAGATTGCCGTCGCCGGCCAGCGCATGCTTCTCGATGCCGGTCTGGATGAACGATGGACACACCAGCAGCACCTTCACGCCGAGCGGCTCGACCTCCGCGCGCAGGCTGTCGAAGAAGCCGTGCAGCGCATGCTTGCTCGCGGCGTAGCCGGTGCGTGCGATCAGCGGCGCAAAGCCGGCCACGCTGGAGATGACGACGATCATGCCCCGCTGCGCGATCAGCGCCTGCAGCGCCGCATGGGTGCAATGCAGGGCGCCAAAGAAATTCACCGCCATCACGCGCCGGATCACTTCAGGCCGAGTGCGCGCAAAGGCGCTGCGATGGGTGATGCCGGCGTTGTTTACCAGCACGTCGATGCCGCCGAAGGCCCGTATCGCCACAGCCATGGCACCGCGGCAGTCCTCTTCCCGGCTCAGGTCGCAGACCTCGGCGATCGCCGTTATGCCGCTCGCCCGCAGGTCGGCAAGCAAGTCAGCCAGCGAGGATGCGTCGAGATCCAGCGCGACGACCCTTGAGCCCGCGGCACCGAAACGAAAACACAAGGCGCGCCCGAGCCCGCCTGCTGCTCCGGTGACGACAACGACCTTGCCGCGAAAATCACGCAACGACACACCCCTCAATCGACGGCAGTCGAGCGGTTGACGCCGAAAACATCATGCCCGTCCTATCCCCTGGCTTTCCGACTGGCGCGCCAGAAATCGAACACTTCGGATGAGGTCTTGCGCGGCACGTAGCCGAATTCCTCCTTGAGCCTGCGGTTGTCGAGCACCGGCCGGTATCGCAGGAAGTCGACTTGCTCCGAACCGTACTGGGTGAGGTGGAGCTCCTTGAGCACGGCCAGTGCAGCTTTGATCAGCCAGGCCGGCAGCACGACGCAACGCTTGCCGAGCCGGGTGGCGATCTCCCTTATGGTCAGCGCGCCGTCTCCGGCGACATTATAGATACCGGTCTTGTCGGTCGAAATCGCATGCAGGATGCTGCCGGCCACGTCCTGATCCCAGATGAATACGAAGGGGCTGTCGGAACCGCGGATCGCAATCAGGCGCGGCTTCTCGAAAAGGTCGGTGATCTGGTTGTGCACCGTCTCACCGAGGATGGTGCCGACGCGCAATACGACCTGTTTCAACTCCGGGTGTTCGGTGCGCCAGCGCGCCAGCATCTCCTCCACCAGCCGCTTGTGGTAAGCGTAAGCGAAGGCCTTGTTGCCGCGCACGGGCCAATCTTCGGCGATCCAGGCCGGGTTGTCCGGATAGTAGCCGTACGCCGCGCCGCTGGACGTGACGATGATTTTCTTTACTCCCGCCGCGAGGCACGCCTTGAGCACGTTCTCGGTGCCGAGCACGTCCACCGAGTATTCGAATTCGCGATTGCTGTGTTTGCCCGGCGTGACGATGGACGCCAGATGCACCACGATCTCCGGCGCCCTGCTATTGAACAGCGCGGCCAACTCGGCCGAGCGCACGTCGGCTCGACAATATTCGACGCCCGGCAACCGCTTGTCCGCCGGCATGTCCCGCACATCCACCGCGACGATAGGCCCGACGGCGGCCTTGCCGGAGGCAAGCGCCGCAAGCAGTTGGGAGCCGAGATAACCGGCCGCGCCGGTGATCAAGACCGAGCGCGCGTTCATTGCGTCATTCCCGAGAGATAGCTCATCGATTTGCCCTGACCGGTCGACCGAAGAAGCGTCCCCGCAGCGGCGTAGCGCAGGAAATGGAGTTCAAAACCATCGTCACTCCTTTCCCGCGGGAATGGATTGGGGGAATGGCGGTCGCTTCGACCAGAACGTAGCCAGCGACAGCCCGGCGACAATGTGCCAGATGCCCCACCAGGCCGCGACCACCGCCATGCCGCCCAGGCCGTCGAAGAAGCTGAAAATGAGGATGAGGCCGAGGCCGGAGTTCTGGATGCCGCATTCGATCGACACCGCACGCCGATCCGGCTCCGGCAACCCGGCGAGGAAGCCGAGCCCGTAGCCTGTAGCCAGCGCCGAGGCGTTGTGCACCAACACCACGCCGACCACCATGCCGACGTAGCGGACGAAATACTGCCAGTTCGCTCCCAGCGCCGCCAGCACGAAGATCAGAAAGAAGCCGAGCGAAAAATATTTCATCGGTTTGCGCGCCAGCTCGGTAAACCTCGGCCAGCGGCGCGACACCAACAGTCCCGCGGCCAGCGGCAGACCGAGCAGCAGGAAGACGTGCAGGAACATCTCCAGCGGGTTCACCGCAACCTGGCGCAGGATAGGCTGCGCCGGCGCGTACAGTCCGCCCCAAAAGGCGATGTTCACCGGTGTCATTAAAATCGCGGCGAGCGTGGATGCCGTGCTGATGGACACCGACAGCGCCGTATTGCCGCGCGCGAAATGAGTGAGAAAGTTCGAGATGTTTCCGGCGGGGCAGGATGAAACCAGGATCATGCCCAGCGCGATGCTCGGCCGCGGCTGGAGCAGCAGCACCAGCAGGAAGGTTGCAGCGGGAAATACCAGGTGGTGGGCGACGAGGCCGATGACCAGCGCGCGCGGGGTTTTCAGCGCCGCCTTGAAATCCTCCGCCTTGAGCTCGAGCGAGACGCCGAACATGACGAAGCCGAGGACGCAGTTCAGCAGGAACAGCGTCTGCGGATTGAAGTTGAGGCGAACCAGATCGATATCGGCCATGGCGCGGCCCCCGCTTGCTAGGCCTTCGGCTCCTCGTGCATCTTCTTGAAATGGAGCAGACCCGGCGCCCACATGTGCTTGACCGGATCGACGTCGACATGGATCACCGCACATTTGCCCGAGGCCAGCGCCTGCTCCAGCGCCGGTTTCAGCTGCCTCGGATCGGAGACGCGCGCACCGTAGGCGCCCATGCTCTGGCCGAGCTTGTCGAACTCGATCTCGCCCAGGTCGGCGTTGATCGTCTCTTCCGGACCGAGGTGCTTGAACAGCATGGTCTTGAACGGTCGCAGCATGAACTGCTGATTCATCTTCACCATGCCCCACTGCTTGTCGCACAGCACGATGTAGACCACTTGCGCCTTGTTCCGCACCGCGGTTTCGATCTCCTGCGGATGGAAGCCCATGGCGCCGTCGCCGATGATGCAGCACACCGGCTTACCCGGCCGCGCCACGGCGGCGCCTAACGCCTGCGCCATGCCGGCACCGAGCATGCCGAACTTGAAAGTCGACAGCACCGTGTTCGGCACCTTCACCTGGTGGTAGAACATCGCCCAGATCGTGGCGTTGCCGCCGTCAGCCACCAGCACGGTATCCTCCGGGAACACCTCGCGGCACACCGCGCCGATGTGCGCCGGGTTCATCGGCACCGCCAGGTCGGAGAGCGCCTTGTCCCAGCTCGCGCGGTCTTCCTTCATGGACTTGGCATAGCCGGCAACGCGAGCGCGGCGGGCGTCGAACCGACCCGATTGCGCAGTTTCGCTCTTGCGCCGCTCCAACTCGTCGCCCAGCAGCTCCAGGGTGCACTTTGCGTCGGCAAGAATGGCGAGGTCGACCGGCTTGTTCAGGCCCAGCATGTCCCCGTCTACGTCGATCTGAATCGTCGTCTGCTCCGACGGATGCCGCCAGTAGGGCGGCTTGCCCCACCAGTCGGTTTCGCCGACGCGCGATCCGATGATCATCACCACGTCGGAGTCGTTGCGGATCTTGTGGTTGAGCTTGACGTGCGGCATCGGCACGGCCAGAGGCGAGGTCTCGGACAGCACGCCCCGCGCCGCCCAGCTCGTCGTCACCGGCGCGTGCAGCAACTCGGCAACCCGGCGCAACGCAGCGAAGGCGCCGGCATGGATGATGCCGCTTCCGGCGTGGATCATCGGCGCCTCGGCCGCGATCAGAATCTGCGCCGCGCGGGCGACCTGTTCGGCGGTCGGCGTCAACGGATCGGTGTGGCGGTACTGGTGCGGCGCCCAGATGGCGACCTGCGCCTTGAACTTGCCGTTCATGATGTTTTCCGGGACGTCGAGATGCACCACCCCGGGCCGGCCTTCGTAGCTCCTGCGCAGCGCCTTGCGCATTAGTTCCGGCACGCGCTCGAACGATGAGACCGCTTCGCTCCACTTGGCAAACTTGCCGATGACGCCGGCCTGATCGAAACACTGGTAGGTTCCGCCGCGATCGGGATACATGATGCCCGGCCGGCGCGCACTGGTGATTGCCAGCACTCGGTTGCCCTCGCCCTGTTCGACCACCAGACCGGGCAGGATGTTGGCCACGCCCGGGCCGTTGCTGGCCATGCACACGCCGAGCTTGCCGGTGAGGCGCGCATAGGCGCCGGCCATGTGCGCGGCAGAAGTCTCATGCCGTGGCGTGACGATCTCGATGCCGAGCCGGTGCAGTGCCGAATAGAAGCCGAAATAGCTGCCGTCGATGATGCCGAAAACCTTGTCGACGCCCTCCTTCTGCAACATGCGGGCAATGACTTCGCCGCCGCTGATCTCCGCCATCCTGTCTTCTCCTGTTTCCTTCAGACTCGATACATTTCCGGCTTCGATCCAACCCGGTGATTGCCACCGCGATCGGTCCGGTTTCTCCGCGCCTCCGAATTGGGGTCAGCAACAGAGCGTCCAGGGATGGGAATGTCCCTCCACCGATTACGCCGACGATCGCGGAACGCGGACAGCGAGCGCTCCGACCGACTTTCCGGCAGCGGCAGGTGAGAAACACGAGAGACGGGCAAATGCGCCGATGTGGGAATTTCGCGCAGGCGCCGGGCAATCTTGGCCCGGGCTGGCAAGCCTTGCTGATACTCAGAGGACATCCGTTTTTTTCTTAGTCCGGCTTGCTTGTACCGGTCATTGATTTCCCCCTGCACACGCGGCGACCGAGTCGCTTTCTTGGACTGCTTGTGTGGACCTCGCGCGGAAGGTTCTAATTCGTCTTGCAATCGGACAATCTAGGCTCGCTGAGCGATATTGGCATTGCGCTAGATCAATCCGACACGCTCTTGGTCTGGCAATGGCAAAAAACGCCGAAGGGCATCGTGCTGAGACGCCTCATAGACCGAGCCGTTGCGCATGACTCGCATTTGCGGATCGACTTGGCGAACTCTCCGTAGAATCACCGTGATGAAAATTAACGGCCTCACAATCAAATCGGCGCAAACCCTTCCCCCAGTGGAATAGCTTTTAGCTTTTGGGCCGGTAGACGGTCAGCCGCCCTTGCGAGGGCAGAGGAAACAACGATGTTGAAATTAGGCAAGATGGTCATCTTCGCGGGATTCGCATTTCTCCTTGTCGGCGCAATGACGCCGGCCCGGGCCGGCACCGCCGCCGAAGCGAAGGCGCTCGGCGAAAAAGCCGTGGCGCTTATCGCGGCCGAGGGCGAGAAGGCCTTCCCCTTGCTCAGCGACCCGAAGGGCGAGTACGTGAAGGGCGACATGTATGTGACGGTGCTCGATCACCAGGGCGTCGTGCGCGCCAACATCAATCCCAAGCTGGTTGGCATGAACATGTGGGAATCGATCGATCCCGACGGCGTCAAGTTCACGCAGGCCGCGATCAAGATCGGCGACACCACCGGCTCGGGCTGGCAGAACTACAGGTTCACCAACCCGGTGAGCAAGAAGATCGAGCCCAAGCAGACATGGGTGCAAAAGGCCGGCGAGTTCGTCACCTTGTGCGGCTTCTACGTCACCCAATAGCCGGCGTCGGCGGCGGGACGGCGGTGTCGCCGTGCCCTCCGCCTCGGTCATGAGTCCCGGCACCTTTCGCCAATGCAAGGATCGACGCCGTGACACGATGGCTCGCCAATCTCTCGATCACGCGGAAGCTATTCATCGCTCCCGCGGTTGCCGTCATCCTGCTCTCGCTGATGGCCCCGCTCGCGATCTATTCGTTGGGCCAGCAGGCGAAGTTGCTCGATGAGCTGACGACGACCGAGGTCGAGAAGGCCGCCACCATGGCAGACCTCGGACGCGCCGTTCCCGAAGCGAGTAACCTCTCCAACCGCACGATCGCGCTTGCCAGCAATTCCGACGACCCGGCCGCGGTCAAGCGCCTGGTCGCCGATATGGACAAGCGGCTCGGCGAGGCAGCTGCGCTGATCGACCGGCTTGGTTCCTTCGATCTGGTCGAGGGAGAGCGCGAGATCGTAGCCAGCCTCGGAAAGTCGCTGAAGGCCTTCACCGAGGCGAATCGTCAGATCTCCACCATGGCGGCGGCAGACGCCGCGACCGCCTACATGATGAGCGCCAATGGCGCGAAATTCTACGCCGAGCTGCAGACCCAGCTCGATGGCCTGCGTGACTTCGAGCGCAGGCGCTCAGTCGCCAAGCACGATGCGTCGATGGCGCAAGCCGACACCGCGCGCTTCGGCATGATCGCCCTCTTCATCGCGGCGGTCATGGCCTCGATCCTGGTGACGGTCGCGCTGTCGCGGATGATCAGCGGCTCGATCACCCGGCTGACGACCTCGACCATCAAGCTCGCCGACGGCGATCTGACGGTGCAGGTCGAAGGCGGTGAGCGACAGGACGAAGTTGGCGCCCTCGCCGGCGCGATCGGCGTCTTCAGGAGTAACGCGATCGACAAGCGGCGGATCGAGGAGGAGCAGCGCGTTCTGCAGCAGAAGGCGTCGGCGCGGCACGGCGCGGTCGAGGAACATATCGCCGCCTTCGAGATTCAAATCCGCGACGCGCTGGAGACGCTCGGCGCAGCCTCGGTGCAGATGCGCGGCACCTCGGAGGGAATGTCCAGCACGGCCGAGCGCACCAACGATCAGGTCGCGGCGGTCGCGGCGGCGTCCAACGAGGCGTCGAGCAACGTGCAGACCGTGGCTGCGGCGTCCGAGGAGCTTGGCGCCTCGATCTCCGAGATCAGCCGCCAGGTCAGCAACGCCGCGAGTATCGCCGGCCGGGCAGTCGACGAGGCGCAGCAGACAGATCTCACTGTCCAGGGGCTGGCCGAGGTGGTTTCCGGGATCCGCGACGTGGTAAAGCTGATCAGCGACATCGCCGGCCAGACCAACCTGCTGGCGCTCAACGCGACGATCGAGGCGGCACGCGCCGGCGAATCCGGCAGGGGCTTTGCGGTCGTCGCCAGCGAGGTGAAGTCGCTCGCCACACAGACGGCGAAGGCGACGGGGGAGATCTCGGCGCAGATCGAGGCGGTGCAGAACGTGACCCGCGCCACGGTCGAGGCGATGAAGCGCATCGGCGGCACGATCAGCGAAGTCAGCTCGGTCGCGACCTCGATTGCCTCGGCGGTCGAGGAGCAGGGCGCCGCGACGATGGAGATCACGCGCAGTACCCAGCAGGCGGCAGCTCGTACCCAGGAAGTCTCCGACCATATCGCGGGAGTGAGCGAGGGGGCAAAGATAACCGACGACGCGGCGCATGGCGTCAAATCGGCGGCGGAGGCACTCAACCAGCAAACCGAGCGCCTGCGCGGCCAGGTCGACGATTTTCTCGCCAAGATTCGCGCCGCCTGAGCCAGGGCGACGCTTCAAGCAAGCCGCCCTCAAGCTCGAGGCGCTGCCGGCGGATTGATATCCGACGCGGCGCCAGGTTCACCCCACCTCCAGCTATTGCTTCTGCAGTTTGATAATCGTCTTGACACCATCAATTTCGGTCGCGGTGAAGATCACCCTATCGCCAGCCTGCAAGGCATTGAACAAGAGACCGTCCTGTACTTTGAAATCGTCGGCCGCGCCGCCGGTGTTTGCGCCAACGGTGCCGCTTTGAATCCGTTGTATCGTGATCTTGCCATTGGCCTCATCGATTTTGGTGATTGAACCCGTAAGTGCCTGTTGAGCCAAAGCCCCGGAACTGATGACGGCGATGGCAGCAGCGCTCGCTAAAATGATTCTTGTAATTCTCATGAAGGTCTCCCGATCTTTGAATTATCGGCGTTAAGTGGATCGTCAATGGATTGGTTCCCGTATCCGAACCCGGGGAGATCAGACACACAGCTTCGTGATACTGACAATCAAGCCCCGGCCTGGTTGTTCCTGTTGCGTTTGCGCTGCACACAAACTAGAAAGCTGTTACGGGGAAACGCAGACTCCCCATCAGACGGCTCCCGTCCAAGCTCTGCGCAACGCTCGATTCGTCGAGGAGATTGCGCATGGACGGAACAAAACACTCCATTTCTCCAAATGACCTGTACGCGCGGCTAGGCACTGATGCAGCGCCGATCATTATCGACGTTCGGCGCGATGCTGACTTTGTCCACGCCGACAGGCTCGTTGCTCCCGCATTTCATTGCTCTCCGGATCAGGTCGAGCAATGGCGGAGGAATTTGCCCAGCGGGCGCCCGGTCGTCACGTACTGCTTTCATGGACATGAGACCAGTCAAGGGGTCGCCGCTGCATTGCGCGTCATGGGAGTCGATGCGAACTTTCTGGAAGGCGGCATTGCCGGCTGGACCGAACAGGGGTTGCCTACGCGTCGCAGCATCGGGACCAGTCCAGGCAAGTGGGTCACACGCGAGCATCCGAAGATCGACCGCATCGCCTGTCCCTGGCTGATCCGGCGCTTCATCGATCCCAACGCGGAATTTATTTACGTTCCCAAGGACCAGGTTCTCGCTATCGCTCAACGGATCGGCGGGACGCCCTACGATATCGATGGGGTTGAGTTCACCCACGAGGACGAGCGCTGCTCGTTCGATACCATCCTGCGCATCTACGGCATCAAGGACCCCGCACTTGACCATCTGGCGACCATCGTCAGGGGTGCCGACACGTCGCGGCACGATCTGGCTCCTCAATGCGGCGGCTTGTTCGCTATCTCGCTCGGTCTCTCGGCGAATTTTCCGGATGACCACGAGATGCTGAAGCACGGCATGGTCATCTACGACGCGCTCTATACGTGGTGCCGCACGCTGCAAAGCGAGACGCACAATTGGCCGTCAATCAAGCCAGCCCCATAAGGGCGACGACGAATTGATCATGAGAAGAGCGAAAGCAGGAAGAAGGACTGGACTATCAACCCCCCTCAAGGAGGATCCTAACATGCGCATCAGGCATTGGCTTCTGGCTCCGCTGCTTGCGGCCTCATTGACGACCGTCGCGACCGCCCAGGAAATTGACTGGCAAAAAGTAGACGACGCGTTCGGCAGAAAACCCGCCGTGTCGGGCGACGTGCATCGCTATGGCTTCCCGCGCACCGATCTCACGGTATCGCTCGACGGTGTCGCCATCAAACCGGCACTGGCGCTGGGCGGCTGGGTTGCGTTCAAGCCGGCGCACGGAGGAGCCATGGTCATGGGCGATCTCGTACTGCTTGAGTCCGAGATCAATCCCGTCATGCTGAAGCTGATCGAAGGCGGACTTGAGATTACCGCCGTGCACAACCACCTGCTGCGCGCCAGCCCGGCGACGTTCTACATGCATGTCGGAGGCCATGGCGACCCGGCCAGAATGGCGGCCGTTATTCATGATGCCCTGGCTGTCAGCAAGACGCCGCTGGCGATGCCGGCTGCGGCCGGCCCCGCACCCGCGGTCGATCTCGACACCGAGCAGCTCGATCAGATCATTGGAGTCAAGGGACAAGCCAATGGCGGCGTCTATCAGTTCAACGTGCCGCGTCGCGATCCGGTGACGGAAGGCGGAATGCAAATTGCTCCTGTGGGACCGATGGGCGTGGCCATCGGAATCAACTTCCAGCCGACCGGCGGCGGCAAGGCGGCCATCACCGGTGATTTTGTTCTGACCGGAGACGAAGTGAATCCGGTGATCAAGGCGTTACGCGCGAACGGCATCGAGGTCACGGCGGTCCACAGCCACATGCTGGACGAGCAGCCGCGATTGTTCTTCCTGCATTTCTGGGCCAATGACGACGCATTGAAGCTTGCCCGGGGATTACGCGTCGCACTCGACAAGACCGCGAGCACCAAGAGCTGATCGGAAAGAAACCGTATCGGTCCGTTCGACCGACGACATTTTGGACGGATTGCCATCGCGTAAAATCAAAGCCCGGAGGGTTTATTCCGACCGGAGAGACGCCGTTGCAACACTGGGAGAAAATCCTGTCATGAGAATCCTTACGATAACCCTGCTGATGCTTGCTGGTTCTGGCGCCAGCAATTCAGCGCAGGCCCAACAATCAAGCTGCAAAGTATGCAGCGACCAGCAACGAGCCTGCATGAGAAATTATGCCGGACCGACGTGCAAGACCGAATATCAAATGTGCATGAAATCTTGCGGGAAGAAATAGCGAACCTCCCGCCCGCTCAGAAAGTCGCAATGATTGGGATTGGTACTTGAGGGCGTACTCCAGTCGCCGGCCGATCGCAATTGACCGGACCAGAGCAAGCAATGTTGCAGACCGTTTTTGTTGTTGGGGCATGACATGACGACAGCGACGACAATTCCACACGGGCAGATCGGCGAGTTGGTACGCTACTTCCTGCGGCTCGGATTTCTGGGCTTCGGCGGACCGGTCGCGCTGGTGGGCCAGATGGAGCGCGAGCTTGTCGACGAGCGCAAATGGCTCACCAAGGAGCAGATGCGTGAGGCCATCGCGATCTGCCAGTCATTGCCCGGGCCGCTGGCCATTCAGGTGGGAATCTATGTTTGCTACCTCCGCGGCGGCTTCTGGGGAGCCTGGGCGGGGGGATGGGCTTTCATTCTTCCGAACTTTGTCATCGTTGCCGCGCTGGGAGCACTCTATGTCTATCTCGGCGACCTGCAGCCGGTAACCGCCATCTTCTATGGCGTAAGCCCCGCCGTCATCGCGCTGATCCTGCATTCCTGCTACCGCCTGGCCAAACTCGGCATGGAAGACTGGTTGCAATGGGCGATCGCGGCGGTCTGCCTCGCGGTTACCGTTATTCTTCAGGCCGAAGTCGCGCTGCTGTTCATTGGCGCCGGCATCGTCGGCATTCTGTATTACGGCAGCCTGTTCAAGCGAACGCCGCCGGCTGCGCTTTCGGTGACCGTCGTGCCCGTTCTGGCGCAGCTTGCGCCGACGGCCTCGGGCTCAATCCTCGGAAAGCTCCTGTTGTTCTTTCTCAAGGCCGGCTCTCTCACCTTTGGGAGCGGCCTCGTCATCGTACCGTTTCTCGAGCAGGGCCTCGTTCAACAGTTCGGCTGGCTCGATCAACGCCAGTTCCTGATCGCGGTTGCCATCGGCATGATCAGCCCGGGACCGGTGGTGATTACAGCGACCTTCGTCGGTTATCTCGTTGCGGGCTTTTGGGGCTCGGTCGTTTCGACCGTCGGGATTTTTCTTCCGTCGTTCCTCCTGGTGCTGATCGCCGCTCCATTGCTCGCGCGTCATCGCGGCAATCCCAACGTGCAGGGATTTGTCAAAGGCGCCTATGCGGCAGCTATCGGAACGATTCTGGGCGCCTGCATCCTGCTGGGACGCATCGCCGTCGGTGATTGGCTCACGGCCCTGATCGGGCTGGTCTCGCTGGCCATCCTGTTTCGCTGGAAAGTCAGCAACCCGCTCCTGATCGCCGCGACCGCGGTGGTCGGCCTGATCGCGTTCCCGCTGCTGCAACCGACTTGGGTAATGATCCGATAGCTGACCCATAGAATTGAGAGGCGACTATGCCGAGCAAGCGATATTTGCGTTCTCTGCAAGAAAGTGTGGCCATATTGTTTGCATTCCGGATCATCGTTACGGTGTTAGTGGCAACCGCAGCCCTATCGGGCACGGTCGACAATGCGTTTGCTCAGCCGGTCGAAACGGCACCGCTCCAGCTCGAAGCTAAGATTCCACTGAGAAGCGTGCACGGCCGGATCGATCACATGGCGGTTGATTTGAAGCGGCAGCGGCTGTTCGTGGCTGAATTGGGCAACGACTCCGTCGGAATCATGGATCTCGCAAATCGCAAATTGATCCACACCATTCCAGGACTGAGGGAGCCCCAGGGCGTCGGCTACGAGCCCTCGACCGACATGCTTTATGTCGCCAACGCCGGCGACGGTTCGGTGCGATTGTTTGATGGAAACGACTACGCGGCACGGGGACGAATTGAGCTTGGCAGCGACGCCGACAACATCCGCGTTGATGCCGCGGCCAGTCGGATCTTCGTCGGATACGGCAGTGGTGCGCTGGCAGTCATCGACCCGTCAATCCACAGCAAGGTTGGTGACGTCCCGCTGAAGGCGCATCCCGAAAGTTTCCAGATCGACCCGGATACAAGCCAAATCTTTGTCAATGTGCCCGATGCTCGGGCCATCGCCGTCGTCGATCGCGTCTCGCAAAAGCAAATTGGAAAATGGCCGATACCCGATCGCGGCGCAAATTTTCCGATGGCGCTCGATCATGGCCGCCGTCAGGTCCTCGTGATTTTTCGAGCTCCTGCGGAACTCGGTGTCTTCGCCATGACAGGCGGCAAGCTCGTCGCGACGGCCGAGACCTGTGGTGATGCCGATGACCTGTTCATCGATGCGAAGCGCGCGCGCGTTTACGTCAGTTGCGGGTCTGGTTTCGTGGACGTCTTCGAGACGAAAGGCGCGGAGTATCGCCGAATCGCGCGCATCCCGACGGTATCGGGGGCGCGCACGTCGCTCTTTGTGCCCGAGCTGGACCGCCTGCTGGTCGCTGCCCGAGCGAGTTCCGAAGAGCCCGCAGCCATCTGGATTTTCCGTCCACTACCTTGAGTCGGTGGTTAGCGGACGCCGAGGACCAATGCATGTTCGTGAGCCGCCAATTTTCCCAACGGCGATTTCCGCGACGGCTCGTGTCGGGTTCAGTCATCGCCTTGTGTCTGACCGCATGGTTCGGTCCTGCTCGGGCTTATCGCCCCTTCGACGGAACCGATGCGGCCGTAGCGGCGCCGGGAGAGGTAGAAATCGAACTACAACCGGCCGGGCGCTTGCGGGAAAATGGAAGTACCGCTCTGGTCGCCCCGGCAACGGTCTTTAATTACGGATTGAGCGAGGGATGGGAAGCTGTCCTTGAGGGCCAAGGCCAAACGCCGCTGTCACCGTCAGGTCCCACCAGCCTTACGGCTGCTGGCGCATTCCTCAAACATGTTCTGCAGCCCGGAAGCCTGCAGGATAAGGCAGGGCCCAGTATCGCGACGGAATTTGGCGTGCTGCTTCCGGACAGCACCGGCAGTTCAGGCATCGGCGCAAGTCTGGCTGGTATCGTCTCGCAGCGCTGGGACTGGGGAACGATCCACTTGAACGCTGAGACCGCGCTTACTCGCGATCACCATGCTGACTTATTTGTTGGCGGCATCATCGAGGGACCGTCAAAATGGTTGATCCGACCAGTCGCAGAGTTTTTCTACGAGAACGAATTTGGCAGATCGGAAACAATATCCGGTTTGATAGGTCTCATTTGGCGGGTCCGTGATAACCTCAGCTTCGACGTCGGGCTGCGTTATGCCCTCACGAACGGCCGTCCCGTCAACGAAGTGCGCGCCGGGCTGACGTTCGGCTTTCCTCTGGCAATGTTCGGTGGTCGCTCCGCTCAATCCAGATAATCCCAACGTTTCATAACGAAGCGTCCACGACGCCATAGCAACTCAACAACACGCCGAGAAGCATCTTTTGAGCAAGGAAACGGTCGGCTTGGCGAGGAATTTGTCGACGTCTCACGCAACGTCTCAGCCTGCTTGCCGAGTTCGGCGGCAGAGGTCAGAACGTGACCGAGCCGCTCGCGGCTGATCTCGTGGATTCATGGAGTGGCTTGCCCACCAAAGTGCCGCCTGACTTGCCGGGCTGGCGCTATCCCAGACCAGCACTAAGCCATTGTCCGCGCGCCCCGTAGTACTACGGCAAATAAATTTGCTCAGTTCTTAAGCACTTGCTGGGACCTTCCGATTCCTTCCTTTTGCGGAGCTTCGGCATCCCATGTTCAAACTTCGATCGATTGCGGCCCGCCTGATCCTCGCCATTTCGCTGACCGTCGCGGTGGCCTGCGCTATCCTCGGGACCTTTTCGATCCTGCAGCAGCGTTCGCTGACGCGGCTCGCGCTCGAACAGCAGCTCAAGCTGCAATATGACAGCGTCATCGCCGCGCTCGACTATGAAGGGCGCGCGGCGCTCGCGGTCAGCGCGGTCGTGGCTGCGCTGCCCCCGGTCGCCGATGCCGTTACCAAAGGCGATCGCGACGGGCTGATGGCGCTGCTCGGCGGCGCCATGAAGGCGCTGACGGCACAAGGCATACCGTTCGTCAACTTGACCCTGCCGCCAGCGACTCTTTTCCTGCGCATCCACGATCCCAAGGCGTTTGGCGACGACGTCTCGGCGCGTCGGGTCACGGTGGTGGAGTCGAACAAGACCGGCAAGTCGATTGTCGGCGTCGAAGCGGGGCGCGATACGCTCGTCACCTTCGCCATGACGCCGATCATGCGTGACGGCAAGAGCCTCGCCGTCGCCGATGTCGGCGCCGCCTTCGGCAAGGAATTTGTCGACCGCGCCAAGTTGCGCTTCGGCGTCGATCTCGCCGTGCACTGGTTCGACGGCAAGGCCTTCAAGACGCTCTCCTCGACCTTCGGCGACACCGTGGTCGCCACGCAGGATGAGCTGAAAAGCGTATTCAACGGCGCGGCGCTGCACCGCGATGCCGGCTTCGGCGGGCATCCCGCCGCGCTCTATGTCGGGCAGATCAAGAACTACGCCGGCCAGCCGGTCGCAGTACTCGAAGTCATCAAGGACACCACCGAATACGAGGCTGCGGCAGCGAGTTCGCA
>OCZT010000416.1_pt1 | contig 42375 bp, 35 predicted proteins | sample 1539031 | NCBI WGS metagenome assembly OCZT01 (sample SAMEA3539308, study PRJEB22396) | soil metagenome | biome: tundra; feature: field; material: soil | place: USA | collected 2010-05 | depth 0.15 m
GCGCACCCAGCCCCGCCAGCGCGCGCGCCCACAGCACCAGCGTGCGGTCCACCGGCGCCGGCGCCGGCGCGTCCGCGGACGCCGCGGGCGAGGGCTCGTGGCTGGCGCGCCACACGAGCAGCACCGCAGCGAGCAGGATCAGCATCGAGAGCGCGAAGTGCCCCATCACCCAGCCATAGTCGAGGGCGCCTTTGACGGTGAAGCCGCCGAGCACCGCCTGGGCGACGACGCCGAGCGGGAGCAGCGCGCCCAGCCACATGAGGTCGCGGCGGTAGGGGCGTCGGCGCAGCGCGCCGAGCCAGGCGAAGCCGGCGGCGAGCACCACGGGCACGCTGAGCACGCGGTTGGTGAACTCGATCACCGCGTGGCTGTTCAGCGGCGGATACAGGTTCCCGTAGCACTTCGGCCACGTCGGGCAGCCGAGCCCGGAGCCCGTCAGGCGCACGGCGGCGCCCGTGAGCACGATCAGCGTCAGGGCCACGAGCGCCGCGTATGCGATCCGCACGTACTGCTGCGGGGCGACCGTGTAGCCGTTGGTGCGCTCGCGCAGGCGCTGCACAGAGGCGGGCATCGCCGCTAAGGATGCCATTCCTGCCCTACGAGGACGACTGAGCGACCGCGCTCTCCCCGGGCGAGGAGATTGACGTCAACGCTGCCGCCCGGAGTTGGTAGTCGACCACGTCCTGGACGATGTTCTCGAGCGTGCGCGACGGGCGCCAGTCGATGAGCCGCTGCACCTTCGCGATGTCCGGCACGCGACGGTACATGTCCTCGAAGCCCTCGGCGTACGCCTCCGCATACGGAATCAGGGAGATGTCCGATCGGGACCCGGTCATCTCGATGATCCGTTCGGCCAGCTCGAGTATCGATATCTCGGCGGTGGCGCCCACGTTGAACACGTTTCCGTAGGCGCTCTCCTCTCCCATCAGAGCGAGCAGGCCCTCGACCACGTCGGACACGTGGCAGAAGCAACGCCTCTGCTGGCCGTCGCCGAACACGGTGAGCGGCTCCTCGGCGAGCGCCTGGCTCACGAGCCGGGGCACCACCATGCCGTAGCTTCCCGTCTGTCGGGGCCCCACCGTGTTGAACAGGCGCACGACCGTGGTGGGCAGCCCGCGCTCGCGCCAGTAGGCCATCGCCAGGAACTCGTCGATGGCCTTGGAGCAGGCATAGGCCCAGCGGCCTACGTCGGTGGCGCCCATCTGCAGGTCGCCGTCCTCCCTGAAGGGCAGGGCCTGGCTCTTGCCGTACACCTCGCTCGTCGAGGCGATCAGCACCGGCCTGTTCTTCTTGCTGGCGTGGGCGAGAACCACCTCGGTGCAGTGCACATTCGTCTCGATCGCGCGCACGGGGCTGGCGACGACCAGCTTCACCCCCACCGCGGCCGCCAGGTGCACCACGATGTCGGCCTCATCGACGAGCTCTGCGACGACGTGATGGTTCGCGGCGGAGTCGATCGTGTACTCGAAGCGAGGATGGTGCTTGAGGTGGCAGATGTTCTCCATCGCACCCGTGGAGAGGTCGTCCAGCACGTGCACCCGGTGGCCGTGCTCGATCAGCAGATCGCTCAGATGCGAGCCGATGAAGCCCGCTCCGCCGGTGATGAGGAACCGCGTGTTGTGCCCGCCGATCATGTCGAGGCAGCGGAGTGGCGACTGCGCTTCAGGATCATTCCCCCGAGCCCGCCGAGGACGAGGATCGCGACGCCTCCACCCAGGAGCGCGAGAATCGAGCCGCCGCCACCCGAGGAGGCCTGCGAGCTCGACGCGCGCAGCACGGCCGCGGGGAGCGTGGACAGCCGCGCCGCGCCGCTGGCGCCGTTCGGCCCCGCAGCGCCGCCACGGCCTGTGGCCTTGCCTGTGCCCGAACCCGAACCCGAACCCGAATGCGACGAGCCCCCTGCGCCGGGGGGCTTGATGCCGGCACCGAACAGCGGCCCGGAGGAAGTGCTGCTCGAGGAGGCTCCGGCGCCCGTCTGCCTCGCCTGATTCAGAGGCAGCGCGTACTCCTTGGCCGCCGGTGAGCCCGGATCGACGTGGACGCCTGGTTCCAGGCCCGTGGCAGCCTGCGCGGCGGCGGCTGACAAACCCCATGTCAGCACCAACACACCTGTCAGCAGTAGCCCAATCGGGCGCACAGTTCCAACGTAGCGCTTTGACTACGGGACTGCAGCGCGGGCGTTGAGGGCCAGTTCCGCGAGGGATGCATTGCGAGGGTTGAGCGCGTGGGCTCGCAGGTAGTCGTGCGTGGCCTGCTTCAGCTTTCGCTCTCGCACGGCGATATCACCGAGCAGGGCCCACGTGGCGAAGTTGTCAGGCTCGAGTGCCAGCGCCTTCCCAAGCGCAGCTTCGGCGGCGAACGCCTCGTCGAAGTGCGCGAGGGCCGCGGCCTTGAGGTAGTAGCTCTGAACCGAGTCCGGGTCGATATCGAGTGAGCGGTTCACATCGGCGAGCGCCGCAGCGGGGTGAGAGCCGAGCTCACCCTGTGCGCGCGAGCGGTAGAGGTCGCCCAGTCCCTGCCGGCTGAGGCTGGCGCCTGCCACGATCAGCGTCACGATCACCGCGGAGGCCCCCATTGCGAGAGCAGGCCTGCCCGTCAGCGCGCGTCGAGACCGAGAATGGCCGGCCGCTGTCTCGGCCGGGGCGGGTCCGCGACGCGGTGCGACCAACACGGCGACCGCCGCGAGGGCGATCGCCGTGAGCCCTGGGAGCAGTTGCATCCAGTCGACGCTCGTCTGCACCAGCCACGCGACGAACGCCCCGGCGCCGCCGACCATCAGCGCCCGCGAAAGGGGCGAGCCGGCGGCCCGGCGACGCATCCGCACGGCCCCCCACCCGACGCCCGCTATGAAGCCCGCGAGCAACAGCACGCCGACGAGTCCCAGCTCGGAGAGGGCCTGCAGCTCGATCGAGTGCGGCTGCTCGATGTCCTCGGTCGTCGCCCGCTGTTGGTAGTAGGACCGAGGGTAGTTGCCGGCTCCGACGCCGAGCACCGGATTCGCACGCCACACCCGCGAGGCGATGCGCCAGTAGTCGTAGCGGTTGCCCGCACCCGACAGCAGCCGCGAATGGCTGGCCGCGGAGGCCGCGGCGCCGCTTTCGCCCGGTTCGGCGAGATGGGTGAAGGCGTGCCACTGGTCGCGCACGTCGCGTTCGATGCGATGGGCGGAGCCGGCGGCCACCGCGAGCGCCAGCACGACGGGAACCACGAGCAGCCACGACCCGGCAGTTCTGGCCCGCGACGCCAACGCGGGTTGAGAACAAGCGCGTTTCCACCCCGTCGTGAGGAGGGCCCACGCGACCCCCACCGCCGCGGCGCCGAGCAACGCAGAGCGCCCGGCGGCGTGACCCACCCCGGTCGGTATCGCCCCGGCCGCGTGTTGATCGTAGATGTGCAGAAGGTTGGGGGCTGCAAGGGCCACCCCGCCAGCCACCACCAGCAAGCCGTATGCGCGTCGAGTGCGGCCGGGAGCGAGCGCCATGACGACGATCAGCGAGCCGAGCATCGCGAGCGCGGTGCCACGCGACTGCGACAGCAGAGCCAGGCAGGCCATCAGGGTCGCCATCCCCGCCGCCGGCCCGGCCACGAGCGCTCGGCGGGACTCTGCGGCCGCCATGCACAGCCAGAAGCCCATCACGAACAGGCAGCCCTCGCCGTTGATGTAGCCAAGGGGAGAGTTGAGGCGGCCGCCAAGGAAGAGCGTTCCCGGGTCGGACCCGAGCAGGCGCACGAGCACGGACATCGCCACTGCCGCGACTCCGAGCCCGGCGGCGCCCAGCAAGAGGGCCGCGCGCAGCTTGCTTCGCAGGAGAACCAGCATGAGCAGCAGGAACGCCCCGTAGGCGAGCCAGCGGTTGCCGCTGACCACCGCGCTCTCCACCGATTCCGCCCACGCTGTCGAGCTGAGGGACCAGACGCCCAGGCCAAACAGGCCCCCAAGAGCCAGCGCAGCCGGACCCGCGGGGCGGCCGGGGCGCGCCACCACGCCGATCGCGCAGGTGGCGACGAGGCCGAGGCCGATCGGCACCCATACAGATGTGTCGTAGTAGGCGAAGAAGAAGGGGCTCAGCCCGGCGCCCAGGCCCAGCAAGGCCAGCAACACCGATCCAGCCGGTGAGCTTCCGGGCGCTACAGCCTCGCGAACCGCTGAATCAGCTCGTATCCCAAGCTCCTCGACACCCTGATTCTCCAACAACACGATCGCAGCCGCGGCGGCCAGCAGGTACAGAATCGCGGCGATCGCGACGAAGGAGCCGCCTCCCTGGATGGCCAGCACGGCCGCCACCGACACCACCGCCTGGATCGCGCCCAGCATCAGCGCGACGGCCCGAGCGCTGGGTAGGAACACCCGTGCTCGATGCGTCAGATGATCCCGTCCCCCGGAGAGGACGGGCACGCCCCGCCGTCGGCGAGAGACCACGACGAGGCTCGTGTCGAGCGCGGGGATCGCAACGAGCAGGAGGGCCACCAGCAGCGACTGCCACGCAACCACGGAGGTGCCCGCAGCGACCATCACGAGCACCGCGGCGGCGAAGCCCATGGGCATGCTCCCTCCGTCGCCCAGGAAGATGCGGGCGGGCCGAGAGAGGTTGCGAGGCAGAAAGCCCATGCACGCACCGCCCAGGGAGGCCGCGCCAACCGCCAGCCAGGCATCGCCGCGCACCACGCCGATCAGCGCCGCACCCACCGACACGGCCAAGGCCATGATGCTCGCGGCCCCATCCATGTTGTCGAAGAGGTTGAACGCGTTGACGACCGCCAGCACCCACAGGCACGTCAGTGCGAGGTCGACGGCGCCGCCGACGTGCAGGTCCCAACCGAGACCCGCGGCCCAGACCAGCACAGCCAGCCCCAGCTCCACCAACACGCGCAGCGCAGGCGAGACCGTCCTGCGATCGTCGATTGTGCCAACCACCCAGAGCAGCGCCACGCCGCCCACAAGGGGAGCCGTCTTCTGCCAATCGCCCGCGGCCAAGAACACCGCGATTACAAAGCCGGCCATGACCGCAGCGCCGCCCAGGTATGGGGTGGGACGGACATGGCCCTTGTAGCCGAAGGGGACGTCGTAGAACCGCATGCGGTTGGCTGCGGCAATCGCGTAGGGCGTCGCCGCGTAGACGACCCCCGCGGCAACGAGGAGGCTGATCAGTAGCCGCTCAGCGAGGGGCAAGGCGACTCGCGTTCGCACGAGCGCCCGCAAGGCGGCACTCCCAGGCGATCAAGACACAGGCGGCCCAGGCGTTCGCGGGATGCAGCTGGCCGCTCTCCAGCTCATCGGCGACCTTCCGCGGCTCGAGGAGGCATGAACTCGAGTCTCGAAGCCACGCGATGGCCGGCTCACGCCAGGACCCGCGGAACAGGGAGCCGAGGGGACCCGCGAAGCCCCGCTTGCGGCGCATCGTGACGTAGCGAGGCAAGCGCTGAGCGGCGATGCTGCGAAGCACGCGCTTACCGGTACGCACGGTGGCCAGCTGCCGATCGTCGAGCACCTCCGCCAAGGCGAGCAGTTCGCGTCCCAGCATTGGGACGCGACCCTCCAAGCCAACCGCCATGGTGGCCCGGTCCTCCTTGGTCAGAAGGTCGGAGGGCAGGTAGGTCTGCAGCTCGAATGCCTGGATCGCCGAGAGCGTGGACGAGCGGGTGAGATCATGGAGGCCAAAGCGGTGTGCAACTCGCTCCCTCGCGTCGAATCGATCGCCGGCAACGAGCCCGGCCAGTGCTCCTCCACCAGGCCCACCGGTCAGCGAGAGATACTGGCTCACGGCATCGCCGTGGCTGGCGGTACTGAGACGCCCGAGATATGAGCGCGCGAGCGTGATCGCCGAACCGCGCTCATTGCCACCCTACCATTCCAAGGAGGCCGCCCACCTCAGCACGGCGCCCGGCACGTGAGCCATGAGCGGCGCCAGCAGGTGCGCACGATGACGGTAGTAGCCCGCAAAAAGGTCATCGCCGCCCGTGCCGCTCAGAGCCACGGTCACCTCCTCTCTGGCCAGACGCACAAGTGAGAGCATGGCAATCGCAGATGCGTCGGCGAACGACCGGTCATAGGCCGCACTGACCGAAGCAAGTGCCTCGTCGAAGTCGAGCCGCAGGTCGCAGGAGACGTGGCGGACTCCCAGCTGCGTGGCGTATCGGCGGGCATGATCAGACTCGTCGAAGTCCCATTGCCCGGGAAAACCGATGGTGAAGGCGGTCGGGCGGGCGCCAGCACGAATGGCGCTGTCGAGAATCAGCGAGGAGTCGATTCCCGAGCAGTCGCCTTCCGATCTCCTCGTCACTTGGCCCGGAGTCCCACTCGAAGCCAGCCATGCCGCACACGCTCAGCCTCTCCGCGGGATCGCGGCCATAGTTGGAATCTAGCGCCCAAAGGAGAGTTCCGCCTTGATGCGCCGGCCCACCGCACCCAGTCGCGCCCGCAGACGAGCGTGTGCGATCGTTTCAGCCACTGCGCGTTGCTTACCGTGCCATCCATGTTATAGAGGTCGAAGGCGCGGGCGACAGCGAGCACCCAGAGGTAGGACCGGAGGAGGTCCACGGCACTCCCCATGTGCAGGTCCAGCCCAGACCCACGCCACACGGCGGCGGCCAAGCTTCACCAGCACGCGGACTCCGGGAGAGACAAACCGTCGACCGTAGATCGCCACGACTACCCAAGGATCACCACTCCACCCCCGAGCGCAATCGTGTTGCGCAAGTCGCCCGCGACTGGAGAACGGCGATCACGAAGCCGGCCACCACCGGCGCGCCCCCCAGATAAGGCGTTGGACGAGCATGGCCATTGTAGCCGATCGGCCTGTCGCAGAACCCCAGCCGGTCGGCAAGGCTGATTGCGTACTGAGTCGTTGCGTAGACGATAAGCGACGTATCGCGAGACCGATGAGCGGACGATCGGTCAGCGCCACGACGATCCACTCTCCTTCCGCCGCCACTCCTCTGTCGCTCCGCACGACCTGAGGATCTCCCCCACCAGAGCTTGCTCACGAGACCAGGGCGGCACCGCAGTTGGCCTGCGCCCTGCAGAAACGTCAAGTGCACCCACGCAGCGCCTTGAGGGCACAGTCGTGGAGCCCATACGATCGCGTAGGATAGCTTGGGTCCCCAAGCTCCACGCTCGCCCGCATTTTCAGATCACACGTCCCTCACCGGTCGCTCGATGAAACGCTCATCCCCACTCTTCTGCGCCGAGTAATGGTCGGTGGAGCCTCTGGGCGCGTCGACGCGTCGTGGGACATCGACCCATGCCCGCTTTGCGCCCACCAGTTCGCCCAAACGGTCGAGGTCATCCGCTACGATGCGATCTGGGCACGTCTCGAGGATGACTTCGGAGTGCGCTTCACGCCGGCGGTCAAGAATCGCCATACTCGCGGCGAGGCGACGACCTTGGTCGAGTGCGACACGTGCGGACTGCGCTACTTCACCCCGCTTGTCGCAGGCAACTCGGACTTCTACCGTGAGCTCATGAGGGGCGCTGACTACGAGGAGGACCGGTGGGAGTTCGGTAAGGTGGCCTCTGCCCTCCCTCCAGGGCTGACGGTCGTCGACCTCGGCTCCGGCTCCGGTGCCTTCCTGCGCTCCCTTGGAGACCGGCCGGCGCGACGGGTGGCAGTCGACCACAACGTCGATGTGGCGGACGCGCTGCGTGTGGGTGGCATCGAATTCTTCAGCGAGATTGCTTCACTCGCCGCGGAGCAACGGGAAACATTTGACGTCGTATGTGCGTTTCAGCTGCTGGAGCACCTGCCTACTATCGTCGAGGCCGTCGAGCCGGCGCGGGCGTGCCTGCGCCCGGGCGGCACGTTGTTCGTCTCGGTGCCCACGCGCGAGCGCACCAGGAAGGCGGGTTTGGAGCCGCTCGATTGTCCGCCTCACCACGTTTCGCGCTGGGCTCCCGCACAGTTTCAGGTGTTGGCGGAGCGCTTTGACTTGCGGCTACGCCGCGTGCAGACGCAGCCTCCAGACCTGTCGACGGCGTCCCTCGCGCGTGAGCGTGCACTCCGGCGCAGGCTCTATCCCATGCTGGGCACCAGCGCAGGACGCTTGTGCGCTCGCGTGATAAGAAAGCTGACGCTCCCGTCCTGGGCTTACGAGCGCGCTGCGCAGTCGGGGCACTACGCTCGCCAGGGTATCTTCGGGCACACAATGCTGGCCGAGTTCGAGCGACCGGCATAACGGCTCGCCTTCGACGAAGCCCGGCCTCCGCCCGTAAGTGGGGTCTTTCCACCGCGAGCGACGGCGGAGAAGATAGACGACGTCGAGAGCTGACTGCAACAAGGATTTCGAGGGCCTCTCGGCCCCAGTGTCTGTCGCCCCCCCGTACGTCGCTGCGCCGGGCGGCGCGTCGAGCGGCCGGATTGTCATTAACCGTGGCTCATGGGGGGGCGGGTGTCGGCCGGGCAACCCCAGCCGTGTGATGTGTGGCTGTCCATCCGAAGCTCTCAAGCTCGGCTACGTTGTCGCTTACTATCTCCACTGTCCGGCGCTCGCTCTGACGGCGACGCGCCTCTCGTTCTGTGCGTGATCCCTCCGAAAGCTCTGCGTCCAGCCTCCCGTCAAGCGGCTCTCCCAGCCCGCGCGTGAGCCCGGCGGCGCCCGAGCCCGACGAGTTGCGGGTCGACATTCCGCTATCGCCGACATCCGTTCAGCGGATCAGTGGGGCGCGCGGCGCCAGCACCGTATTTAGCGATCTGGCGTCGGTTTCAGGAGCCCGCCTTGGCTCGGCGGTGATCTCAGTGGCGTCAGTGATCATGACCACTAGAATCTTGGCGCCCGCACAGTATGCGCTGGTCGCCTATGTCGCGGTCGTGGCGGCCCTGATGTTCACCACCACCTCGGCCTGGACAGCCACCGCGGTCGCCCGCTATGGACGGGAGGAGCTCGAGCTACGAGGCACGATGATGAGCACGAGCTGGAACCGGCTGTTGGTCACAGCGCCGCTCATTCTGGTGTCGATTGCGATCATCCTCATCCTCAGAGTGGCGGGCGCGCTGCCTACGGAGATGACGTGGACCTTCGTCGGATTGGCCATCGCCTCCGGTCTGCTGCTCATCGCATCAGAGCACATCGTCACGCTTCTGGAGGCAGCAGGCAGGATGAGGCTGACGGCTATCGCTCTGACCCTGCGTCAGTGCGTCTCGACGGCGATTCTGGTGGTCATCTTCGTCAGTGGACGCGGCCGCTCACCGCTGGTCATCATTGCCCTCGGCGCCATCGGTCTGGCCATCGTCGTCATGTTCATGGCCACCAAGGTCTGGAGCGTGGCGCTATGGCCGCCGACTATCGATCGCGTCCTGATGCGCCGTATGCTGACCTTCTCGATCCCGTTGATCGCGTTCTCGGCCAGCCAGTACCTCATCCAGTCAGTGGACATCGTGATTCTCCGGGCCTACGGAACCCGGGCGGAGGCTGGAGTCTATGCCGTCGCCTACCAGGGATACAGCATCCTGCAGCAGGTGCCGACCACGGCCACGATCGTGCTCACGCCGCTGTTCGTCTCGCTGGGTGCTGTCCGAAAGCAGGCGCTTATTGGCCGCTACGTGAGTCGTGCCGTTCCGCAGCTTGTTTTCCTCTCCGCGGTCGCTGCCGGACTTGCGGTTCCGTTGCTCGGGATCGCCGTACCGATCGTTTTTGGTGCGCCGTTTGGGGGGGCCGCCAGACCGCTGGCCGTGTTGTTCACTGCGCTTGTGCTCTATGCCTGCGCGAGCTTCTCGGCTCCCGTCCTGATACTCAACGAGCGCACCCGAACCGTCGCCACCATCAATCTGGCGGCGGCTGCAATCAACGTGGCTGGAGACATCCTGTTCGTCGGTCCACTGCACCTGGGTCTGCTGGGCCCCGCTTTGGCTACTTCATTGGCGCTGGCCGTGATCTCGGCTGGATATCTGATTGTCGCCGAGCGGTGTACGAAGACTCGCGGATCGAGGCGCGTGGTGCTGCTTGCACCGCTGCTCGTGGCAACGCTTCCGGTCCTATTTGTCGGGCCGGTGCTCGCCGTGGCCTTGGGGATACCCGCAGCGATGCTCGCCACGGCTGCGATCATCCGTTGGGCACCGCCCTTTGACCTGGGTGATGCGGACATGATCGCCAAACTCGACATGCCGGCGGCCGTCAAGAGTCTCGTTCTGCGTGGTCTGCACCTGATGGCGCGGTGAGCCGCCACCCGAACGGCCAGGCGTACGTATCCTCTGTCCAAGCCGTGAGGTCGGTTTGATGGCCCGAGCGGACATCACCCTCTGCGTGTCGAGAACGAAAGGAGCTTTATGAACACCTACACCAACGAGGTCGCTGCAGGCCAGCGGTTCGCGTTTGGCGAGAACTGGCGCAACTTCCTCTCGGTCCTCGGCGAAGAGCGTGTCGCTGAAGCGCGGGCGTCGCTATGCGCGATGCTCGGGGTGAGTTCGCTTGAGGGTATGAGCTTCCTGGACATCGGGTCTGGCAGCGGGCTGTTCTCGCTCGCAGCCGCCCAACTGCACGCCAGTCGTGTCCACTCCTTCGACTTTGATCCCGGCAGCGTCGGCTGCACCCAGGAGCTGAAGCGACGCTTCCTGCCCGACAGCGAAAGCTGGACGATCGAGCGGGGGAGTGCGCTCGATCGCTCCTATCTAGAGTCGCTGGGAACTTTTGACATCGTCTACGCGTGGGGCGTTCTGCACCACACGGGGAACATGATGCGCGCGCTGGAGAACGCCGCGCTGCCCGTGACTCCCGGCGGTAGCCTCTTCATCTCCATCTATAACGACCAAGGCCTGCGCAGCCGGATGTGGCGCACGATAAAGCGGACCTACAATCGGCTCCCCGAGGTAATGCGGACACCGTATGTGGGTTTGGTGATGGCGCCTCGGGAGTTCATGAGCGCGGCCCTTGCGGTGGCTCGCTTACAGCCAGCGTACTACTTGCGCACCTGGACCGAATACAAAAGCCAACGGGGAATGAGTCGGTGGCACGACCTCGTCGACTGGGTGGGAGGCTACCCCTTCGAGGTCGCCACCCCGGAGTTGGTGTTCGACTTCTACCGCGAGCGTGGCTTCTCACTCATCCAGCTGAAGACCTGCGGCGGCGGCCTCGGCTGTAATCAGTTCGTGGTGGTTAAGTCCACCACTTCCAGCTGAGCCAAGTCCGGTTGGAACGCCTCACGCGGTCTCGGCGCTGCTCGCAGATTTCTGAGATGGCGCTGAGCGTGCCCTCGCGCATGGCATCGACGCCGAGCGATCCGCGCGTCAGCTCGCGGCCCGTTTCGCCCATATCCTCGCGTAGCGACGGATTCTCGATGAGGCGTTGCAAGGCGTCCGCGAGGGCTTGATCATCCCCAGGCGCAACGATAATCCCCGCGCCCGAACCGAGCAGGCTTCTTACGCCCCCTACATCGCTCGCCACCACTGGGATGCCGTGAGCCATCGCCTCCAACACGGCGTTGGGCATCCCCTCCGAATAGGAGGGCAGCACGACAAGATCAGCAGCGTCAAGGATGTCGTGGACGTCCGAGCGACGCCCGAGCATAAACACTCGCTTCTGCAGGTTCGCCGAGGCGATCACACGCTCGATGCGCTCCCGCTCGGGGCCCTCCCCCACCAGAAGCAGCGACCAGCCACGCGGACGCAGCTGGCGCACCGCCGCTAAGAGCGTCGCATGACCCTTATAGGCGACCAGGTTGGCGACGCACACGATGGTCAATTGCGGCCCCGCCCGGCAGGGCCGATGCGCCGTGCTCCTCACCCCGTTGGGCACGACCCACAAGCGATCACTCAGCACGGGCTCGCGGCGAGCAACCGCGGTTCCCACTGCGAGGCTGTTGACGATGACGCCGTGCGAGCAGCGATCGGCGATCCAGCGTAATCCTCGGAAGATCGACCTACTCGGCACGTCCACATCGGGCATCGCCCGGCGTGCCTGGATCCGACACGCCCGAGGTACCACCAAGGCAGCGATCGGCAGGCTGACGCTGTAGCCCCAAAAGAGGAACGCGTAGACAACATCGGGGCGCTCATCTCTAAGAGCGCGCGCAAGACGCCACAGGACACGCGGTTCGTATAGACGCTGCGCACCAAGGGCGAGCACGTTCGCTCCGACGGCCCGGACCTCGCCAGCCAACGCACCCTCGTCGCCCAGGCAAACCACCACGCATTGAGCGTGACCCGGGTGCGCAGCGCGCACGAACTCGACTATTTGGCGCTCGGAGCCCCCACGCTCAAGGTTGCCGATCACCAGAGCCAGCTTCATGCGCCCAGAGTGGCGGCTGACAGCCACCGCTCCCGCCACAACTCGAATGCAAGCAAGCTCCAGACCTGGGGAGTGGCATCCCGTTCGCCGGTAAGATGGTCTCGGCATACCTCGCGCGCCACGCCAAGGTCGTACTCGGCCTCCCGACGCTCAAGTACGAGGTCCTCGAGCAGCGGCCGCATCTCGGCGCGTATCCACTCTCCGACGGGCACTCCAAATCCCATCTTTGGACGGTCCACCATATGCTCAGGGAGGCGCAGCTTCAAGGCGGCCTTCAACAGCGGCTTGCGACCAGGGGCAGCCTCGGCCAATTCGGCCGCACCGAGCGCCATCGAGACGACCGCGGGATCCAGCAGCGGGTTGCGCGCCTCCAGGCTCACGGCCATCGTCGCCCGATCGACCTTCTGCAGGATGTCATCGACCAGGTAGGTACGCGCATCACATCGCATCATGTTCTGCACCATCCTCCTGCCGGGCATCCATCGTGTGGAGTCGAAGCTTGTCTCCAGTGACAAGCCGGGCATCAGTCGGGTGAGCTCGTCCGAGCGCCATATAGAGACGAGCTCCTGATAGGCCTCTGCCGCCGAGCTCGCTTCAGCAAGGTTCGAGAACAAGCGCACGCGTCGACCCAACACACTGTGCTGAGGCAGCCCCGCAAGGGCCCGCACGCCGAGACCCGGCATTAGGTGTGCGAGACGCAGGATGCGTGCCGCACGATACCGCGTGTAGCCGCCAAACATCTCGTCACCGCCGTCGCCTGAGAGGGCCACCGTCACACGCTGGCGTGCGAGACGCGCGACCGCCATCATGGGAATTGCCGAGCTGTCGGCGAACGGCTCGTCGTAGGCATCGCTGAGGTGGGGCACGATCGCCAAGGCATCGCTTGGCTGAAGTTGCAGGTGAGTGTGGTCGGTGTCCAGATGACGCGCGACGGCAAGAGCATAGGGCGTCTCATCGAAGCGCGGGTCTTGAAAGCCGATGGAGAATGTTCGTACATCCGCTTGCGCGTCGCACATACACGCGACCACCAAACTCGAATCGACGCCGCCTGACAGGAAGGCTCCCACCGGCACATCCGCGACGAGGCGTCTAGTCACCGCCTCGCGCACCGTAGTGAGTAGATCGGCTGGGCTGGCAGGCAAGGCCGCAGGGAGCTCTGTATCCAGCGTCCAGAACTCCCGTACTGGTGAGCAAACGCCAGAGTCAAGGTCGACCTGCACCCAGGAGGCGGGTGACAACTTCTCGATCTGCTCAAAGATAGACGCGGGCGCCGGCACGTACTGAAAGCGGAAGTACTCCGCAAGCGCTCTACGGCTAATCGTGAGCTCGTCCCGGGCAATCCGCATGATTGCCTTTAGCTCGCTCGCGAATGCGAGCCCGCGTCGCAGTCTCGCGATAAACAAAGGCTTCTTGCCGAAGCGATCTCGAGCCAGCCAAGCCCGGCGCCTGGGCTCATCTACCAGAGCAAGCGCGAACATGCCGTTGAATCGGACTAGTGCTTCGACCCCCCAATGCTCGAGGGCATAGAGAACGACCTCGGTGTCCGATCCCGAGCGAAAGCTGTACCCGGCTCCTTCGAGCTCTCGGCGTAGAGAGGGAAAGTTGTAAACCTCCCCGTTGAACACGAGGGTCAAGCCGCGTATGCGCATCGGTTGATGCCCAGCCTGGCTGATGTCCTGGATTGCCAGCCGCCGCATCCCGAGCACCCACCCGTCGCCGCTGGCGAGACCTGAGTCGTCGGGACCGCGGTGTATCAGACTGGCCGTCATCTCACTCACATCGTGGACAGCGGTTGCCGGGTCACCGGTTACCCCGAGGAGCCCCGCTATGCCACACATCAGTTCACCCCAAGCTCCCAATAGAGCTGGCGGTAGGCGGGATGGCAACTACCGGAAGAGCACCGGCTCGCAACCACGTCTGCCATCCGGGCGGCGTGCGCTCGGGCATCCACGTCGCGGAGCACATCGTTCAGCTCCGCGGCCACTGCATGAGCATTCCCCGGCGGCCCAACGTGGAGAGCGCCAAGCGGGATCTCAGCGGCCCCGCCTACCGCGCTGGCCACTGATGAAACTCCGGCGAGCAGGGCCTCGAGCAGGCTGCGCGAGAAGCACTCCGCCAGAGCTGGAGAGGTACACCTGGGCTCCGAAGAGGTGCGGTCGGGGATCCGTCTGGCCAACGCATCTCACCGCGTCCTCTAGCCCGAGCAAGCAGCTGAGCTCCCTCTAGCCCACTACGCTCGGGACCATCGCCGACGATCGAGGTCAAGGCTAGCGACTCAGGAAAGGGCGTAACGGGTCCTGGGCACACGAGAACCACGCCCTGACATGCATCGTTTGGCTCCATACTGTCGAGAAGGTCCAGAACCGTTCGCTCTGTGCCTTCCAGAGTGTGGGCATAAGGAAGTACGTGTACTACGTCAGCGCGCACGATGGCTCACCAGACTCGCCCGCTGATCTGCCGCAACCAGCAGTCCGGCGCTCACTGACACGCAATCTCGCAGGTCAGATGGACGTGGAGTCACGTGTCTCTGCCAACTCGGCTGCTGTGATGGGCGTTGCTCTATTCTGATCACACTCGACCACTGTAGGGACCAGCGTACCAGCACTGGGCCCAGAGAGCTTCTGACGACAGCCCGTGCCGATAGCCGGAAAAGAGTATCGCCCAAAATGGAAACCTCGGAGGCGTGCTCTTGCTTGGTTCTCAATAGAGCGTGAGATTGCGTATACGAGTACACCGCTACCTACAAGCAGCGAGGGCCAGATGCCCATCCCGGCTTCGAACGGGAGTATCGCGTGCCGGCTTGCCAGAAACAGGCTTGGAGCACTCACCACGAGCGGGATGATGAATAACATACGCAGACGCGGTAGGATTAATAGATACGCTAGGCCCCCCACCATCAGCACAAAGACGAGCAACCCGGCCAACTTGGTTTCTTCGCGCACGGCGAACGAGCTGATGGCCTTATACCCGCCCGTAAGCGTAGCCCCCACCGCAACAGGGACCGAGTGGTCGACGAATAGGTAGTCACCCAGACCCACTGGGTTGCCGGTGCCGGTGGGATCGCGTTTGAAGGCGGCGAGAGAGGGAGCCCCGTAGCGGCTCTGCCCAGCGAACTCGACGTTGCGGGCAAATCGAATCTCATGGTTTATGTCCGCAAGAGGATCGCCACCGTTTTGGTCCGCGGTGCTGGTCCGATTGGGGAGTGTCAGTAGTGCGAGCGCAAGAAGACCCACCCCCAGCACACGCATGCGCTGCCCCGCGGGTGCGTATGCAAGCGCCATCACGACGATCGCGATCACTACCCCTGGGATCCAAGTTGGGTCGGCGAGACACATAAGCGAGCCTGCTCCGGCCAGAAGAATGATCTCCTGGCGAGTTGTCCGCGTCAGGCAGACGTGGACCGCGTAGAGAAAGAGTGTCGCGGCCAGGGCGAGCACCGGAATCGAGGTGCCGACGCCGACTTCGAGGCGGAACGAGTCAGCGACCAGCGCGCTCACCGCGGCTATTCCGGCCCCCCGCCGACCCGCGACACGGTTGCCGACCGCATAGATCGCGATCACGGCCGCGATTCCCAAGAGCGCGCCGGCGCCGAGCGCACCAGCGCTGCCAGTACCGACCAGCGGGGTCACGGCATGGAAGAGCTGCACCGTCAGCGAGGACACTCCCACCCAGGAGCCCCACCACAAGCCGTTGTGAAAACCCAACCAACTGGCTTTCTGCACAGCGGGCCAGATCAGGGCGGCTTGGCCATCCAAGCGATTGAGGCTCATGCCCGGGATCGCTCGCCACAGGAAATAGCCTCCGGCGCCAGTGATGAACACGAGCATCCAGTGCCGGCGCACTCGATTCGTCGTGAGCAGAACAGTACTCACGATCAGGGCAAGCCAGAGCCCGACCATCCACCCCTGCGCGGTCACGATCACCGAGGAGGGCGCGTTGCCCGCGCGGGCGGCGGCAACCGCTCCAGCTGCGGCGGCTGCCGTGCTTCATGGCGCCGGTATACGGATTCGAGTCACCAGATCTCCGAGGAGATTCGACGGTAGCGGCACCTGTAGCGTCGGCGTAGATGGCAGTCGTCGTGCCACGAGCTCCAGAGCGAACGCGACCAGAACGATAACACCCCCGGTCGCCGGCGAGCGCGACTGCGCAGTCGCCAGCAGCGCAACCAGCAGGTAGCCCATGGCCGCTCGGCGTGCGACCCACCGCCATGAGTCGGCGCCCGCAACAACCAGCAGCAACAGGAACGGCTCGACTGTGGATCGCTGACGGAACGCAAATCCAGCGGTGAGCGCGTTGATGGTTAACAGTGTGCCCACAGGAAGCGCGAACAGCAGCACCTCTGCTCTGCGACGCAACCGCCACAGCCCCACCATCGCCGTAGGCAGGAGCGCATACCACACCCACATGCCAGGATAGAGGGCTCGATCCCATGTCCGAGTAACCCGAGTGAACACCCACGGATAGGGGGACACCAGCGACTTGGGAATAGCTAGTGCCACCCCAGCTACGCCCTGGTGCTGCTCTAAGCCTAACCGTCCCAGGCTGTATCCGATCTGGCGCCAGACAGCGTCCGGGTGTCCGGCGGATATTGCCGCCAAGCCAACCAGCAGCGCACCACAGGCGAGCGCTAGATATGTCAGAGCTGCCCTGAAATTGACCGCCCGTCGCTGCTGAATCGCGACTGCTACGAGCGCGCTCAGCACTGTAACCGTCACGGTAAGCATAGCGGGACTGCGAGTGACGGCGAGAGCACACACGGCCAATGTAAACGTCACGACGGCGGCTCGGCGTGGCCAACATATGAAGGCAAGTATTGCTCCTAGAACCAGGAACGCCACCACTGCCTCCTTGAGCAGGACGGTCGACCACCAGACGCTGGTGGGTATCAAAGCCATCAACCAAGCCGCCCGACGCATCGTCGATGTTCCAAACAGCCGCCCGGACAGCAAACCGACCAACAGAACCGTGGCGGTGCCCAGCAGGACGTTGATCAGCTTGGCTGCGACCATACTCTTGCCGGTCAGAAGAAATATGCAGGCCACCATCGTCTGATAGCCAAAGGCAAGCGACCCGGCATACTGATAAGAGCTCGGGTTGATCAGGCGCCCCTCAAGCCATTGATGAGCGATCAGGGCCGCCTCGCGACTGTAGCCGGCATCGTCCAGATAGAAGGCCCCGCCATGACCAGAGGCCACTTGAGCAACCAGCATCACCACGAGCCTCACCACGAGGGCCACGGTCACGGGCGCAAGCAAGTGCAGCCTCACCGCTTGATGCAGCAGCGCATAGAGCGCCGCAGCTACTACACTCGCAAACAGCCCAATGCCCACGGGGCCGGCCTGGAAGATCAACAAGCCGATCACGACTCATCTCCCGAGACATCCGGCGAACCCCGTCTACCTTCCGAGGCAAGCAACAAGACGCGACCAGACCAGACTATCCGCGGATGAGCACTGCCAGCGATGGGGCGTCGCCTACCACCATACGAGTAGCACAGATCATTGCCCGCCTGAACGTTGGCGGGCCCGCCATCCAAGCCATCTTGCTCACGCGCCTGCTCGATCCACTGGGCTATCGCACACGCCTTCTTCGTGGTCGCGAGGGGCCAGAGGAGGGCAGCGTGGACTACCTTGCCGATGAGCTCTTCGTGCAGCCAGTGCTCATCCGCTCGCTTCGTCGGGATCCCGGCTTGCATGATCTGCCTGCCCTGCTCGCTCTCGTACGCGAGCTGCGACGAACCCGCCCGCAGATCATCCATACCCATGCGGCAAAGGCGGGTACGCTCGGACGTCTGAGTGCCTTGATAGCTCTCCGTCGTCACCAGCGCGTCTTGGTTCACACTTTTCATGGTCATTCGCTGACCGGCTACTTTAATCCTCGTACCGCTCGCCTCTACACGATCATCGAGCGCATTCTTGCCCGGCGCACCGACGCCCTGATCGCGATTTCCGAGGAGGTTCGCGATGAGTTGGCGAGCCTCGGAGTGGCGCCTGCCGACCGATTCACGATCGTGCCGCTCGGCGTTGACCTTGGACCGTTCGCGGTCGAGGGGCCCAAGCGTGACACCATGCGCCGCGAGCTTAGACGCGAGCTGGGAATACCAGACGAAACCAAGGTAGTCACCCTCGTGGCCAGGCTCGTGCCCATCAAGCGAGTCGATCGATTTCTTCGCATGGCCAGACTCATCACCGAGCGCACAGCGGCGCATTTCGTCATTGCGGGAGACGGGGAGTTGGGCACTGAGCTGCGCGCCTGCACTGATGCGCGCGCACTGGGCGAGCGTGTGTCGTGGATCGGTTTTCGCCGCGATATGCCCGCGGTGTGCTTCGCAAGCGATGTTGTGGCGCTGACGTCTGACAACGAGGGAACCCCTATGAGTCTGATCGAGGCTCAAGCCTCCGGGGTACCGGTGGTTGCGACGGACGTTGGCGGAGTGCGCTCGGTTGTGCATGATGGCCACACGGGAATCGTGAGGCATCCAGACGACGACAGCGCCTTGGCGCAAGCTGTCGTGGACATCCTGACGGACGATGTCTTCGCGAAACGCCTGGCAGCGGCAGGTCGCACCCATGCGCTCAGTGCTTTCTCGATTGAGCGCCTCGTAGAGGATCTCGATCGGCTCTACTCCGATCTCCTCCAAACTAAGAGACGGTGATATATCGAAATCTACAATCTCCCGATCAGACACTCGACGTGAGATCTAGGTGCTGCGCTGGATCCTCGCGAATCGCCTCGACGGTACGCTCCAATCCATCGCGAAAGGAGACCGTAGGTTGGTAACCGAGCTCTGCGCGGGCGCGGGAGATATCCGCCAAGGAGTGCTTGACGTCTCCGGAGCGAGGTGGACGGTAGATCGGTTTGATATGTGTACCCATGATCTCGCTAAGCGAGGTCACGAGCTCGTTCAGAGTAGCGCTCTCACCGCAGGCGACGTTGTAGACGCGCCCCGCCACCGCGTCGGCGTCCATGGCCAACAGATTTGCATCGACGACGTTATCGACGTAGGTGAAATCTCGTGACTGCTCGCCATTGCCGAATATGACGGGTGACTCACTCGCCAGCAGGGCCGAGATGAAGTTCGGGATGACGGCCGCATACATTGATCGTGGGTCCTGGCGTGGGCCGAATACGTTGAAGTATCTGATAGCCACGGCGTCCAGCCCGTACACAACGCCAAAGCTACGGCAGTATCCCTCTCCGGCCAACTTCGCTACCGCATAGGGCGAAATTGGAAGCGTGGCCATATCCTCGCTCTTGGGCAGAGTCTGATTGGATCCATAGACCGACGAAGATGACGCGTATATGACTCGTCGGACTTCCGCGTCGCGAGCAGCCAGCAGGACATTGAGTGTGCCTATGACGTTCGAGGCGGTACTGGTAAGAGGGTCCTGCACAGACCGGGGAACCGAGGGCAGAGCGGCCTCGTGGAAGACGATCTCACAGCCTCGAACGGCATGAAATGCACGCTCGTAGCTCTGTATGTCTCCCTCGATGATCTCGACGTCAGACGCAAGCGCCTCCAGATTCGAGCGGCGTCCAGTCGAAAAGTTGTCGAGGATCGTGACCTGGTGTCCGAGGCTGACTAGGCGCTTGGTTAGGTGGGACCCAATGAAACCGCCACCCCCTGTCACGAGTATGCGTCTACCGCAAGTCATCCCGCCACCTCCCTCGTCCTATTGTAGTCGTGGCGCCAACGCACGCGACTGGCCCTCCTCATCTCGGCGCATCACGTGGAACAGGATTGCACATGTTGCCACGGCAGTGGCCCGTCGGGGACGTCGTGATCCCTCGACTGGGGGCCGTGGTGGCATGAGCGAAGCTTAGGTTCGATAGTGTCCCGGATCGATCGAGTGGCAAGAGGAGCAAGGCGATCAGAACGCGGATATCAATACGCCGGGGCAGCCACGCGCTGTGTACGGTGGCCGTCCTTATGACGCTCTTGAGCTGTGCAGCCGCCACCGGTGCTCAAGCGGCCAACCTAAAGGCGATGTGGGGCCCAGGCATCCAGAATGGCGTCTCCCGCTTCCCGACCTATCGCGACCTGGGAGTGCGGATATATGAGGACGCGGTCCCCTGGGCGTCCGTTGCCCTGCGCCGCCCCCGCAACCCCCGCAACCCCAACGACCCGTCCTACGCCTGGCCCGCGGAGGTCACCCGAGCGGTCGCCGAAGCCGGGCGCTATCACATCCAGGTAGCCCTGCAGATCATGGGCGCTCCTCCCTGGGCCAACGGAGGCCAACCGTGGAACTGGGCGCCGGCCAATCCCCGGGACTACGCCAACTTCGCGATCGCCGCCGCTCGGCGCTACCCGTCGGTGCATCTGTGGATGATCTGGGGCGAGCCCTCGCGCAGGCCGGACTTCGAGCCGCTGACCCCCGCCCCGCGATTCGCCAAGCTGAACGCCGAACAGCGCTTGGCGCCGCACCTCTACGCCCAGATGCTGGACGCCGCCTACGGCGCGCTGAAGCACGTCGGTCGCGCCAACGTCGTGATCGGAGGGATGACCTACACGACCGGGGACATCTCCACTCAGCAGTGGATCGAAAACCTGCGCCTGCCCGACGGCAGGCCGCCCAGGCTCGACATGTACGGGCACAACCCATTCAGCTTCCGCGCTCCGGACCTGTCCAACCCGCCCTCGCCTGAACAGGAGGTCGACTTCTCCGACCTCGGGCGGCTGTCAAAGCTGGTCGATCGCTATCTGGGACGGCCGGGCAATCCCCATCCCAAGCTGTTCATCTCCGAGTGGACGGTGCCCACCGCGGTGGACTTCGAGTTCGATTTCTACGTGGAACCCCTGGTTCAATCCAAGTGGATCACCGACGGGCTGCGTATAGCTCGACGCCTGCCGCGCATCTATGCGGTCGGGTGGATCCACCTCTATGATGAACCGTCAATCTCCTCTGGCGGACTGATCCAAGTCGATGGCACCAAGAAGCCGGGCTACTCGGCCTGGAAGGCCGGTTGAGCACGCAAGACCATCGGCAGCGGGAGCCATCACCATGATGCCAGGGCCATGAAGCTCGTCATGACGCTCCTGGTGCGCAACGAGGTCGACGTGATCGAGGCCAACCTCGAGTATCACCTTGCCCAGGGTGTCGACTTCGTGATCGTCACCGACCACGGCTCTGAGGATGGCACCAGCGAGATCCTTCGTGAGTACGAGCGTATGGGCGTCGCCAAGATCATCCGCGACGAGGAGCAGGGCCACCACCAGAGCAACCGCGTCACGCGTATGGCCGAGATCGCCCGGATGGGGCACGGCGCCGACTGGGTGATGCACAACGATGCCGATGAATTCTGGTGGCCGCTGGTGGGAGATCTGCGTGACGTGTTCTCCTCCCTGCCGCCCCAGTTCGGCCAGATCGAGGCTCGGCGGCGCAACTTCAGGCCGCGAGCGGATGGCGAGGGGCCCTTCTACTCGCGACTGGTGCACCGGGAGGTGAGCTCGCTCAACCTGTCAGGCCATGGGCTCGGGTCCAAGGTCGCCCACAGGCCCCATCCGGGGGTGGTGGTGGCGCCGGGAAACCACTCGATCCGTGGGGCGGACCTGCCGCCGGTACCCGCCGCGGAACTGCTCGAGATCTTCCACTTTCCGATGCGCAGCTACGAGCAGTTCGAGCGGAAGGTGGTGCAGATCGGCCATGGCTACGAGCAGCTCCCGGACCGCTCACCTCTGGTCGGGCTTGACCAACTGGCGCTTCTTGAGCTGCAACGCGCGGGCAAGCTGCGCGATTACTACGACGGACTGGTGCTTGACCGGGACGCACTTGAGCGCGGGCTGCAGATGGGCACGATCGTGGTCGACCGCCGTCTGGAGGACTTCATGCGCAGCCTGAACGCGGGCGAGCGGTCCCGCGCACGGCCCGACGCTCCCTTCGCAGGCGCCATGCTCCAACGCTTCATGGATGCCCTCGGCGAGCTTGCGACGATGCGCTCCGAGGTCGGGGCCGAACGGGAGCGCGCCGAGCGGCAGGTCGCCGAGCTGAGCGCGAACCTGGAGCGTTCCTCGGAGGAGCTTCAGAGCACCGCACAGGCGCTGCACCTGCTGCGTTCCAGCCGCCTGATGCGCTCCACTGCCGAGGCGCGCAGGTTGTACTACCGCGCGACCGGCAAGGGCTGAGCTACAGGCCCGGCGAGGTCCTCGCGCCCTCAGGATGCCACTGGAAGGGAAGCTCGTCCGCGATCTCGCTGAGGCGGGGCGCGGCGGCGTCGCGCTCGGAGGCGAGCAGCTCGCCGGCCGGCAGCGGCCACTCGATGGCGACATCGGGGTCATCGAAGGCAATCCCCCGTTCCACCGCCGCGTCGTAGTAGGCGGTCTGCTTGTAGAGCACGTCCGCCACGTCGCTCAGCACGCAGAAGCCGTGCGCGAAGCCCACCGGCACATACAGCTCGCGCATGTCCTCGTCGTCGAGCTCCACCGCCTCCCACTCGCCATACGTGGGCGAGCCGCGCCGCAGGTCGACGGCCACGTCGACGATCCGGCCCCGCGCGCAGCGCACGAGCTTCGCGACCCCCGCACCCACCTGGAAGTGCATCCCGCGCACCACGCCGCGTGTGGAGCGCGAGTGATTCTCCTGCACGAAGCTCTCCCCCTCGGGGAGCCCGGAGGGACCCTGCCATTGCTGCCTGTAGGTCTCCGTGAAGAAGCCGCGCTCGTCGCCATGCACCGAGGGCTCGATGACGATGAGGCCTGCGAGGCGTACTGAGAGGGCGCGCACCGCGCCGGAGGTTACCGCCCGCGGAGCCGCGCGGCGTCCCCCCGAATGCGGCTAGGGGCCTTTGACGGCGCCGTGGTGTTTGCCGTGGTAGATCGTGACGTTCAGGTGCGAGGTGTTGCGCTGCCTGTCGTAGGCGATGAACGTCAGCGTGTGGCGCCCGCGCCGGAGGAATTTGGCGCCCATCCAGTTGATGGCCCCCCTGAGCGTGGTGGGATAGCGGCGAGCGTCATAGTTGCGGATGAGTTTGCCGTCGATCAGCAGCCTGATCCTGAAGACGCCCTGGGAGCTGACCGCCTTGACGTGGATCGGCAGCGACCCTTCATAGGTCACGCGGTTGGTCGGCGAGCCCACGGTGATCTTCGGGCCGGTGAACACCCCGCAGGGTTCGCTGAGCTGATCGCCTCCCCGCGCGTAGCTGCGCATCGCGGCGAACGCGGGCTTGCGGCTCCCGTCCGCCCGCACGAGCCCGGACACGAGCGCGCCTTCATCCTGGATCGGGAACCACAGCGCGACCTGCACGTAGGGGTCCTGCGCGAGGCAGTGGTAGGCCTGCTTGAGGAACGTCGCCTGCTGTTCGTCGCTGACCCCCTCGGGCTTCTGCCCGGCCCAGGCGCCTTCGTTGCAGGTGGCGCCCGTGGTTCGCCAGCTGAGCTCGGTCATCCAGATCGGCTTGTCATCGCCGTTGGCGAGCATCGTGGCGTGCACTTCCTTGTAGGCCAGGAAGGAGTCGGGGATCAGGCGGCCGTCCACGCCGCGCAGGAAGCTGTAGGGCGAGAGGACGTTGCACGCCGTGTCCGTGTGCACGCCCACCGCGTCGAAGTAGCCCTTGGCGCCCGCTTGGTAGACGCTCTCCAGGAACGCGTAGTCGTTGCCCGTCATGCCACCCAGGACCACGGTCGCGTTCGGGTCCGCAGCCTTTACGACCGGATAGGTGGCCTCGAGCAGGCGCGCGTAGGCTGCAGGGTCCGGTCCGCCCGACCACCAGCGCGATTCGTCCTCCTCATTCCAGATCTCATATGCGTTCACGTGTCCCGCGAAGCGCTGTGCGAGCGCGCCCACGAACGCCGCGAAGTCGCGGGGCCTGGCGGGGGGCGCGTGTTCGTCGCTGGATCCCGTCTCCCATTTGGGGGTGCCGAACACGTCGAGGATCACTTTCGTCCCCCCGGGAAGCCGTTTGAAGACCTGTTCGTAGGCCCCCAGCCCGCCGGCGGAGATCGGGCCCGGAGCCGGCTGCAGGCTCCTCCAGCTCACGAACAGCCGCACCCAATGGGTCCCCAGCGCCGCCACTTCGGTGACCTGCGGCCCGGCGAGGTTGTTGACGCCGACCCCCGGTTCGGCCGCTGCGGCCCGCGAGGCGCCCACGCCGGCGATCAGCGCAGCGAGCAAGCCCGTGAGCATCAGCCCGGAGCGCGCGCGCGCGAACATGCCGCTGTGGGCTCGGTGCGCCGTTATGGGCCGTGGGGTGATCATCGCGTCCTCCATCGTTCGCCGGCCCCGCATGCTTGAGAATAGGAGCTGCGAGTAAGCGTTCGTCACAGAGGCGCTCACGCCTGCGACGCGCCGCGCGGGCCGCGCATCGTGGCTTGCAGGCCGCTCTCCGCGCCGCAAACGCGCGCGCTCCGGCGCGGAGGCGCTCCAGGACGTGCCCTCCGCGCCCGCTGTTGCCTATATTCGAGCCTGAGAATGGGCGGCCAGACCTCGACGCCAACGCCGGCCGCCTCTGCGGACCGCGCAACGTGGACCCCCTCGGCAGTCGCGAGCGAGCTCGGCGCGGGCGCCGCCGAGGTGTGGCTGGCCGACCTGAATGCCGTGGCGGACGAGCTGGGCGAGCTGCTCAGTCCCCAGGAGCACGCGCGTGCGGCGCGCTTCGCCAATGCGCGCCACGGCGTGCTGTGGGCGCGCGCGCACGGGTTGCTGCGGCTGCTGCTGGGCAGCCACGTGGGCTGTGACCCGCGCTCGCTGCGCTTCACGGCGGGTGCGCACGGCAAGCCGGCGCTGGAGGGCGAGCAGGGCGATGGCGTCTCCTTCAACCTCTCCCACTCCGGGCATCTCGCGCTGCTCGCGTTCGCCTCCGAGGGCGCGGTCGGCGTTGACGTCGAGCTCGCGCGGCGGCCGACCGACGTGCTCGGGGTGGCCCGGCGGATGTTCGGCGCCGATGAGGCGCGACGCCTCGCGGGCCTGCAGCCGCCTCTGCGCGAACGTGAGTTCCTGCGCGCGTGGGTGCGCCACGAGGCCGCCCTGAAGTACCACGGCAGCGGGCTGGGCGGGGCAGACTCCGAGCCCACCGACGAGCCCCCTTGGATCGTGGAGCTGGACGTCGGCCCGAACGCCGCGGGCGCGCTCGCGCGGGCCCCGGGCGAGCTGCGGCTGTGGGAGTGGCGGGGCGCGCGGTCCTCGCCGGGGCACGAATGAGCGGCTCTCGCCCGGATCCCGCCGTGTCGATCTCCGAGTCCTTCACGCGGCGTGCGCAGCTCCAGCCCGACGCGATCGCCCTCGAAGCGGCCGGCCACCGCAGCACCTATGCGGCCCTGGACGCCGACAGCAATCGCCTCGCCCGCCGCCTGAGCGCCCTCGGGGTTCGCCGGGGGGACACGGTCGGGGTCCTCGCCGAGCGCGGCCTGGAGACGGTGGTCTCAGCGCTCGGGGCGATGAAGGCCGGGGCCGCATATGTGCCACTCGACCCCGAGAGCCCGCTGTGGCGCACGCGCTCGCAGCTGAGCGATGCCGGCGCGCAATGCCTGCTGACGCCGGAGAGCCTCGCCGCAGCCGCGCACGATGCCGGCTTGCCCGTCCTCGCGCTGGATCCGCGCATGCGTGCGCTGGCCGGCGATGATCCCGCCCCGCTCGAGCTCCCCGTGCGCGTGGGGACGCGGGGACGCCTCCTCAGCTGCGCTGCCGGGCTGCCGCACACTGACCGGCTCGGACGGTGCTACGGCGCCGCGTGGCCCCGAGCGATTCGCCCCGCTAGCGCCTTGGCCTGACGCAGCGGCCTGGTCATGCGCCAGCTGGGCGAGCGCCAGACACTCTCCATGAGGGCCTTGTCGCGCTCGTGCTCGCCGGCAAGCCTGTCGAGCTCGGCGGAGAGCTCCGCGAATCGCGAATCGTGCTCTGTGATCACCTGCAACAGCTCGCCGCGGGCGCGTTCCGCCCAGCGAACGGCATCGTCGCGAGAGCCCTCCAACTCCATGATGCGCGCAAGCAACTGCCTCCTGTCCAGGAGCGCCTCGATCAGCTCGCCACGGTCGCCGCTGGGCATCTCGACCTCGGACGGCCCGCCGTCCAGATGAGCGACCGCGTGCTGCTCGACCCACCCCAGGAAGCGCTCCTCGCCGTGGGAGAACGGATTGGGCGGCTCCTCCACACCGGCGCGCTCGGCGTCGATCAGCGCCTTGCGATAGCCGGACCTCATCCATGTCTCGATCGGCGTACCGCCCGGCATGGTGTGATGCCTCGGCTCGCTCGCCCGCGCCCGCTGATGGCCCCGCGCGATCAGCCGCGCCGCGTAGTCGCTGGCGAGGAGGGCCACGCCCGGGCGCTCATCCAGGGAGGGCCACCAGCGAGCGTGCTCGGCGATCGTGGTCAGCAGGTGCGGCTGCTCGGGATCGAAGCTTCCAGCGAAATGGAAGTGGCGCAGCGGCCCCCCGTCGATCGTGGGCGTGTCCCCGTCCCACGCCACATCGCGCGCCTGGAGGTTCCAGCCGGCCACGTTGCAGCCGCGGTCGCGGAGCACGTGGTGGTCGAACAGGGCGGTCGCGAGCGTCAGCCAGGTCTGGGCGAGCATGAGCCCTCGCTCGGCGTCGAACACACACCGGCGGGCAGTGCGCTCGGCCCACCAGCGAAGAAACCCCGCGCCTCCAGACCCCACCCCGACCAAGCCGGCGTTCATCACGCCCGCCCGCAGGATGATCTGCTCGGGGCTGTCCACGCTCCACAGGGGATGCGGGTCCAGGGCGTGCGGTGAGAGGACCAGCGAGTGACGCTCCGCGGCCTGGGCAACGGGACTCAGGTCGTCATAGACGCAGCCGTCGGCGTCCAGCAGAACGAGCGGATCCTCCCTGCGCGAGAGCAGCGCGAGCAGCAGATTCGGCTTCATCGAGGCCACGAGGCCCTGCGCTGAGTACATCGTGGCCCTGCGATTGAGCTCCTCGCGATCGATGCCCACGTCGGACGGTGCGAGCACCTCGAACGGCTCGTCCCCGCCAAAGCCGGGAGGTGGGCCATCGACCACCAGGATGGAGAATCCCGAACCTGGATTCTGGGCGAGGAACGAATCGGCCAGCACGTGTGCGTGGGCCGCGTAGTTGCAGGCTATGACCGTGCAGCCGTGGATTGCGGTGCTTCCCTTCCGGCAACGTCGTATGGTAGGCGCGGCGTATGCAACGGGAGCGATGATGACCGCCGAGCGGGTCCCACCACCGCAGGGCCACAAGCGCGCTCGCGCTGAGGCGCCCTCACCCGTGCTCGCAGAGTCTGCCATGGATCGCGGGCTCCTCACCTGCCCGGGGACCCGCGACGCACAGGACGCTCAGGGGGAGGACTTCCTGCTCACCCTGTGGACCGATGACCCAGTTCTGGCGCGCGCCGCTGACCGGGCCGGCATCGATCGGATCGGCGTGGACATCGAGACCCGCGGGAAGCATGAGCGCCAGGCGGGACTCGGCACATGGATCTCACCGCACCGGACCGCGTGCCTGCCCGAGATCCGCAGCGCCCTGACGAAAGCCCAGGTGTTCGCGCGCGTCAATCCGCTCTCGGACGACACCCCGCAAGAGGTCGAAAGCCTGCTCGAGCTCGGCGTCGCGGTGCTGATGCTGCCGATGTTCCGCAGTGCCGAGGAGGTGGCGCGATTCGTCGCGATCGTCGACGGCCGCGCGACCGTGGTCCCACTGCTCGAGACGGTCGGGGCCAGCGAGGACATCGCAAGCTTGACTGCCTTGGCCGGCATCGAGGAGATCCACGTGGGCGTCAACGACCTCGCGCTCGAGCTCGGCATGCGCAACCGCTTCGAGATACTGGACTGCGAGCTGATCGAGCATCTCTCGGCCACCGTGCGCGCAGCTGGCCTGCGCTTGGGCATCGGCGGAATCGGGCGCGTGGACGATGCCAGCCTGCCGATACCCTCCGACCTCGTCTATGCCCAGTATCCACGCCTCGGTGCAACGGCAGCGCTCCTCTCACGCGTGTTCACGGACCCCCGGGCCGAAGCCCGCGAGCTAAGCGTTGAGGTCAACAGGACGCGCACGCGACTGGCCCGCTGGTTCGCTGCGAGCCATTCCGAGCTACAGGCTGCGCGCCGCGCGTTCCGCGCCACCCTCGAACGCTGCCCCGACTGGTAGGCCGGAGCGCTATGCGGGACCTGGCTGGCTCATGATCTCCGCCGTTCGCGGGCTCCGTGGACCCTGCGGCTCGCGGGCGGCCCTCGGCTGCCTGCTGACGAGCGTGGCCAGCACCCTGATACTCGTGCTGCCGGGAGTGAGCCTGGCCTCGAGCACGTTCGGCGACTCGCTCGGCATACCCGAATCGCTCATCAAGCTCTACCCGCCGTGCGGCGCACCCTGCACGGTGTCCACGACGGTGTCGCCCGAACATCTGGCGTGGTTCAGAGCCCCGGCGACCGGCACGATCGTGCGTTGGCGCATCCAGACGATCGCCGGCTCGGCCCCCCAGATGATCGCCCTCCGGGTGCTGGCTCCGGTTGCCGGCGACGCGTTCACCGAAGCTCCCGGCGAAGAGTTCACCGGCGCCGGGACAAGCGCAGGGGTGCCCGCCCCCACGACCCCCGGAACCTTCACGTTCCCCACCCGACTTCCCGTCCTCGCCGGCGACTTCCTGGGCCTGGACACCGAAGGCGGGACGCTCGCAGCCGTAGCCGTCGAGGAAGAGAGCATCAGGATGTTCGCGCCGCCGCCGGTGGACTTCGGCGCCCCGACCGCGGGGGCCCACCAGAAATATGCGCTGCTCGTAAACGCCGATGTGGTCGCGCCGCCGACTTCGGGCGCAGTAGCGGCCTGCAGCCCGAGCGGCGCGTTCGACGTGACCGTGACGCCCGACTTCGATCCCACGGTGGCGGCCGAGGCTCTGCGCGTGCGCATCGACAGCGGCGCCGAGCAGGTCCTGCCGGCGCGCGGCGATCCCGGGATCGCATCGATCGTCCTACCCCGGGGCACACATGCGCTCGAATACTGGGGCGAAGACACGCTCGGCCAGCAGGAGGCCGCCCACCACAGCGCGACCGTGCTGGTGAACGACGCGCCCCCGAGCATCACGATCTCCAGCGATCAGGGCAGGACGGTCTATCCGCAGGGGGCGTCTGCCTCGATCACGATCGCGGCCGGCGATACCCTCGACGCCCTCCAGAGCGACCCCTCAGATGCACACGTGACGATCGCCACGCACACGCCAGGCACGTTCACGGTGACGCGAACAGCGGTCGATCGCTGCGGCAACAGCGCCACGGCTTCATATACCTACTCGGTCACGCCGGCGGCGCGGATCACGCACCTGCGAGTCGCTCCCGCATCCTTCTCAGAATCACGCGCCGGCCGCAGATTGCAGCGCGCCGGACCCGGCGCCACACGCACCGGGACTCGCACCGAGATCACCTACACCGACTCCCAAGCAGCGACGGCGGCCTTCGTCGTCCAACGGGCTCTGCGGGGAACGCGGAGGGCCGGGCGCTGCGTGGCGCCCACCAGCAGGCTCGGACGCAACACCAGACTCTGCACGCGGCTCTTGAGGCTCGGCAGCTTCACCCATGGCGACCGCGCCGGCACCAACCGCTTCCGTATGCCCGCCCGCGTCGGAGGCGCTGTGCTGCCGCCCGGCGCCTATCGCCTGCAGGCCCGGGCGACCGTGGCCGGCGGCGAACCCGGCCCCCCGGCAGACGTCGCACTTCACATCCCCCCAATGTGACCGCCCGATCGCCCCGCCCGCACACGCGCCCGCTGTCGCCGCGGCCGGGAGCGTGGATCCTCCAGGCCACTCCGGTCGGCCGGCACGGTGGCCCTCCCACGTTCCATCACCGCGTGGTCGATCTGCGCGTGAAGCCCCTCGGTGAGCCCTGTCCGCGCCTCCCATCCCAGATCACGCTTCGCGCGCCCCGTTGCTGCGCGGATATGCAGAGCGTCGGCGGGATGAGGGGGAAGCTCTCGAATCGGAACCGCACACCCCAGGTATCGTTCGATCGTGGCCAGCGCCTGACCGAGCGTCGCAGTGCGAGGTCCGGCGATGTTGTAGATCGCCCCGCTCGGCGCGCGCTCCAGGGCGAGGATCGTGGCCTCGACCGCATCGGCCACGAAGGTGAATTGACGAGCCCGAGCCCGCGGGGCAGACAACCGGGCCACCTCCCCTCCGAGGCCCGCGTCGATGAACGCGGCAAAGGCCATGTCGGGACGCTGACGCTGTCCGTAGACCGTGAAGTATCGAAGCACCACGCTGCTCACGCCGGAGCTCAGGCACAGAGCCTCGGCGGCCAGCTTGGTGCGCGCGTACTCCGATCCGGCGTGCGGTGGGTCGTGCTCGTACCTCGGAGCCGCCGAGGAGCCGTAGATCGATGAGGACGAAGCCAGGACCAGGCGCCTCAGCCTGCCGCCTGCCAGACGCTCGAGCAGGCGTGCCGTGCCATGGACGTTGAGCTGCCACAGCCGGCCGCTGTCGCTTGTGCGCACCCCTGGCAGGGCCGCCAGGTGCACCACGGTCTCGCACCGCCGGAGAGCGCGCGTCGCCGAGGGCGCGCACATCTCGTCCTCGACAAGCATGAAGCGCGGCTCCGCGGCGAGTCGCGCGAGGTTGCGCTCCTTGAGCTCTCGGGGGTAGCTCGTCGAGAAACAGTCCACCCCGGTGACCTCGTGGCCCTCCGCGATCAACCGCTCAACGAGGTGCGAGCCGATGAAGCCCGCCGCTCCGGTGACGCCTATCCGACTCACGCCGCGTCGCTGGCCATCATCGACTACCGCGGGCCGAAGCGGAGCTCATGGCCTCACGGCCAGACGCCGCCTGGCGCGTCGCGCGAGCTCGTTCAGCAAGGCGAGCGAGCGAGCTTCCCCGACAGGGTTCGCGCGGGCGTCCGCGAGAGCCGCGGACGTCTCCACGATCGAGCTCTCCGCCAGATGGAGCTGCGAGCCGAGCTCGCGCAGAGCCTCGCGCGCGTCAGCGAACTCCCCGTCGAGACATCCCACGCGCGCCGTCGCTTGCGCCAGCGCAGCGTCGAGCTCTCCGACCCTGTCGATCGCTCGCAGCCGCTCCTCCAGCGGCTGCGCCAGGCTTTCGCCGATCGCAGCACGAGCGCTCGCCGCGGCGTCCTCCGGGCGCTGTTCGGTGGCCGCAACGGCGGCGTCGACGCGCTCCACGTAGCGCGCCCAGTCAACCTGCTCCCGCGCGCTCCCGAGCCCCGCCTGCGCCAGCGCGTCGAGCCGCTCTGGATCGGCCAGCAGGGACTCGACAGCGCCGGGCATCTGCTCCAGCGAGTCGACAGCGATGGCTCCCGAGGCTTCATCGAGACCGGTGGCGTAGATGTTGCTGGACAGACCGACGACCACGGTGCCGCGGGCGCGCGCCTCCCAAAGCACGCGGCCGTGGCCGGTGACGCGCGCGGGCCATATCAGCACATGTGCCCTCGCCAGCGCAGCCATCACGGTCTCGTGGTCGCCCTTCGGGATCGCCTGGACGGGGGTCTGCATGCGGGCCGCGACCTCCTCGGCCAGCGACCGCCAGCCGCTGGCTTCCAGGTAGACCACAGGAACGTCCTTCACCGGGGGAGGCGGCGCCGGCGGCAGCGGATCACCGTTGCCGATGAACGCGCAACGCGCCCCGACAGCGTCGGCTCGTTCCTGCACCGTCGCCATGTGCGTCCAGAGGTCGACGCCCAGCGCGGCCATCGCGCGAAAGTGCTCTGGACGGGCGACGCTGTCGAGGGGAACCGTCAGGCCCGACGGGGGACGCCAGCCCGAGACGAACGGCCAGCCGGTGAGTCCGGGCGGCGCAAGCAGCGCGAGCACGAATCGCGCGGGCGAGAGCACGAGGCGAGCGAACCGGAGCACCTCATGACCGCCGCCGAGCATCACAACTATGTCCCGCTCGGTGGGTCGACGTTCCTCGGTCGGGAGCTCCGGGCGCGCTCCCGCGGCATCCGCAAGGGCATCGAGCGTGGGCAGCGACACGGGCCCGCGCAACTCGACCTCGCGCCCGCTGACGGCAGCCGCGACGGCAAGCTCGTGCAGCGTGCGGACGCCACCGGCGACGAAGGTGCCGTCATGCGGGTCGGCCGGTGGCAGACCCCAGCCCGCGGGTTCGGGATCGATGACGCTGACGACGACACGCCAGTTCGAAGCCTGCTCTGTGATGGGACCCCTCCTACGGCCACTCAGCCGAGCGCGGCCGCCCTGTGGCTCATCGAGTGTTGACCGCGCGGATGGTTGCACACGCCGCGCCACGCCGCGGCCCGTCCGCGGACGTCCTCGCCGGGTGACCGCGGATCGCGCCACCCAGCGCAGATACCCTTCTCTGGACGTCATGCCTCACGGTTCCCCGCCACCGATCTTCGTCGATCAGGTCCACAAGCGCTTTGAGATTCCGCGCGAGCAGGTGAGCACGCTCAAGGAGCGCGCGCTGCACCCGTTCCGCCGCAGCGCGACCGACACCCTCCAGGCCCTGCGCGGGGTCTCCTTCGCCGTCGAGCCGGGGGAGTTCTTCGGGATCGTGGGACGCAACGGGTCGGGCAAGTCGACGCTGCTGAAGTGCCTGGCGGGGATCTACGGGGTGGACAGCGGCAGCATCTACGTCAACGGGCCCATGTCGACGTTCATCGAGCTCGGCGTCGGCTTCAACCCCGACCTCCCGGCACGAGACAACGCCCTCCTGAACGCCACGATGCTCGGCCTCAGCCCGCGCGAGGCGCGCTCGCGCTTCGACAGCGTGATCGACTTCGCCGAACTGGGGGATTTCGTCGACCTGAAGATCAAGAACTACTCCTCGGGGATGCTCGTGCGCCTCGCCTTCTCGGTGATGATCCACGTGGACGCGGAGATCCTCCTGATCGACGAGGTCCTGGCGGTCGGGGACGCGGCCTTCCAGCAGAAGTGCTACGACGAGTTCGAGCGGATCCGCAAGAGCGGCGCCACCGTGTTGCTGGTCACCCACGACATGTCGGCCGTTCAGCGCTTCTGCGACCGCGCGCTGCTGCTCGAGCACGGTCGGACGGTTGAGCTTGGCGACCCGGAGCACGTGGGCAACCGCTACCTGGAACTGAACTTCTCCCAGCAGGCGCGCGAGGCTGAGGAGACGGCCGCCGAAACCGAAACCGAAACCGAAACCGAGAACGAACGGACGTCCGACAGGCCCACCGCGAGCGAGAGCGCCACCGCGCCCGAGCCGCCCGGCGAGCGAGCGTCCGGGCCGAGTGCTCAGCGCTATGGAGATGGGCGGGCGGAGATCCTGGAAGCGTGGTTTGAGAACGAGCACGGGGAGCCGGCAGAGGTGCTGCCGACCGGGCGACCCTGCGCGTTCGTGGCTCGTGTGCTCTTCCACGAGGACGTCGACGATCCGCTCTTCGGCGTGGTCCTGCACAACAGTCGGCGCATCAACGTGGTGGGCGCGACCAATCAATGGACCGACGAGCACACCGGGCTTCATCGTGCCGGCGATCAACTCGTCTTCCGCTTCAGCTTCGACAATCTGCTGGCGCCCGAGCGCTACCACGCCACCCCCGCAATCGCACACCGGGGGACTGGCGCCGCCTGGATCGACCGCCGCGAGCGACTCACAAGCATCGTCGTGACGGGCACGGTCGCCACGGATGCCGCTGTGCTCCTGCCATTCCGGTTTGCCATCGAGCACGAGAATCAGATCGCGGTGGGGAGGAACGACTGATGGCGAACGGTGGCCGCACGCAGCCCCAGCCCACCCTTCCGAGCGCCGTCTCGCTGCCCTTTGACGCGACCATCCGCGAGCTGTGGCTCGCGCGGACCCGCCAGCATTTCGAGGACTCCTACGCAGGCGTGCCGATGCTCCAGTTCCCTGAGGATCTCAGGGTGTTCGAGCACCTGCTCTGGCTCTCGCGCCCGAGCGTCGTGATCGAGATCGGGGTGCAGTCCGGCGGCTCGGCCCTTTGGTTTCGAGACCGCCTGCGCACGTTGCAGCAATACGGGCTCGGCGATGGAGTGCGGGTGATCGCGATCGACACCGACATCTCGGCTGCGGCCGATGCGCTGGCCGCGACGGACCCGAGCTACGCCGAGACGATCACGCTGCTGGAGGCTGACGTGCTGGATCCGGGACTGCCCGAGAGGGTCGGCGAGCTTCTCGGAGGCGATGCCCGCTGCATGCTCGTCGAGGACTCCGCCCACACCTACGAGACAACCCGCGCCGCGCTGGACGGCTTCGCCCACTTCGTCGCACGTGGCGGCTTCATCGTCGTGGAGGACGGCTGTGTGGACATCGAGCCGATGCGCGCCGACCCGGACTGGCCGAGGGGCGTCCTGCCGGCCATCGCCGACTGGCTCGCCTCCCCACCGGGTCAGGGCTTCGTGGTGCGGCGCGACCTCGAGATCTACGGCATCACCTGCCATCCGCAGGGGTTCCTCCAAAGGACGCCGCGATGAGCGTTGTGGAGCCTCCCGCCACACACGAGGCCGAGGGTGGCCTGGTGCAAGCGGCGACCTTGCAGGGTCTCGGCCGTCCGATCAAGGGACCCTCGGCGCTGGGCTCGGACCCCAAACGGCTGTGGCATCTCACCTGGACGCTCGCCAAGACCGAGTTCAAGCTCGCCTTCTTTGGCTCCGCCCTCGGCTACCTGTGGCAGCTGATGCGCCCGCTGCTGCTGTTCGGCGTGATCTACCTCGTGATCAGCAAGTCCAAGCTCGCGGCCGGCAACAGCCAGCCGTTCTTCCCCGCCGCGCTGCTCCTCGGGATCGTGCTGTTCAACTTCTTCGCCGAGTCCAGCGGCGGCGCCGTCAGCTCGCTCGTCAACCGCGAGAACCTCGTGCGCAAGATCGAGTTCCCGCGACTGGCCGTGCCGCTCTCGATCGCGCTCACCGCGCTGATGAACCTCGCCCTGAACCTGGTGCCCGTGCTCATCTTCCTGCTCGCCGCGGGGGGCTCGGCGCACTGGAGCTGGTTCGAGCTGCCGCTGCTCGTGCTGCTGCTCGCGGGGCTGACGAGCGGCCTGGGAATGATCCTGTCGGTCTCCTACGTGCGCTATCGCGACGTGAAGCCGATCTGGGACGTGGTGCTGCAGATGACGTTCTACGCCTCGGGGATCTTCATCGCGATCGCAGGGCTCGCGCCCGTCACGATCTTCGGCGTGCGCATCGACCTCTCGCACGTGCTCATGGCCAATCCCTTCGCCGCCATCCTGCAGCAGGCCCGGCACGTGTTCATCGACCACAGCTACCCCTCCGCCGCGAGCGCCATCGGCGGCGGCGCGCTGCTGCTGATCCCGATCGGGATCGGCGTGGCGGCGCTCGTGGGCGGCTTCCTGCTGTTCGACAGGGAAGCCCCGAGGGTGGCCGAGCAGCTGTGACCGGGGGTGCGCCGCTGCGCGTGGCGTTCGTGGGTCAGAGCGTGTACTTCCGCCAGTGCGCGCAGGAGACCGCTGCGGGCGGCCTGGAGCCGTGGTTCCTGGACTTTCGCGCGGCGGCGCCGCCGGAGCCGCTGCTCGCCAGGCTCCAGGAGCTCGACCCCGACGTGGTGCTCGTGTTCAGGCCCGAGATCATCCCTCCGGGGTTGTTCGACGGGCTGCGTGCACGCACGATCGGCTATCTCACCGAGCCGCTGCCGCGTGCGGGCGGCGCCACGCACGCCGATCTGCGCGAGCGGATGTGGTGGCTGGAACAGGTGGACGCGGGCAACTTCGACCGCATCGTCTCCTTCGACCCGCTGATCGCCGAGACGGCAGAGGGCGTGCTGCCCGTTTGGCGCTCCCTGGCCATCCCCGTCGCCGACAGCCTCTTCATGGACGTCAGCCCCAGGGCACAGCCGCCGCGGCTGCTGTTCGTGGGCCGCTCCACCGAGCACCGCGAGGAGCTGCTCGCGCCGGTCAAGCGGGCCCACCCCATCGTGCACATCGGCCACGGGCTCTTCGGCGAGCAGCTCGAGCGTTTCCTGCGGCGAGCCGACGTGCAGCTCAACCTCCACAACAACCCCTACCCCTCGTTTGAGAACCGCGTGTGCATCGCCCTGGCGGCGGGTCACCTCGTGATCTCCGAGCCGCTCAGCCCGAGCCATGGGCTGCAGCCGGGCGTCCACTACCTCGAGGTGGGCACCCCCGCGGAGCTCGAGGGGCTCATCGCGCGCCTCGCGCGTGAGCCTGGGGCGTTCACCGAGATCCAGGCGGCCGGCCGCCGCGAGGCGGAGCGCTTCCGCGCCTCCGCGGTGTATCCCGGGCTCCTGCGCGACGCGCTCGCGGACATCGCCGCCGGACCGAGCGGCCGCCGCTGAGGCGCGCTCAGGCGACGGGCTGCTTGCGCGGGGAGGCCCAGATCATCATCTGGTTGCACACGTTGAAGAGGACCTGACGCGCCTGGTCGAAGGGCAGCATCTTCTTCAGCTCCTTCGGCATCGCCTCCCAGATCTCGCTCGGGGTGTACTGCTCGCGATCGATGTGGAAAAGGTGCTGGAAGTGGAGGTTCTCATAGAAGAAGCGCTCCGTGAGGAAGATCTGGTGGCCCGGGAACATGCCCTCGGCGGAGTTGGCGTAGGGGACCACGAACAGGAACGTGCCTCCGGGCCGCAGCACCCTGAAGACCTGTTCGAAGATGTGGTTGAGATTGGAGTGCTCGAGGAAGTGCGAAGCGCGCACCTCCTTGCACGAGTCCTCCTCGAAGGGAAGGGGGGCTTGGTTGAGGTCCAGGAACACGTCCGGCGCGAGCTCCTCGCTGGGATGCTGCGCGGCGGCGCCCGTGAGGTCGTCGAGGCCGATGAAGCCCTCGGGCTTGACGTAGCCGCACCCCAGGTCGAGCTGGAGGGCCCCCTCGTCGTCCCCTTTCGCGTCGATCAGCTCCTGCAGCGAGCTCCAGCGCGGGTGCAGCGTGTAGCTCACGACGCGGCCCCCGCACGAGAGCCGAAAGCGGCGAGGTCGAACAGGAGATCGTGCACGAGCCTGCCGAACAGGCGCGAGGCGCGGTACTGCTCTGCCTTCAGGCGCCCGCGAATCCGAATCCGGTGGTGCATCTCGGGAAAGCGTCCGAGCCGATCGAGGACCCAGACGAGCTCTTCCGGCGAGTCGATCTGCAGATAGTCGATGTTGCGCTCCAGCCCGTGCTCGGGCGTGAGCTGCTCTGCCAGCAGGAGATGCCCGGCTGCGAGATGCACACCGGCCTGCTGACCGAAGCCGCCGCCCGGCTCAGGAGAGAAGTAGACACCGACGTCATGTTCGTCGAGCAGCTCCCGCAGCGACTGGCCGCTGACGCCGTGGATGATCTGGAGCAGATCGTGATGGTGCTTGGCAGGCATCAGCATCGCCTCGCGATGGGCGCTCGAGCGCCCGATGGCCATCGCGCGCGGCGCATGATGCAGCGGACGGACCTTGCCGAAGAGCGCGTCGCTCACGGGTGGCGGTATCGCTCGCCACACCTCATGGGCCCCGATCCGCGCCCCGGTCAGCGCGGGATCGAAGCAGACGAGCCTGTCCAGGTGCCCGATGTCCCGCAACGCGTCCTCGTCGGCCGCGCCCGACACGAGCACGCCGAGGGTGACGCCCAGCGACTCGCGGCGACCTTCCAGCGGCCAGGACGGCGGGTCGAAGATCACCGTGGCATGCGGTCGGAAGGCGGCGAGCGCAGCGCCGATCCGGCCGGGGTCGGCGGCGCCTGCGGACCCGAGGCGCGCCGTGATCAGGCCATGCACCGAGGCCGCGGGAGCGCACCCCTCGACCCACTCCTCAGAGCCGACGAAGGCCACGCGCAGGGGTGCCCCGGCGGGCGGCAGAGGCCCGCCGACAGCATTGGGGGCGGCTGAACTGCGCATTGGCCTCGGTACGATAGCGGCGGCCCTGGAGATGGGCACCTGCGCATGTCCGACTGGCAAGAGCGAATCACTCACGAGACGGCGCCGGCGATCCGGGTCGAGCACGAGCTGCGCTATCGCGCGGCAGTCCCCTTGATCCTCGCCGGCGGCCCCTGGGCGGACCTCGGTTGCGGCAACGGCCTGGCGGCCGCCGCGGCGCTGGGCCGCGACCGGCCGCCGTACGCGCTGCTCGTGGACGTCGAGGAGCACGCGGTGGCACGCGCAGCAGAGGAGCTCGGCATGCCCGAGGCAGGGCAGCTGGCCGGGGATCTGACGGATCCCAAGGATCTGCACCGGATCGGCGAGATGCTGCTCTCCGCCGAAGGCGCGCCCGTGGTCACGTGCTTCGAGGTCGTCGAGCACCTGAGCAGCTTCCTGGCGCTGGTGGAGTGGTCGAGCGAGATGGCCCGCGCGCATGGGGCGACGGTCGTCCTGAGCGTGCCCAACGACGCCTTCTGGTCGATCCAGAACCCCCACCACCTGACCGCCTGGGGCGAGGGCGCCTTCGAGGAGATGCGCCGGCTGCTGCCGGCCGAGCACACGCTGCTGCGCCAGGTCGCGCTGTCAGGCTCCGCGCTCCTGGGCTGGGACGCGACGCCGGTCGCGCATGAGCTCTCCGCGACGACGGGCGGCGAGGGAACCGTCGCGACCCATTTCATCGCCGCCTTCGGACCTCTTCACGAGGACCTCTGGCGTGGCGCTCTCGCGGCGCAGACCGACACGCTCGACCAGCGTCGCTGGGAGCGTCAGCGCGACAGCGACGTGGCGATCGCATTTCAGATCGCAGACGAGAACCGCGCGGCGGTGAAGAGCCAGGAACAGACGATCGCCACGCAGGCGCAGGAGCTGCGCTCCCATGCCCGGCAGTTCGAGGAGTGGCGCACATACATCCACGAGCTCGAGCGCGCACTCGGGAGGCCGCTCTCGGGCAGCACCGCCGCGGTCACGCCCGAGGAGTCCCCGACCGCGCCCACCCCCGAGGGGTCCCAAGGCGGGAGCGCAGGCGCGGACTCGGGCGCGGGGGATCGAGCAGAGCCCCCTGCATGAAGGTCGCCTTCCTCGTCAACGACCTGCAGCTCTCCGGGGGCGTGGGGGTCATCGTGCAGCATGCGCGCCAGCTGAGCGCGATCGACGGCTGGGAGGTCACGCTCATCCTTGTGCGCGAGCAGGAGGGGCCGAGCTGGCATGGCTACGAGCACCTGCCCCACCTCCACGTGCGCTCGCGCGAGCAGGCGCTTGGCGAGCATTTCGACGTCGCAGTGGCCACCTGGTGGGAGACGACGTTCACACTGTTCGAGCTCTCCGCCGATCGTTACGCGTACTTCGTGCAGAGCCTGGAGGACCGCTTCTACCGCCACGACGAAGCCGAGCGTCTCGGCGCAGCGCTGACGCTGGACCTCCCCGTTGCCTTCATCACGGAGGCCAGCTGGATCGTCGACACGCTCGCCGGGCTGCGCCCGGATGCGGCCTGCTATCTGGTGCGCAACGGGATCGACAAGGAGGTGTTCGTCCCACTCGAGAGCGCGCCCCGCAACACCGCCGGCCCGCTGCGGGTGCTCGTTGAGGGCTCCCCCGGCGCCTGGTTCAAGCACGTGCATCATGCGATCGACGCCGCGTCGGCGATGCGCGAGCCCCACCATGTGACCGTCGTGTGTGGCGACCGCGAGGCGCTCGGGGATGTCGCGGCCGATCAGATCGTCGGCCCGCTCAGCCACATGGAGATGGCCGAGCTGTACGAGCGTACCGATGTCGTGCTGAAGCTCTCGAGCGTCGAGGGGATGTTCGGGCCGCCGCTGGAGGGCTTCCACCGCGGGGCGACGTGCGTGGTGACACCCGTCACGGGTCATGAGGAGTACGTCGAGCACGGCTGGAACGGGCTGATCACCGACTGGGACGACCTGCGCGGCACCGCGCGCCAGCTCGACCTCCTCGCCCGAGACCGGCGGCTGCTGCACTTCCTGCGCACGAACGCCCTGGAGACGGCGCGGGCCTGGCCGTCGTGGCACCAGTCCAGCCAGTTCATGGCCGCGGCGCTGCTCGCCATCCGCCGTGATCCACCGGCCGCAGCGTCGGCGGGCACCGCGCGCCTGCTCGCCGACCTCCGGGGAGGCATCGAGGCCTACAACTCCCACCTGCGCGAGCGCATGGACTACGCGCGCCGCGCGATGCGCTTCGAGCGCCGCGCGGCGCGCCTGCGCGCCAGCAGACCCGTGCGGCGGCTGCTCGCGATGCGGCGCTACCGCCTGGTGAAGATCGCCGCGTTCCCGCTGCGCCCTCTGACACGCCGCGCGCGCAGGCTGCTCTCGTGAGCGTCCGCGGCGCTGCGAGGCGGCTGCGCGCCATCGCCGGGTCAGCCGGTGACGGGCCGCAGGAGCCCGCGGCGATCGCGCCTCCGCGCGCCCTGATCGAGCTCGCCAGAAGCGGCCCGGCCCGGCTCGTCACGGGGGAGACCGATCGAACGGGGCCGCTGAGCATCGCCACGGTGATCCCGTCGTTCCGGCGTGGAAGCGGCGGCCACGCCACCATCGTTCACCTGCTCGATGAGCTGCGGGCACTCGGCCACCCGGTCTCGCTGTGGCTCGAGGACTCCGAGACACGCCACGCGGCCGAGTCGCCGGAGGTGACGAAGCGAAGCTTCGCGGACTTCTTCGCCGGAGAGCGCCTCGAGCTGCACACCGACTTCGCGGAATGGCGGGGCGCCGACGTGGTCCTCGCCACGGGCTGGCAGACGGTGGCGCGCACGTTGATGCTTCCCGGCACACGGGCCCGGGCCTATCTCGTGCAGGACCACGAGCCGGACTTCTCTCCCGCATCTGCGGAGTCGCTGTGGGCCGCAGCGACCTACACCCAGGGACTCCACTGCATCGCCGCCAGCCAGTGGTTGGCCGAGCTGCTGCGCAGCCGCTACGGAGCCAGCGCCACGCACTTCGATCTGGCCGTCGACCACGCGCTCTACCGGCCCATGGCGCCTGCTCGCCGAGAGGACCTGGTCGTCTTCTACGCCCGCGCGGTCACACCCCGGCGCGCCGTTCCCCTGGGGCTCCTGGCTCTGGGGGAGCTCTCCGGGCGCCACCCCGATCTGGAGATCGTGCTCTACGGCGAAGACCGACCCTTGGCCGTGGGCTTCAAGCACCGCCACGCGGGGGTGCTCGAAGGCCGGGCGCTCGCCGATCTCTACTCGCGGGCGTCCGTCGGGATGGTCCTCTCGCTGACCAATCCCTCACTCGTGGGACTGGAGATGATGGCCTGCGGGCTGCCCTGCGTGGAGCTGGCGAGCGAGTCGATGCTCGCGACCTTCGGCCGCGAGGGCCCGCTCGAGCTCGTCGCGCCCGACCCACTCTCGCTGGCCACGACCCTGGAGCGCCTGCTCGAGGATCCCGCCCGCCGCGCCGCCGCGTCCGGAGCGGGGCTGCAGCTGATGGCCGAACGCACGTGGCGAAAGGCCGCCGAGCAGGTGCAGGGCGGCCTGCGCGAGGCGCTGCAACGGGCCGCCGGCCAGCCTCGGTAGCTCCCCGTCAGCCCCCCGGGGCAAGGTCCACGCGCACCAGCGTGCCGTCGATCGGGTCGGTGACCCACACCCCCGTTCCCGAGGCTGCCAGGGCGGCGACGGAGCGGCCGATGTGGAGCAGCGGTCCCAGCGCCCTGCCCGTGTCCGGGTCGATGATCGCGAGATCGCCCGAGGCGTCGGCCACCCAGAGACCGCACGCGCCCGGTGCCGTGGCGATCGGCTGGATGGCGCCGGGGGCCGGGAGCTGGCGCACGGCTCCGGTGCGGGCATCTACGCGCAGCAGCGAGCGCCCCGTGGTTTCCCCGAGCCAGATTGTGGTGGCGTTGACGCTCAGACCACTGAGCGCCTGCCCTGGACGGTCGAAGCCGGCGCGCACGATCCGGCCGAGCACGGCGTTGACGGGTGAGAGACCACCTTCGCCGGCACCGAGCACCCAGAGTTCATTGCCGACCGCGACCATGTCGGCGGGATCGATCACCGGCACATCGATGTGACGCACGCTCGCCCCGCCGACCGGATCGAGCTGGAACAGGGAGGCGTTGTCGAGGCTCAGGCCCCACACGCCGATCGGGCCGGTGAGCACGCGCACGGGCACAGGCACGCCGGCTGAGGTCAGCTGCGCGAGCGAGCGTGGATCGACCGAGACGATCCGGCCCGCGTCCCGCTCGGCCACCCACACCCTTCCGAAGCCGACGGCCACGCTGATGGGGGTCCCCCCGAGCTGCACCGCGCTGTGCCCCGAGGCCGTTGCGCGGACGAGCGCGCCGCTGGCGGGATCAGCTACCCACACGGTCCCCCCTTCGAGCGCGAGCGGGCCGACTCCGCGCCCGAGCACCTGACGGCTCTGCACGGCGAGCCGGATCTGCGCCGGACAGGCCGCGGCGGCCGGGGAAGCGGCGGTGGTGGTGGCGGCCGCGCGGCGGGCGCCAC
>OCZT010000417.1_pt1 | contig 42355 bp, 40 predicted proteins | sample 1539031 | NCBI WGS metagenome assembly OCZT01 (sample SAMEA3539308, study PRJEB22396) | soil metagenome | biome: tundra; feature: field; material: soil | place: USA | collected 2010-05 | depth 0.15 m
AGTATCGATGGAGCGAATGGCCGGAAACTTTCCCGTCGCTTGATCTTGAGGTTGATCAGCTCCTTCATTCCCGGCCAACCCGGATGCGCAAGAATGGAGCGATTGCCGAGCGCGCGCGGCCCCCATTCACAGCGACCCTGGTACCATCCCACGATCTTGCCCTCTGCCAGGTAGCCGGAAATCGTCGACAGCAGTTCGGCACGCTCGAGCCGAACGGCTTCATATCCGCTCGCGGCGATGGCATCGCGAATGACGGCGTCGCTGTACTCAGGTCCGAGGTAGGCGTGGCCAACCGCCGGAACACGGATTCCCTTGTGCAGGGAATGCCATGCGTAGAGCGCGGCTCCCACTGCAGTGCCATCGTCGCCGGCCGCGCAATGGATGTAGCTGCTGCGGAACGGCGATTCGCGCAGAATCCGGGCGTTGCATACACCGTTCAGAGCGCAGCCGCCGGCTGTCACCAACGCGGGAAGCGGAACCTGCGTGTGCAACCACCGCAGGCAATGGAGGACGACCTCTTCAAAGTGCAGTTGGCACGACGCTGCGACGTCGCAATCACGCTGAGTGATCTCTCCTCCGCGATGGCGTGGCGGGCCCAGGACTTCCTCCAGCGCCGTGGAGTAGAGGGTGGGCACCACGATGTCTCCAACAGCGTCGCCAAGCTCCATGTGAGACCGCGAGTTGACGCCGGAAAAGAACGCCGGGTTCAGGCGAAAGCGGCCATGCGGCAGCGGCTCCAGCATTCGCGCCATCAGTGCGGCGAATCGCGGCTTGCCATACGCCGCGAGCCCCATGACTTTGTACTCTTCACCAAAATGGTCGAACCCGATGAACTGACACAGCGCCGTGTAGAAGTAGCCGAGCGAATGCGGCAGGTGGACGCGGTCGAGGACTTCGATAGCCTGATCGGCGCAGCGCGCGTACATCGTGGAAACGAAGTCGCCGGACGCATCGTACGAGAAACCGGCGGCCTCATCATAGCCACTGGAGTAGTAGCTGCTCGCGAGGTGCGCCACGTGGTGTTCGACCTCCATGACCGGAGCGTCGAACGAGCTGCCTCGACCGGCACTGGCCGCGACGATCAGTTCCGGAACGGACTGCGTCTGCTTTGCACGAGCGAGGAACGTGGCACCCGCCAGAAATGCGCGGGCCGGGTGCCGAACGGAAAACGCCGCCTTTTGCCACAGGTTCGCGCGTCCATCATGCCCCACCGCCACGCAGTCGATGTCGCTCAGCGAAACGCGGGCGATGTCGAGAACCTTGCCGATCGCGAGGGCCGGGAACCCGGCGAAGTGTTTCTTGCGCGACCCAAGCCGCTCCTCGGCGACGGCGGCGACCACGACGCCATCTTTCACCAGGCAGGCCGAGGCGTCGGCGTGGAAGAGATTCAGCCCCAGGATTGCAGTCATCAGTTCCTGGTTGTGCGAAAAGAACCTGCCGGATCGCCCACGATCGCATCGCAGACTGCGCCGCAAAGGGCTTGCTTGCTGAACGATTCTGCAAGGAGTTTCCGTCCGGTTGCTCCGAGCTCTGCCAGGTCGGCGCGCGGCATGAGAAGGATCGTGCGAAGCAGCCGTTCCGCCGCCTCGACGTCTCCGTGCGACACACGCCACCCGAAGTTCGACTGACTCAACAGCTCGGCGAGGGGCGACTCGGATGGTCCGAGCACGATGACCGGCCGCCCGATCGCCATGGCTCCGTACACCTTGCATGGATGAATCACGCCTACCATCGGATTGCCGATGGAGACGATGTGAACGTCGGCCGCGGACAGGGAGTAACGAAGATCGGCCAGCGGCTGATACGGGAGCGAGACGACGTTGTCGTGGGGATACTGCTCGATCGCACGCTTGCCGGCGCCGCTCCCAATGAAGACGAACACCAAGTCCGGTTCGTCGCGAAGGCGGGCTGCGGCGTCGAGAATCGTCGCGAGTGGATTCGACGGCGAATGATTGCCGCTGTACATCACGACGAACTTGCCGTCCAGGCCATGCTCATGACGGAATCGATTCTGGTCGTGCGGTACGTCGATGAGTTGATCCTCGTGTGCCCAGGGTGGAACGATCGCCAGCTTTTCGTGCACGTCCACCTTCGCGTTGACGCGCAGTGCCATCATCCTATCCGGAACGATGACGGAGTTCGCACGCTTGAGGGCCAGCACGTTCAACCGATCGACGAGCCGAGCGACAACGGAGGTCGGTGAGAGAAGCCCGAGCGCGATCATCTGGTCGGGATTCAGGTCCATCACCCAGTACTTGAGCGGCTTGCGGCGTAACGTGGCGATCACGACGCCAGCGGCGGATGCGAACGGTGGGGACGTGCTGACCAGGACAATGTCGAGCGGGTGAACGAACAGCCCGACCACTGTCGCGAGCGAGAGAAAGATCACAGCGGCGACGGTGCGCAGCGCAAGCCATCGCTTGCCGAAAGACGAAAACGGCAGCCGAATGACCGCGACGCCGTTCAACGTCTCACGGAAAGGGTACTTCACTGACGGATCGTCGTATCCGCGACGAGATGTGAGGACAACCACTCGGTGGCCGCGCGCCGCGAGCTCGAACGCCGTGTCTGCCAGGTGCTGTCCCACGGAGGTTGGATCAGGGGAAAATACCTGGGAAACGATCAAGATCGTTTTTCGATCGTTGGTCACGAACAGCTCGGCGAGAATGCGAAGCGCTCTTCAGTCCAGTGCATGTTCCGGTTCCGGGATACGAACTCCGCCGTCACGAAGGTTGCCTCCGGTGCGGCTTGCTGTACAGCACATGGCCCTGACGAGAATGACGAGATCTGTCGACCGGTAAGGCCGGCGTTCAATGGAAATTGGAGAAGGAACCGCAGTTGCGCGCCGTCGCAGATTGTATAGTTTCGATCCCGCTGCGATATTGGGAAGCTACGGGGGTCGCGCGCGCTGCTGCCTGGTAAGTGGCCACGTGAGGCTCGGGCGAGCCAGGCCTCGTCTTCATACGCATAAGGGGGAATTCCGCTCGATGGCACAGCTCGCAGTTGTCGCGGGAGGCGGCGGATTCATCGGTGGACACCTCGTGGCGGCGCTCATGGAGACCGGCATGCCGGTCCGCGCGGTTGACCGGAAACCGCTCGCGGAGTGGTGTCAGGTGCACGGCGATGCCGAAAACGTCGTCGCGGACCTGTCGCTCGTTGGGAGCGCACGGGCTGCGTGCGCGGGCGCCGAGGAGGTTTACCAGCTTGCCGCCGACATGGGCGGCATGGGCTTCATAGAGCACAACAAGGCCCTTTGCATGCTCTCGGTACTGACCAGCACCCATATGTTGATGGGCGCTCGCGATGCAGGTGTGAACCGCTTCTTCTACTCTTCCAGCGCCTGCGTGTACAACGCCGACAAGCAGACATCTCCCGACGTCGTTCCGCTGCGCGAAGAGGACGCCTACCCGGCGCTCCCTGAGGACGGGTACGGGTGGGAGAAGCTGTTCTCGGAGCGGATGTGCCGGCACTTCCGTGAGGATTTTGGTCTCCAGACCCGGGTGGCGCGCTACCACAACGTCTACGGACCCGAGGGGACGTGGGACGGCGGCCGCGAGAAGGCGCCTGCCGCAATCTGTCGGAAGGTGATCGAAGCAAAGCACCGCGGCACGGGCACAATCGAGATCTGGGGCGACGGCAAGCAGACGCGCTCGTTCATGTACATTGATGATTGCGTGACAGGCACGCTGATGCTCACGCGGAGCAAGACGTTCGAGCCGATCAACATCGGGTCGAGTGAACTGGTGACGATCGACGGGCTCGTGGACATCGCCGAGGAAATCGCGGGGATCTCGCTCGCGCGGTCCTACAGACTTGACGCGCCGAGAGGCGTGAACGGGCGTAACTCGGACAACGCGATGATCAGGCGCGAGCTCGGATGGGAGCCGTCGATTCGGTTACGGGACGGAATGGCGCGTACATACGCCTGGATCGAGGAAGAATGGTTGCGGCGAGAACGGGTGGGCTCCCGGTGATGGACCGGTCAAATCTTCGGAAATGGAGAACATGACGCCGCTCGTGTCCCCTGCGGGTCCTCAGCAAGGCGAGATCTCGCTGTTCGCGTTGGGGGGTGTGCTGCTGCGCTGGCGAAGACGGATCGTTGTGCTCGGCTTATCGGGTGCGGCGCTGGGACTGGCGTTCGGTCTGCTGAGCGATCGAGTGTACAAGTCCAGCGCCACGTTCGTTCCGCAGGGATCGCAGATGGGGGCTGAGTCGGGGCTCGCACTCGCTGCCAATCAGTTCGGCATCAGATTGCCGTCGAGCGGCGGTGGGTGGGACCCCGCCCTTTATGTGAAGATCTTGCAGTCATATGCGCTGCTGGAGCCGATTGCATTGGATACCGTCGTGGTGACCGAGGAAGGGGGCCGACGCGTCGCGCTCACGGACCTGCTTAAAGTGGAGGCCCCGACCCCCGCATTGCGTGCCTACCGCGCCGTGAAGGCGCTTGGCGACGTGGTCTCCGTGGATGAGGACAAGGATCTGGGGGCAGTGAAGCTGTCGGTGAGCACCCGCTGGCCCAGCGTGTCGCTGGCGCTCGCTCAGCGGCTGCTCAAGGGGGTGAACGAGTTCAATCTTGAGACGCGCAAGTCGCAGGCGGCGGCAGAACGTCAATTCGCAGGAGTGCAGGCAGCAGACGCAGAGCGTGCGCTCCGCGATGCGGAGGACCGGTTACGCGGCTTTCTCGAGCGGAACCGTTCCATCATGGGTTCCCCGGATCTTCGATTGGCGCAGGACCGGTTGCAACGTGACGTGACGATGCGCCAGGAATTGTATACGTCGCTCGCGCGGGACCTGGAGGAAGCCAAGATCCGCGAAGTGCGCGATACGCCAGTCATCACCGTGCTCGAGACCCCGCGGCTGGCGGTGCTGCGGGAGGCCCGTGGGACAGTTCGTAAGGGGGTCTTGGGCGGACTTGCCGGCGGCATACTCGCCGCGTTCATTGCCTTGATTTCGCAGGCCGTCGCGGCGATGCGAAGGGTTCCAAGCGAGGAGGCTCGGGGGTTCTTTCGGCTCTTGGAGGAAGCCAAGCCAGGATTCATTCGCCGGCGCCAGAAGTGAAGATCCTGGTTACGGGCAACGCTGGATTCATCGGCTTTCACACCGCCATGCGGCTGCTCGAGCGCGGAGACGACATCGTGGGATTCGATGTCGTCAACGACTACTACGATCCCGCGCTGAAAGAGGCCCGACTGGCACTGCTCGCCAAGGCGGCGGAACGCCGTGGTGCCTCGTATCGGTTCATTCGTGAGAACCTGAGCGATGCCGCTGTGGTCGCGGATTGCTTCAAGCGGCACGAGTTCGATAGGGTAATCCATCTCGCGGCCCAGGCCGGCGTCCGATATTCACTCGAGAATCCGCAGGCCTACGTCGAGAGCAACATCGTCGCGTTCACGAACATCATCGAAGCCTGTAGGTACGCGCGTACGCCGCATCTCACCTACGCCAGCACGAGCAGCGTCTACGGTGCAAACAGGAAGATGCCGTTTTCGGAGCATGCGGGCGTAGACCATCCCCTGCAGTTCTATGCGGCGACAAAGCGGGCAAACGAACTGATGGCCCATGCGTACAGCAGCCTGTTTCGGCTGCCGACGACCGGGCTGCGCTTTTTCACCGCCTATGGTCCGTGGGGCCGGCCGGACATGGCGTTGTTCCTGTTCACGAAGAATATCCTGGCAGGGCGACCAATAGACGTCTTCAATCACGGGAAGCACACTCGTGCTTTCACGTACATCGACGACATCGTAGAAGGCGTCATTCGCGCGAGCGATGATATCGCGAAACCGAATCCCGCGTGGGATGCGGAACGCCCCGATCCCGCGTCGAGCTTCGCTCCGTTCCGCCTGTTCAACATCGGGAGCAGCAGGCCGGTGAAGCTCACGGAGTACATCGCGGCACTGGAGGAAGCATTGGGGAAGAAGGCCGTCCTGAACCTCCTGCCCCTACAGGATGGTGACGTGCCAGAGTCGGTCGCGGATGTCACTGAGCTGGCCGCACAGGTCGGGTACACGCCGGACGTGACGGTGCAGGTTGGCGTGGCAAGGTTCGTTGCCTGGTACAGAGAGTTCTACGGACAGTGATCCAGCTGCCATCTAGCGCCGGCTCCTCGGAACTGGAAGGGCGACGCATTCGTGGTATAGGTTGGTCCATTGTCGCTGCTGCGTTCGGGCAGGGAAGCACGTTCTTCGCAAACATCGCACTCGCGAACATCCTGGGGCGCAGCAGGTTCGGTGAATTCGCATTGGTGTTGAGTGCGAGCCAGGTCGCCGCGCAGATCGCTGGCCTCGGGATGGGATTTACCGCGATCAAGTACTTGGCCGAGTTCCGATTGTCCGACCCGGAACGCGCAGCTCGGATTCTTGGATTTACCCTGCTGATTGCATCTGGAATGGCTCTGCTCGTGGGAGCCGGCGAGGCGACGCTCGGCTCCTTCCTCGCCAACGCCGTTCTTCGGATTCCTGAGCTGAGCGCTGAGCTTCGTCTTGCCGGCGGAATCTGCTGCTTCATGGCGATGAATGGATTCTTCATTGGAGCCATGGGTGGTTTGGAGCAGTATCGGCCGCTCGGTGTAATCAGCACGATCTGTGGAATTGTGTACTTCGTTGCCCTCGCAGTTGGCGGTCATACGTGGGGGCTCGCGGGTGCAACAGGCGGGCTGTTCTGTGCGACTGCCTTGCAGACGTTCCTGCTGGCGAGAAGCCTCTGGAATCGGTCTTCTCAGTTAGGAATCAGGCCAAGGTTCGCAGGTATTTCACGAGAACGGTCGGTGCTGACGCGCTTCGCTGTGCCTGCGGCATTGGCCGGACTCACCGCGGCGCCCTCGCTTTGGATCGGCCAAGCCGTATTGACCAGACGGCCTGACGGCGTCGCTGACGTCGCGCTGTACGCCGTGTCGGCGAGCCTGTTGGCAATAGTCATGCTTCTGCCTTCAATCGCAAACACTGTTGCGGCCTCGCTGATGAACAATGTACGAGGAAGCGGGCACCGCGGTCGGTTTGCCGGTGTATATCGCTCGAATGTCAAGACGACACTGATCTTGGTGGTGTGTGGCGGGTCGCTGATGGCCGCAGCAGGTCCTTTATTACTGCGAGTGTTCGGCGAGTCGTTTGTCTCCGGATTCCCCGTTTTGATCGTGCTGCTATTCGCTGCCGTACCTGAGTCACTGAGTCAAGCGCTCTATCAAGGCTTTCAGGCAAACGAGCGAATGTGGCACGCGCTGTACTTCATCTCCCTTCCGCGCGATATGGCTCTCGCAGCGATCGCCTTGGTCGTGGTTCCACGATTTGGCGCGATGGGACTCGCGCTCGCCTATGTCACCTCAAGATCCATCGGCTTGGCTATGACAATCGCTACCTCTCGGAAGCTTGGGCTTGCAGATGGCCTGCAGGCCCTGCGAACGTGAGTCCTGGTTCGAGATAAATAGAGTTAACGGCGGCACTTTCGAGGCGGCGACAGCCGGTGTCGGAGGACAACCCGGAGGTCGCGCACCTGCTGGTATGCCGACACGGACTGAACCTCACTGCCGAACAATAAACGGGGGATCACCATCAATATCATCTACTGTTTCTCCAAGTGCGGAGAGGAAGGAATGGGATGGGCGAGAGACATCGTCGCGGCATCGGACGCCAAGCACCAATTCATCCCGTTCAATCAGGACGGCTATCTCGACCTCTATTCGTACGGCGATGCCGTCCAGCTGGATCGGCTGTACCAGTCGAAACATCCCGGCCTATTTCGCCTCTACGCGGACTTCGAACGCCTCGTCGCGACTCACAATGCTCAGGCCGTGGTCGTATGCGATGGGCCGCCGTTTCACCCGGACTACCTGCTGAGACTGCCGTTGTATCGCGTTCTGTACTCACACGACGATCCTGAGTCGACGTACCAGCGCAACATTCCCTATCTCCATGCTTATCATCATGTTTTTTACGTAACACCGGCATATACCGACGACATGGACATGGCCGCGAAGATGCGGACCTGTGGGATGCAGAACCACGACTTCGTTCCGAACGGGGCGCTCACGTTTGACTACGACTCGACGCGCAGCGAGGAGTCGCTCTTCGAGTCCGAACGCGACATCGACATTCTCTTTATCGGGGGATTCCACTGGAAGAAGATCGACGTGCTTGCAACCCTGAAGAAGACATTCGGGAGCCGGTTTCAGTGGCATGGGAACGCGCGGCTCAAACACAACCTGTACATGACCGCGCGATACCGCCGCCTGTTTATGGTAAGACCCGTCACCTTAGCGAGGCGGCGATTGCTTCACCAGCGAGCGAAAATCGCTGTGAATGTGCATAACGGCTACTCGGTTCCGAACTTCGGAAACCAGCGCCTCTTTTATGGACCGGCCAACGGCGCAATGCTGCTTACGGATGGGATTGAGCACATCGAATACCTCTTCAAGAACGGAGAGGAAGCTGTCGCCTATCGCGATGCCACCGACCTGATCGAACGGTGCATGCATTATCTCGCGAATCCAGGCGAACGCGCGCGCATTGCGCGCGCCGGCTATCGAAGAGTGATGAAGGAGTACAAATTAGCGGACATTGTTCGGCGGTCAGCCGATGTGATCGAGCAAGGCATGAGTAACCTCGGATGGACGCAAGGTCCTCACGGTTGATGGATTCCGAAGTACCGGAAGCCGATCCTCACTGCGGAGGTCGCGGTTCGTGTGCGCGACGTGCTCCGAAGCATCGCGGCCGAGAGAGTTCACGAGTGCTGCTGCAGAAAGTTCCGTCGCTGCGGAAGCAGTTTTGGGGGAAGCATCTGTGGGCGCGGGGCTACTTGGCGGTGGCGACGGGCCCCCGGTGACGGACGGACGAACTCAATCGCGAGTACATCGATGAACAGGAAGGCGAACAGCTGGCGGACGACAGTCGATTTCCAATCGACGGTAGTTGGGAAGGCGGGCCATTCTCTTTTTGTTAGCTATTTGCAATGCAATCATTTCTGACCACGCCCAGAACCCTCGTTTCCATGAGCGCTCGCGCTCTTCTTTGGTACACTCCGTTCAGACGCTTCATGCACCATCGCTATGATTACAGCTTTACGCCCGAGCAGTTGGCGTTCTTCATACAATGCCTAAATGAAACGCGAGAGGTCGCGGGCGAGATCTACGAAATTGGCTGTGCCGCCGGCCATACAACTTGTTTTCTTAACAGACACCTTCAAACAGCAGGAATCTCGAAGAACTACTACTGTATTGATACATTCAGCGGATTTACTCAGGACGATGTTGCTTTTGAAGTAGCCAACAGGGGGAAGGAGAGCAGCAAGTTTACAGGCTTCCGCGTCAACAGCCTGAAACGGTTTGAGTATACGCTAAGAGAAAACGGCTGCCTCCGTACTACCTGTGTGCAAACAGATGTTCAGCGATATGAGTTCCAAAAACCTATTAGCTTCTGCCTTCTCGACGTAGACTTGTACAAACCTACTCTCTACGCATTGGAGAGAATCTGGCCGTTGTTATCGTCGGGCGGGATAGTCGTCCTGGATGACTGTAAGGCTAACAACCAATTCGACGGGGCACTCCACGCTTATACTGAATTTACGAATTCCCTCGGAATCCAGCAGGAATTTCGCTTAGACAAGCTTGGAATACTTCGAAAGAAGTAAGACCACTCATCTTCAAGTCGGGTGGGGTTGAAGAGTTCCGTGCCGGGCAGCACTTCTGGGAGGTTGGTATGAGGGGGTATCGCGTGCGTGACGTGATTGCGAGGATGTCGAAGTTCTTCGTCCCAATCTGCCATTATCGTAACGTGGACTGGAACTCAAGTCACAACTTCGTTCTGCGCTCTCGTCGTCATAGCGACGTCTGAGCTCATGAATGGTCTCTAATCATTGTTCGTTACGGAAGATCGGTCGCGAAAGGGGTTACGTCAGGGTTGGAACTGGATGAACCTGAGTTGCCATCGATGGGTCGCCAATGTGGCGACCGGCCTGAAGCCGGGAATCGATCCGATCTTGATGACGGTTAGAGACTCGCGAGGACTTGTGCAAACGAGCTCGCGCCCGCATCGACATTTCGAGCCCATGCCGATGGTAGCAGGTAGCCCAAGTGTCAGAATCTGTCGGGCTTGCAAGTGAGAATTCTACACCACATCCCCAACCTCGCTGGCGGCGGAGCAGAGCGGCAATTGGCGCTCGTCGCCTCGGCGCAAGCTCGTGCGGGTCATGATGTACACGTAGCGCTGCTGGACGGCGGAGTGCACCTCTCTCAAGTGGAGAGCAGCGGAGTGACCGTTCACCGTTTGCCTCCTTCCGGCCATTACGATCCACGTCTCGTCGTGCGTCTCACGCGCTTGATAAAGTGGGCCCACCCAGACGTGAACCATACTTGGCTGACACTCATGGACGTGGCTGCCGGAGCGGCGTCGATGTTAGCACGCAGTCCGTGGGTGATGTCGGAGCTATCGGTTGCTGCGGCGTATACCGATGGCTATAAGTATCGCGTCCGCGAGACTTTCGGTCGTCTCGCCGATGCGGTGATCGCAAACTCTTCGGCTGGACGAGCGTATTGGGTGCAGAAAGGCGCACGGGAAGATCGGTGTGTCGTCGTGCCCAACCCGGTCGACCTCGATGCGATTGACGCGTCGCCGGCTCCGTCCGTTCGCGACGTCGATCCGAATCATCCATTGGTCTTGTTCGTTGGTCGACTGGCGCCGGAGAAGAACCTTGACACGATTCTTGACACGTTCGCGCTCGTACTTCCGCAGCGGAACGCCAAGGCGATGATCTGCGGCGACGGGCCGGAACGCGATTCTGTCGCACGTGGCATCGCCGAACGTCGGCTGAGCGAACACGTCGTCATCGCAGGCTACCGGACTGACGTGTGGTCGCTGTTGCGAGCAGCGAAGTTGACGGTGTGCCTCAGTAGATTTGAGGGGAGGCCGAATGTAGTGTTGGAAGCGATGGCGGCGAGATGTCCACTCGTGGTATCTGATATCCCTGCGCACCACGAATTGCTCACCGCCGACCAGGCCCTGTTCGTCCCGACTGACGATCCGGCCGCCGCGGCAACGGCGATGGCCAGCATTCTCGATGATCCGGGTTCGGCGGCGGAGCGATCGATCAGTGCCCGTCGGGCCGTGGAAGCGTTTCGTGCGGAGAAGATCGTCGGCGAAATGGCGGCTGTGTACAATCGCGTGATACGGCGATGAGGCCTTACCACACTACGCTAGTCGGTGTCCGAATCGAGGAGGCTTATGTACCAGTCTTCCCTCGTCGGCATCATATCACCCTCAAGGGCGAGCGGACGACAGCCGAAGTGCAGCTCGGCAGCCAACAGGCGCTGTGGGGGTGCGAAAAATCCTGCAGACCTGAGCGCTGAATGGTTGGGAGAGTGGCCAAAGTTCCAGGCCCAGACCACGTCACATCCCGCTTCCCGCAAACGACGAATGGCATAGGCAACCAGAATCCTGCCGACGTCTTTACGCTCTGGAACATAGATTACATCCATCAACTTTCCAGTCACACCCTTGGCGTGATGGGTCACTCCGATGATCACGAACCCTTCCAGAATCCCCTCATCGAAGAACCCGTAGACGCTGTATTCTTCCCCCGGTCGGGCCAGTCGCCATCGAAGATACTCGCTGCTTCGGTCGACCGCGCAAGTGATTCCGTCGGCAAACTTGTTCCAAACGCGCGTACATTCAGTGTCGAGTGATTGAATCTCGACCAGCTTCTGATGCGGCCCCAGTCTTGGTTCCTTGGGAATCGGAAAAGGGAAATCGACTGCCTGAGCCAACTTTCCAAACGCGGGCCCCATACGTCGCAGCAAGTAGCCGACTTTCAGTGGCCTCACCACAAATGGAACTGGGTCCATTTGGGTCCATCGGAGCCTCCGAAAGAACCCATGAGCTGAGCTGCCATTCGGAAACCCGAAGACAAGTACGTTGCCATCGGCCTCGCAACGACTGTACACGGACTCTGCAAGTTGGACGAAAAGGCCTCGCCCGCGGTATCGCGCATCGGTTAGCGTATCGATTGATTGAACTATCTTGGACGGCACGCCCCGGATCCGGGCGGCAAGGGGGATCACGCAGTACGCCGCGGCAATTGGCGGATCATCCAGGCGGGTCACCGCGAAGTCGACATAAAGATCCTTGCGTGGCATATCGAAGTACTGCCATCGCAACCGTTCGAGCGTTCGGGGACTCTCGTTGGCGTTGAAGGAGTTCCGGAGCTGAACCAGGCTGTGCTCGGTTCGAGCCATCGCTCGTATCGAGATGTCTGCTTGAGGCATGATATGCTCTGGCTGCTGGTCACTCGTCCCCTGTCTGCATAAACATCATTCGGGGTTCCGATGGAAGCAACGCCGCCGGTCGGTTCTCGACGCCTGAGAGTTGGTGTGCTGTGTATTCGAACTGACCTGACGGGACGCGACGCAGAACTCATCGACGCACTACTGCAGCGCGCGGCTTGCGTCGAGAGCATTGTCGTCTTCCACATGCCGTCCGCCGAAAACCCGATGCGTGAGCTTGCCTTTCGGTGGTTCGGTGTCGTCCTCCACGCGATGGGGCGTCACCGCATATTCCACGTTACGCCAAGCGGCCTGTCGGGTCCCCGTGTGGAAATCGTCGAGGCGGCGGAGGACTCGTTGGTTCAGAAGCTGCACGCTGCTTCGATCGATGTCGTGATCGACCTGCGAAGGGGACGGCCACAGCCCGTACAAGCGTCGGCAGTTCGGATCGGTGCCCTTGCGATTTGGTGTGACGGAGAACGTGAAGACCTTCGGTTCTCGACGGTGTTTCGCACACGACAAGTGTCGAGAAGGCTAGCCATCACCTTTTCGGATTCAGGATCGTCATCTCAATCCGTGATCGCGGAATCAATCCAGATTTCCGCAGGCATTGTGAGTGTTGACCGTCGGCTGCTCGCTGGACGCGCCATTGCCCTCATCGTGCGAGCGGTGCGGTCGGCCACGTTCAGCCCGATCCGTCCAATGGCGACGCCGCAACGACCTACACTATCAGTACGGAAGGCAATTGGCCTTTTTGCCATCAGCATCGCGTGGCACCTTCGCGAAAGGTCGTTTCGGGTATGGCGGCGGAGCGATGCCTGGTTTCTTGCATCTCGCCCTCTGGGACCGTCTACGGCGCCCCGCCTCCCAGTTCCCCGATCGCCGGTGTTCACGGCGGTCGAGGGGCCGCGTGACGGCTTCTTCGCGGATCCGTGCGTGTTGAACCGCGACGGAGTAGATCATGTCTTCTTCGAGGAATACAGCGCGGGCACACGCCGTGGCGTAATCTCTCATGTCGTCATGGATGCACAGGGTCTCGCTTCGAAGGTCATTACGGTGCTGGCGAAGCCGTATCATTTGTCCTATCCCTTCGTTTTTGAACACAATGACGAGACGTTTCTCGTCCCGGAGAGTGCGCAGAACGGATCGGTCGATCTATACCAGGCAGTGGAGTTTCCGGAGAAATGGGTGCACGTGAAAACGCTCTTGAGTGGCGTGAACGCAGCGGATTCGACGCTCTATCATGACGGCACGACGTGGTGGTTGTTCGCGTGCGTCGGGGAGTACGGTTCGTCGACATGGGATGAGCTCTTCGTGTACTTTGCGGACGACCTCCTGGGGGACTGGCTGCCCCATCCCGCGAATCCCGTCAAGAGCGATTTTTCATCCGCGCGCCCGGCGGGAGCGTTGTTCGTGCAGGAAGGAGTACTGATTCGTCCTGCTCAAGACTGCTCGACCGGCTATGGAGCGGGCGTCGTATTCTGCGCAGTCGACCGGCTGACACGAGCCGAATTCCAAGAGCATGTACTGAGGCGAGTGGGTCCGGAGCTGATACCTGGGACCGACGCGCTGCACACCGTGAGTGCTTCACACACACTCGAGGTGGTTGACGCCAAGTGGGCCTCTCGCTCCGGACACTCGTCCGACAGGGGCACTGCGTGATGAGGAGATATTCCGGATGGCGTTCCTTCACGGTCGCGTGCCAACTCGTGCTGTTATCGGTCGTGCTTCTGGATCGAAGCCTCTCGGTGAGCGCCGAGCTCATGATGTACTTCGTCGACCTGATCCTGGTCACAGCCTGCTTCCGGACCATCCTGAAGGAGGGCAACTGGTTTCTGGACCTGGGGTTTGTCGTGCTGTTCCTGTATTCCGCCTACTATCCGCTAACCGTATATGCTGTGCGCCTCGGCGGATTCGGAGATCTCGCGCAGGACTTCCTTCAGCTGCAAATGGGATACTCCCTGCTGTTCATTGCCACATTTTCGCTGGCGTATGTCGCGACGCTCGATCGCGGCAGGATCATCCTGTTGGAGAGACGGACCGGCCTCTTTGCACGGCACTACTCGAACGCGCTGCTGGTTCCGCTCATCATCGCGCCGTCGTTCATCCAGATCGTGATTCTGTGGGCGACCGTCGGCCCGCACTTTCAATACCTCCAGGCGTACACCGCTTCGTTCGCGCTGAAGGCGTCCGGGCTCAACATCATCAACCAGATTCTGAATGTCGTCACGGCGCTTTCTGGTGCTGCGCTCGTGGTCTTCTTCTTCAAGGAAGTCGCCAGGGAAAGGTATCGGCATTGCGTTGTCGTGTTGATCGGATTTCTTGTCGTGTCGGCGTACATCGGCGCACGGTCGATCTTTCTCGCGCCGTTGATCACTTTCATCGTCGTCTATGGTCGATACGAACCGATCAGGATAACAGCCAGGCGCGTTCTCCTCCTTGTCCTGACCGTCGCGTTCTATGTCGTCGTCGGGTCGACCCGCAACTCGGCAACCCAGGGCCCAGCGTTCGACGTGTTCTCGTTCTTCGGCGAGCAGTTCCTGGTGCTCACCAACGGACTGCAATTCTTCGGCAGAGCGCGGAGCGCCTTCGCACGGCCAGAAATGAATACATATCTCAATGATTTCCTGAGGGTGATCCCGAACTATGTCCATTCCACGGGGATGGACGTCTCCCAATGGTACATGAAGACCTTCTTCCGCCGAGCATACGAAGGCGGCAGCGGCCGAGCATTCGGTTTCAACACGGAAGCGATGATCAACTTCGGCAGGATGTCGATCGTGTTCCAGTCGTTGGCGCTCGGGCTGCTGTTCGGTGCGTTGGGAAGAGCGAAGGTGCGCACGAAAACGCGTCGCGAGTATCTGGAGGTCCTGAAGATCCTCCTGGTCGTGTACGCGTACTTTGTGGTCCGAGTCACGACCTTCTCACTCACGCCGTTGATAACCTCAACCCTGGTTGCCTTCCTCATCATCAGGTTCTCGAACGCGATCCTCTCGGCCGCTTCCGCACCGGTGCCAGATACCTTGCCCTCGGGCACCAGGGCGTAGGGCGCATGTGTGGCATCGTCGGGATCGTTTCTCAACACCCGGTCGCTGACCGGCGCGCGCTCACGGCCGGCTCGGACGCGATCGCGCATCGCGGGCCAGATGACAGCGGCGAGTGGTGGTCACCAGACGGCCGCGCGGGCCTCGGCCACCGGCGACTGGCCATCATCGACCTTTCGCCCGGCGGACACCAGCCGATGTCCGATCCGACCGGGCAGCTGACGATCGTCTTCAATGGCGAGATCTATAACCACCAGTCGCTTCGCACCGAGCTCCAGGCCATGGGGCACGCGTTTCGATCCCGCAGCGACACGGAGGTGATCCTCGCGTCCTACCGACAATGGGGCGAGAACTGCCTCTCGCGGCTGAACGGCATGTTCGCGATCGCGCTCTTCGACGCCGCGAAGCAACGACTCTTCCTGGCGCGCGACCGCGCAGGCGAGAAGCCCCTTTTCTACTCGGAGTCCGGCGGCACGTTGCGCTTTGCGTCGGAGCTCAAGGCCCTCATGGCGGATCCGGCGTTTCCACGGCGCGTCAATGCCGAGTCGCTGGATTGCTATCTGGCAATGGGGTTTGTCCCCGATGATCGCTGCATTCTCGAAGGGGCCAAGAAGCTTCCGCCGGCGCACGCGCTGACCTTCTGCCTGAATACAGGTGAAACGACCGTACGCCGCTACTGGGAGGCCCCCGAATACCGGCCTTCCGGAATGGACGACACCGGCTTGCTCGAGGAGCTGGAGTTGCTCCTTGCGGACTCCGTTTCCCGGCAGCTCGTCGCGGACGTTCCGGTTGGCATCCTGCTCAGCGGAGGCGTCGATTCGAGTCTCGTCACGGCGATGGCCGTACGCTCCGCAGAACGCGTGAAGACATTCACTATTCGGTTCCCCGGGTACGATGCGTACGATGAGACGGAGCACGCGCGTCTCATTGCCCGTCATTTTCGTACGGAGCACGTAGAGCTCACGGCGCCGGAATCGACGGTTGACCTCCTGCCCAAACTCGCCGCGCAGTTCGACGAGCCAATGGCCGACTCCTCGATGATTCCGACGTTTCTGGTGAGCCGACTGATTCGGGAACATTGCACCGTAGCATTGGGCGGCGACGGCGGAGACGAATTGTTCGGCGGATACGTCAACTATGGTCGTCTCCTCTGGGCACGCGACCGGATCCGGTTCATGCCTCGTGCGCTTCGCGCAGCCGTGGCGAGTGCGGCAGAGCACCTTCTCCCCGTCGGTTTCAGGGGGCGAAACTGGCTGCTGGGTCTCTCGAGCGATTGGCGAGCGGGACTTCCGGCTATCTGGCCGTTCTTTGATCGCACCTCTCGAGCGCGACTTATGAGCGGATCTCTGCCCATTCGCCAGTCAGCCGAGGCGATATGGTCGCGGCGAGTACCGTCGTCTCCCGACATGCTGTACCGCGCAACGAGAATGGATTTCGAGAACTATTTACCCGAGGACATCCTCGTCAAAGTCGACCGGGCGAGCATGCTCAATTCGCTGGAGATTCGCGCGCCCCTGCTCGATCACCGCATCATCGAGTTTGCCTTCGGGAAGGTGCCGTCGAAACTCAAGTCAACCACTTCGGCGAGAAAGATCCTGCTCAAGAGACTGTGTCAGCGCGTTCTGCCGCCGGAGTTCGATCACCATCGAAAGCAGGGGTTCAGCATCCCCCTTGGGCAGTGGCTGAAGAAGGGGCCGTGGATGGATCGATTCCACGAAGTTCTCCTCGGCTCGAGCGACGGTCCGTTCGACAAGCGATTCATCCGTGGCCTCCTCGCTGCCCAAGCGCGAGGCCGAGCCAATGGTGAACGACTATTCGCGTTGACCCTGTTCGAACTCTGGCGGCAGGCATACGGCGTTTCTATATGACAGTTCAGATGGCCGGCCACACGGCAGCGCTGGGAGTCGCGAAGGCATGATCCTCGGCATCGACGCACACTGCATTCACGGCGACGGCGGCAGCATCACGCACCTCCGTGAAGTGCTGCGCGTGGTCGACCCGGCCACTGCGGGGTTCAGCCGGGTGGTGCTCTGGGCGGGAAGCGCGACACTGGCGAAGATCGAGGATCGACCGTGGCTCAAGAAGGAACACGTGCCAGCGCTCGACCGCGGCCTGCTTGCGCGCTCGCGCTGGGCCTCTACGAAAGTCGCTGGGCTGGCATCGGCCGCCGGGTGCGACGTGCTCTGGCTCCCAGGGTGCTCGTACGTCGGCGCGTTTCGCCCGTTCGTCGCCATGAGCCGCAACATGCTGCCATTCGAGTGGCGCGAGATGCGGCGGTATGGGGCGACCCCACGATTCCTCCGATTGCTGTTTCTGCGCTATACGCAGGCCCGAACGTACCGCCGCGCCGACGGCACGATCTACTTGTCGCAGTACGCCCAGTCGCACGTCGGCGCAGTGGTCGGAAAGAGCTACGGCGACAGCCGGGTGATTCCGCACGGAATCGCACCCCGGTTTGCAGAACGCGATCACCGCCGTTCTGCTACCGCCAGTGCGGAAACGCCTGGCCGCCCTGTGAGGCTGCTGTACGTCTCCGGCGTCGACGTGTACAAACATCAGTGGCGGGTCATCGAAGCCGTGGAGTCACTTCAGCGTGCGGGGCTCGCCGTCGAGCTCACGCTGATCGGCCCCATGAAGCCTGACGCGGAAAAGCGATTTCAGGCGGCCCTCCGCGCCTTCGGCGGCGCTCCGGGTTCCGTCAGCTATCTCGGCCCGCTCCCGCATGCCGACCTGCACCACCACTATCACGATGCCGATGTGTTCGTCTTCGCATCCAGCTGTGAGAACTTCCCCAATATTCTGCTCGAGGCCATGGCTTCCGGCGTCGCGATCGCCTGCTCGTCGAGAGGCCCCATGCCCGAGATCCTGAAGGACGGCGGCGTATACTTCGATCCCGAAAACGCAGCGGAGATCGCGAGCGCGGTCCGTCAGCTGCTGCAGTCGCCGGCGCTGATGGCGGAGAAGGGTAGACTCGCTGCCTCTTACTCGCGTAGCTATTCATGGGCACGCTGCGCGTCTGAGACGTTTGCATATCTGGCGGAAGTCGCCCGCCGCCGCGGTACCTCGTCTTCCCCGGACCCGCGGATTCAGTCGGCCTGAGAGTTGCCGCACGACCGGATGAACTTGCCTCGGCGGATTCAGTCGGTGGGCGCAATCGGCCGGCGACCGGAACCCACGACGCCGTTCGTCCCGCGTCGAACGTAGATATCCTCGAATCCGGCATCGTGAAACCAACGCGTCATCGTCCCGAGTGACTGCGGATGGTCGTGGGCGGGCGAGTACATGTCGAAGGTATCGAGGATTGCCCACTCGGTGTTCAAGGTCCGGGAAAGTCCCAAATGGGAGTATTCGACGATCGGCAGCAGGCGCGCGCCGAACCTTCCCGCACGTCGCCGCAACAGTCTCGCGAGGGGAATGAGCGGCGGAGTCATTGCACTGACGAGTCGATAGACCTTTTCCGGCTGCAGGCGTTTGGTGATTGGGCGCAACAGATACTTCCACTGCATCAGCGCGATAACGGTTCGTGCGTACACGTCGACGACCAATTGGCCGCCGGGGCGCACATATCTTGCCAGGCTACGAAACGCGGCGGCCGGATCGGGCGTGTGCTGAAGGACGCCGAGGCACACAACCCTGTCGAACGACCGCTCGGGCAGTGGAATCTTGAAGATGTCGCCTTGAAAGAAATGGATGCGGGGCGACGGTCCCTGGTTGCGTGCATTGGCGTCGACCGCCGAGGAGTAATCGAACGTCACGACGTCCGCTCCGCTGGCAGCCAGCACCTCAGTGAAACGCCCCGCGCCGGAGCCGGCTTCGAGGACGCGCAGCCCGGCAAGATCCGCCTTACCCCCCAGTGCCGCCCACAGGCGATCGTGACTGATAGTCAGGCAAGAGTGGCTGTCGAGTTGCGTTTGCGCGTGGCGGTTCCACTGGAAGCCGAATGAACCCGCGTAATTCGCGGTTGGCACAAAGCGGGGTATGCCGCGTACGACAGGATACGAGCGGCCGCAGCCACGGCATTCCAGTACGCCGGAGTCGATCTGGTCGCGGTCCGGTCCTTCGGCATCCTTCAGCTCCATCTCGTCGGACCGGCACTCAGGACACACGTGTTGCGCGACACGCCACCGGTTCATCGCGACCCGTCTCTCGACAGGTATCCGTGCGAGCGCATCCACGCGATCGTTTCGGCAACTCCACGCGAAAGCGCGAATGGTGATGGGCCCGTAATCGCCGCGGTCGTCCGCGTGGGCAGCACCCATTCGGTGACGAGATTTTTCAGTCGGAACGAATGCAGTGGTGCAGGTATCCTCGCCAGCCGTGCCAGATCGCCGAGCCGCCCGATGGTCCAAGCCAGCGGGTACGGAATCGTCGGAATCGCGCGAGCGCCGAGCTGACGACGAATTTCCTCGGCCCAATCGCGAACCGTCAGCGGCGACCCGTCGCCGATATAAAACACGTGCCCATGTACCGACTCTCGCTCGGCGGCCAGTAGCGCGAGCAGCTGCCACACCGCGGTTCCCACATAACCCATGCTCTTGGCGGGGCTGGCTCGCCCGATGTGGAAGTAGTACCCGCGTGCCACCAGCCGAACGAACCTGCGGTACTCCGGACCCATCCATGGACCCCAGATGGAGGCCGGTCGAGCAATCACCCATTCGTAGGGAAGTGGACAGCGCGCGCGGATGGCCCGCTCCATGGCGACCTTGCTTGCGCCATAGGCTGTATGCGGCCGCCATTCGGTGTCGGTGGTGGGCGTATCGCCCGGCGCCGTAACCAACGAAGTCGACGTGAAGAGCACGCGTTTGACTTCGGGCATACCGGAAAGCGCGCTGATCAGGTTGACGGTCCCGACATGATTCGAGGCGTAGTCATCGAGGTGAGCACCTTTCAAGTCCGTGCGTGCAGCAAGGTGCAACACATGGGACGGCCTGAAATCGGCGATCACCGCGGCAGTGCGGTCGAGGTCGAGCAGATTGGCCTCGCGCCAAAACCGCTGTTGCGCGGAATCCGCCGGACTGTGCCAGTCGAGATTGGCTACCTCGAATCCGCGCCGGAGGCACTCGTCGATGACATTCGTGCCGATGAAACCGGATCCGCCCGTGACGAGGACGCGCACTAGCAGCTCACCCCGAGTGTCATGCAGTGCTCCTGACGGCGGTGTTCAACAGCGTGCACGAGATGCTTCGATCGATGGTTGCTGCAGTATTATAGCAGCGCGCGAGGTGCTCGACAGCTGGCTCCGCTTCGGCCACGCGTACCGTGGGTCTTGGCGTCCCGCCCCATTCCCAACTACACTTCGAGCATTGCCAACCGTCCTCAGGGAAGGTCCGTACCGGGTGTTCTTCTACTCGGACGACCGGCACGAACCTCCCCACGTGCACGTGAAGCGCGCATCGCTTCTGCGAAAGGAATGGGATGACTTCTTCGCCGACTGACGCAGGCACGCCGCTCGCAAAGGGTGTGACGGTCTCCGCCGAAACACTCGTCGTCGAGCTGTCTGACGGCCGCGCGCTGAGGATACCGCTCGCGTGGTACCCGCGCCTCGCGCACGGGTCCGAGGAGGAGCGTGCAGACTGGCGGATGAGTGGCGAGCGCTCGTTGACGATTCGTCGGGACGAATCATTGTTCACGAGCGACTGGACGCAAGCGCTGTCGTCCACGCGTATCGCCGGAGCCGCCTGCTCCTGTTTGCGTCGCTTTTCGAGGGATTTGGGCTTCCGATCATCGAAGCGCAAGCAACTGGGTGTGTCGTCGTAACGAGTGACCGTTCTCCGGTGCGTGAGGTGGCCGGCGACGGCGCTGTCCTCGTCGATCCGGAAGACGTGTTGGCCATCCGCGCCGCGGTGAGCAGCCTGCTTGCCGATCCGCAGCGAGTGCTGACCTTGCGCGAACGCGGGCTGGCAAATGCGAAGCGGTTCCATCCGCGCGTCGCCGCCGCCGAGTGGGCCGACGCGTACCGATTGCTCGCGTCGCAAACTGGCCGCGCGCCATCATGATCTATCTGCACAAAGTCCTCCCGCTGTTCGTACTCCCCGTCGGCATCACCCTTGCGCTGGTGATCGCCGGCCTCCGTTTCCGTCGCCGATCGCTCGTCTTCGGCGGCGTAGCCCTCCTCTGGCTGAGCAGCACGCCGCTCGTCAGCGCGCTGGCAGCCCGAGCGGCAGAAGGCTGGGCCGAGCGAGGGTTGGGCGCCGATGCTCCCGGGGCCGACGCCATCGTCGTGTTGAGTGGGGAACGAACCGTCGCGCCCGGCAAAGCCGCGGTCAGCCAATGGGACGATGCCGATCGTTTCTTCGGCGGGTTGGAGCTCTTCAGCGCAGGGAAGTCGCCGCTCCTCGTCTTCACCCGAGGTGTCTCGCCGCTCGAGCCCGAAGCCGCGCCCGAAGGTGACGTGCTCGCCGCGTACGCGGTCTCGATGGGCGTGCCGGCCGCGCAGATTGCGGAGACCACTCCCGTGACGAACACCGCCGAGGAAGCGCAAGCGGTAGCCGCACTCCTCCGCGGGCGCCTCTCCGGTCCGGCACCGCCCGGTAGCCCGCCGCTCAGTAGCCCACCGCGCCACGCGCCACCGCGCGTGTTGCTCGTCACCTCGGCGTTCCACATGCCGCGCGCCCGCCGGCTCTTCGAGCGAGCCGGGATGTTCGTGATTCCGTTTCCCGTGGATTTCCAGGTCCCGGCTGGCAGGACTTTGTCCGTGCTGGATTTCCTGCCGACCGGCAACGCGCTGCAACAGACCGAGCTGGCGATGCGGGAAGGGTATGGCCGGCTCTTCTACTTGTTGGTGCGATAGGCGCCTCGCGCACGGGTCCGCGGAGGAGCGTGCAGACTGGCGCCTGATCGCGAAGGAACGGGAGGCCGCACGCGCGGCTGGGCATACGAAAGAGGCGGCGCGATGATACCGAGCGTGCTCGTCGCTTTCGCGCTGCTAGTGCTGATCGGAGCAGGCGGATTCGTTTTTGCGTGGATCGCGCTGACTCCACGCCCAGCTCCCCGCTGAGGAGTTGGCGAGTCTGCCGGCCGCTATATTTCTTCAATGCCAACGCACGACTCAATCCGCGATCCTTCGCAATGGCCCGTGCGGATTTTTCGCCTCGGTAGCGAGCCGCGCGATGATCAGCTCGCTTCAATGTCCGCGGAGCAGCGACTTGAGATGGTGTGGACTCTGTCGCGACGCGCGGGGGAACTCACCGGCCGTCGTGTCGAGTGGTTGCCTCGCTCCGAGCTGGCGGTACGCGTGCTTCACCGCTGATGGCCGACGACTGGGGCGACCTCCTCATGACCATGCTCGACTCCGGGGCGCGCTTCCTCGTCGTGGGAGCGCATGCGCTCGCCGTGCACGGCGCTCCGCGAGCTACACAGGACCTTGACTTGTGGGTGGATCCCACTGGCGACAATCCGCCTCGCGTGTGGCGCGCACTCGTCGCATTTGGTGCGCCGCTTGCCGAACTTGGCATCCTGCCTGACGATCTGAGCGTCCCGGACACCGTGTGCAAATCGGCGTTCCTCCCAACCGTGTTGATTTGCTTACGGGGTTTACCGGTGATTGGGCTGAGCAAGTTCCGCGAATTCTCACGCTGTTTTGGAAATTCGCTCTCTCGCATACGAGCCAAGTCGTTATGGGCCCTGAAGGGGTCGAACCTTCGCGCGTCGGATTATGAGTCCGCTGCTCTACCGCTGAGCTAAGGGCCCCAACTGCTCTTCCTCCACCACACGCCGCACCAGCGCGTCTCCCGCCTAAGATAACGCCTCCTTCCGCTCGGCACGATCGCCCACTCGCCCTCTCGCATCTATTGACAACCCGCCCCCCAAGGCGGACATTAATGACTGATACGGCAGGACTTGTCCCCGCTCGTCGCGCCGCCTATCGCGCCGCGAATCGGCCGGTCTCAACTTCACGCGTTCACGTCATTCGGAGAACACTCATATGGGTTCGATCCGTCAGTCGCTCGGCATCGTGGCCGTCCTCGGAATGGCGATGGCGTCCTCAGCGCTCGCGCAGGATGACGCGCGTTCCAAGCTGCTCATTCCGGAAGGCGGTGGACTCGGCACCGAAGTCGGACACTTCCCGCGTGGCGCGCCGGGCACGAGCACGGGCTCGCCCATCGCCTACGGCGCGAACTGGGGCGACATCTACGCCGGCGTCGGGTATCAGACGCCGATTCGCTATTCCAATGACTCGGACGGATCGGTTACCCTCGGCATGGGTTTCCTTAACTCCTCCGATTTCGTCGGCCTCGACGTGGCGGTCACTTCACTCTCGACCATACGCTCGGGGTTCGGCGATCGCATGGGGTTGAGTGCCAAGGTGCACCGGCTTCTCGGCGACAACTGGGGCATCGCGGCGGGGGTCACGAACATCTACCTCAGCAAGCAGCCGGCGGACAGCAAGACTTCGTACTACGGCGTCGTCTCGAAAGTCTTCGACCTGACTGATACGCCGTTCAAGGCGCTGACACTCTCGGTCGGCGCGGGCAACGAAGATTTCCGCATGGAGAAGGACATTCGCAACAACAACGAGACCATCGGCGTGTTCGGCTCGGCCGCGCTCCGCATCTGGGATCAGCTCGCGCTCATCGTCGACTGGCCGGGACAGGATCTCAACATCGGTCTTTCGATCGTCCCGATCAAGGATTTCCCGATCGTCATCACGCCTGCCGTCGTCGACATCACCGGACAGGCCGGCACCTTCGGCACCACGAAGACCGCCCGCCCGCGCTTCAGCTTGGGCGCCGGCATGGCGATCAGGTTCTAGCCTCACTCACGCGATTCACGATCTGGAGATCTCATGATGCATAAGACCTTCCGCACGCTCGCTTCCGCCGGCGCCTTGCTGTGCTTCGCCGCAGCCACGGGAGCGGCACAGAACGTTTCCGACCACATCGCGACGGTGACATCGACGTCGCCGATCGGCGGGATGTACGCGCCGGGAGCGGCCGGCCCGGGCACCGGCGGAAACGCCGGCGCACCAGTCACGGGGAATACCGTCAGCACCGAGGCCAAGCTACTCTGCACCGGTACGTCCGCCGACAAGCTTGTCTGCGCCGTGCTCTCGGGCGGCTCCAACGGGGACCTCGGCGCCGCGCTCACCAAAGCCGGCGCGCCGGCCGCACAGGTGGATGCGCTCATGAACGCGCTGAGCGCGCTCGGCCGCACTCCGAGTAACGCGGCACTGGTCGCGGCAATCCAGGCGTTCAACGCGCTCGTGCGCGCGGCGCCGGCGTCGTTTATCAACAATCCGCCAGCGGAGTTGGGGTCGATCAGGACGGGGTTGATGGCGATTCGGCGGGGGGTATAAACCTGAGATGGAAGATGGAAGCTGGCTGACGGCGGCGTGATCGGGGTCGCAAGCTTCCCGCACTATAAAAGAGACTGCGGTTTTGGAAAGCAAGAAACCCATACTCCGGAGTCCGTTCATGATCCGCATCTCGTCACGCGTTGTCGTGATTGCCCTCGGCGTCGCGGCCGTCGCAGCAGTTCCCCGCGCAGCCAGCGCGCAGGGAGATGATGCCGCACTGCGCAGGAAGTTCAGCATCGCGGTGCCCAGCGCCGAGATGTCGACCATCCTCCAGCCCGAGCAGTTCTTCCGCGGCGCGCCCGGCACCAACACGGGCTCGGTGATGGCGTTCGGACCGAACTGGGGCGACGCCTACATCGGCGGCTCCTACCAGAATCAGACGCGCGGAGTCTACAACTCCGCCACGAAGACCACCTCGGCCAACCGCAGTTACGACGGCTCGGTTTCCGCGGGTTTCGGTCTCGGCAACTCGCGTGATGCCGTGGCGCTCGAGGTGGACATCACGTCACTCTCCACCTTCCACTCCGGCTTCTTCAATCGCACTGCGTTCTCGTTCAAGCTCAACCGAATGCTCGACGACTACAGTGCTATCGCGGTCGGTGTGGAGAACGGATTCATCGCCGGCCCTAGCCCCACCGACGGGACGGCCTCGTGGTATGCCGTGGCCTCGCGGGTCTTCCTGCTCCCAGGCGCAAGCTCCAACGACGTGTTCAAGGCCGTCACCGCCAGCTTTGGACTCGGCAACGGCCGCTTCCGCTTCATCCAGGACGTCGCCACCAACAAGAGCACTGTCAACGCGTTTGCGTCGGCCGCGCTGCTGATCGTCGACCAGGTGTCTGTTATCGCCGACTACACCGGACAGGATTTCGACGTCGGACTTTCGCTCGTGCCGTTCAGGCAGCTGCCGATCGTGATCACGCCCGCGTTGTCGGACGTGACCGGGACCGCCAGCAAGACGATGCGCTTTACGCTCGGTGTCGGAATCGGGATGCACTTCTAGTCCGGCGCCTGCTCGACGGCGCCAGAAGACCAACCACCGTCAATCCGCTTCTCGTCGGAGATCACAAATATGAAATCCATTCTCAGAATGGTCGCGGCGCTCGCCATGGTCGGCACGGCATCGGCGGTGTACGCGCAGACCAGCAACGGATCGGATGTGACCGGACACGCGGCCGGTTCGCTCCCGGGCGGCGCCTTTATTCCCTTGGGTGCGCCGGGAGTCGGGAATGCCCGGCTGGTGATCAACAACACGGGCTCGGCATTCTCGAACGGCATGCCGGCGGATACCAGCGTGCATATAGCTTTTGCGGCCGAGAAGGCGATTGGCGGACTCATCAGCACTGGCTCGCCGTCGCTGGTGGCAGAGGTCAGTGGGGCTCTCACCGCCGGGGGGGCGCCTGCCGGTGCGGCCAACACCCTCACACAGGCGTTGGCGAACCTAGCCGGCAACAGTAATGATAGGGCGCGGGCCGCGATCATCGCGGCCGTGAACGCCTACAATGCGCTGGTCGCCGCCGCGCCTGCGTCGTTCCTTCGCAACCCGCCGGCAGACTTCCTCGCGATTCAGGCGGCGTTGACTCAGATCGTGAATAAGCTGAAATAGCGATCATCGGCAGCTGCCGCGATTCAAAGCAAAGGGCCCGGACTGCACTGAGTCCGGGCCCTTCGTGCGTCCGTCGCGTCGTACTGGCTGACGGCAGAATGGCGCCCACCTCTTCGTTTCCCCTCCGTGACGCTCGATGAACCAGTCCGTCTTGTTAATATAGTTGCTGGCGGATTGTCTGGCCTCTTTTCGATCGCCCCATCCAGCCCGAAGACGCATGCCCCTCGCGCGACGGATCGCTGTTGTGCTTCTCGCCGCCATGCTGGCCGTCCCGATGGGCGCGCAGGAGCGAACGAGCTACCCGTACGGCTCCACGCTCACCTTCGGAACCGGCCTGGTGAACATCCCGGTCGCGTGGGTGTCGCCAAATTCGGGCGATCTCTTCGCCTCGATCTCGGCGCGCGCTCTCGGCGCCGGCACGCTCCAGCCCAACGCGAGCAACTCGCTCTGGCAATTGACCGAGTCGATCGAGGCACACATCGGCGGCTGGCTCTCCGTAGGCGGTTCGCTCTACAGCGTCTCCACCCAGTCGCTCGGCCTGTTCGCCAAGGCGCTGCTCGTGAAACAGCGCGACGACGGACCGCGGCGCTGGCTACCGTCCGTCGCCATCGGCGCGAGGAACGTTGGCGCAAGTCAGTACGTGGACCGTTTTGTGGCCGGCGATCGCCGCGTGGTGGACGTAATTCCCGATTCCGCCCGACCGGCGGCATTCGGCAAGATCAACGGCAATCCCACGCTCTATGCGGTGATGACCCGCGACTTCAAGTACGAGCGGAACTCGGCGTCGCTCAGTCTCGGCTACGGCAGTGGCCTTTTCAGCAACAACGGCGGCCTCGATACCGTGTACAACAAGCGTGGCACACTCGCGAAAGGACTCTTTTTCGGCGGCCGCCTGGTGATTCCCGCCGGCACGAACAGCGCGGTCACCCTCATGCTCGAGAACGACGCCTGGGACTGGAACTTCGGCGCGCTCGTCACGTGGGGGCACGTGTCTGCCGGCTTGTATCTCACGGAACTCGAGGAGACCAAGGGCGTACCATCGAATCTGCCCCTCGCGAACTTCACCAAGAGCGGTCTGATGTTCTCGTACAACGCGAGCATCGCGGAAATCAGTCGCGGTTCGGCGCGGCGCGCGGAAGCTGCCGAGGCGCAGCTCAAGGGGCGGCGTCTTCAGCAGGAGATCGACCAGCGCCAGGCCAGAATCCGTGAGCTCGAGGGCGAGCTGGCGAAGGCCGGCCAGCGAGCGGAGAAGGCCAACGCCGCGCTTGCCGCCCGCCTGGCGAAAGAACTCGAAGCGCAGCGGCAAGCCGTGCAGGCCGCGAACGACAAGTTGCAGAAACTGCCGGCCAAGCCACAGCCGGAGGGCGCGCGATGAGCATCATGCGACGTGCCGCGTGGTTGGGCGCCGGGCTGCTCGCGGGCGCGCCACTGTGCGCCCAGGAACCGCACTTTGCTCCCACGCTCTTCTGGGACGCCGGGCTGATCAACACGCCGGCGGCGTACGTGTCGCCGCTCGGCGGCGATCTCTCGCTCAACATCTCGCGGCTCTCGCTCGACAGCGCAAAGACGCCGAGCTTCCAGCAGACCGCGAGCTACGCCTTCTCCATCAGCGCATCGGCGTGGGAGCGCGCCGAGTTCGGCGTCACCGTGTTCGGCTCCAAGCTCAGGAGCGGGCTCTTCGCGAAGGTCGTGGCGTGGCAGCAGAGCGACGGTATCTGGCGCAAGGGATTCCTGCATTGGCTGCCGAGCATCGCGTTCGGCGTGCGGAACATCGGCGCCGAGAATCTGCTGAACCGGTTCGGAACGGAGAACATTCCGGGGCTCAACACGGCCCCCTCGCTCTACGGCGTGGCCACGCGCACCTTCGTGCTCGGTCAGGGCGACGCAGGTGCGCGACCGGCCTCCCAGCTCTCGTTCAGCGCGGGCTACGGCGGCGGGCTGTTCAGTCACGACGGCGGGCTCAAGACGCTCTACGCCAAGAGTGCCACAGGCGGGGCGTTCGGCGGCGCGCAACTGCAGTTCGCCACGGGGCGTTTCTCGTCGCTGTCCTTCATGGCCGAGCACGACGGATGGGACGTCAACGCCGGCGCCCAGCTCGAGGTGCGCGGACTCCGCGCGTCGCTGTACCTGATGGAGCTCGGCGCCGGACAGGGGCAGCCCGGGAGCGCGGCCAACCAGAAGGTGGCGTTCTCGCTGGGCTGGCAGACGAACATCGAGGCGCTCGTGCGTGGAGACCGGATGGCGGCGCGCATCCAGAAGATCGAGCGCGACGCCGACGCCCTCAGGAAACAGATCGACGCCGGCGAGGAACGCGTGAGGGCGCTCGACGCGCAGCTCAAGAGCATCCTGGCGACATCCGCCAGCGGACAGGCGGCGCAGATCGAAGATCTCAAGCGGCAGCTGCAAGAAGAGCGTGCCGCGGTGGCGCGCCTGCAGGAGCTGCTCAGGCAGCGCGAGGCCGCCAAGAAGCCGTGATGCGGTCGCTCGTTCGCCGCCTGACGCTCGGCGCCGCGGTGATCATGTTCGCGCCGGCTACTCTCGCCGCGCAGCAGGGCAAAGCGAGTCCGGAGGATGCCGCAAAGGCCCTGAAGAGCCTTCAGGACCAGCTCGACCTCGCGCGCAAGGAACGGCTTGCGCTCGAAGCCAAGCTCGAAAAGGAGCTCGCGGCCGACATGGCCGCGCGCGCCAAGAGGCTCTCGATGGGCACGGAAGTGGACGCGCTGCAGCACCTCGAACAACTGCTCGACTCGGCGCAGGCCCGCCTGCTCGTGCAGCGCGACCGGATTCGCCTGCTGAAGGACGAGGCGCAGTCGACCGACCGCACGGTGCTGGTGGTGCTCGTGCGCGCCGACGCGTTCCCCTTAGGCGAGGTGGCCGCGGTGCTGATACTCGACGGCGTGATGACCCGGACGCAGACGTACCAGGCCGAGCAGGCGAAAGCGATCGCCGCGGGAGCGGCGGACGAACTGTACCGCGCCGACATGACGCCGGTCGAGCACAAGGTGCTGGTGCAGATCGCGGGCAAGGGGCTCAACGTGGGCGAGACCGTAACCGTTTCCGCAGCGCCCAGGAAGGTGACGTACGTGGAGTTCGCGCTGAAGGGCGGGAAGCTCGTGACGGCCACGTGGACCAACTGACAACCACCCACGGGCCGTCGTTCGGATGATCACAGAGCCAAGTCGCTCCTCACTCGTCGCTCTTCGCTATCTCTGCATCCTTACCGTCGCGCTCGCTCCGTTCACAATCCAAGGCCAGCAGCCCGCCACGCGAGCGCAGGCGCCCGACTCCGTGGCCGCCACCGCCATCGCCCGGATGCCGGATGACTCGCTGCGCGAGGGCGCGCTGCTCGACGCCGCGTGGCAGCAGTACCGCGCGAAGTCATTTGTGGGCGCCGCCCGCGCGTTCGAGCGAGTCGCCTCCGTCGCGCCGGGCGCGCTTGCCAGGTTCGAGACGCGGCTCCTCGCGGCGCAGTCGCAGCTGGAGGCCGAGCGTCCGGCCGACGCCGCAACGCTCTTCCGCTTTGCCGGCGACTCCGCCCGCTGGTTGCTCGGCCAGCTCGAGGCTCGCGAGAAGGACGGTGGCCTCGATTCGCTCGCGGGCCTGCTCGCCGAGCGCGGCGCGGTGACACTGCTCTGGGCGCCGTTCGTACGCGACGGGAAGCTCGTGGCGCCCGACACGGGCCAGCGGCTGTCTGCCGTGCGCGCGCAGGACATCACCGGTCGGCTGGACGCCATCGGTGGATGGGCGCTCGATCCTCCCTTGCGCGCACTCGTCTGGACGGCGCCGGCGACCGGATACGGCGCGCTCCGGCTCGCCGTGGACTCGCTCGCGCGGCTCGACGCACGGGTGGCACGGGCGACCGCGCGGGTGAGAGCCATCACGACCCGGCGTCCCGAGATGCTCGCCGAGGCCAAGCGCTACCAGGCCCGGCTGGTGACCGTCGCGGATTCGTTCGCGGTCACGGAGCGGCAGGTGGCGGCGTTCACGGACTCCGTCGCCCGTCGCGAAGCGGCGATCGCGCTGAACGTCGCGTCGCTGCGCGCGTCGCTGGCGCAGAAGATCGCCGCGGTGCGAACTCTCGCCGCGCAGAATCGTGCGCGCATGGACAGCATAGCCGACGATGTACGCAGGCTCGGCGCCGGTCGCTCGACCGTCGACGAGTACGAGCACGAGACCGCCACGGCGTACGTGAACCTCGCGGGCGACGCCGAGCACGCGCTCGACGCGGGATTCGCGCGACTCCCCGTGCTCTTTCGCCGTGACACCGTGAAGCTCAAGCTTGCGGCACTGCGCCGCGCGCTTGCCGACTCGCGCGCGGCGTACGACTCGGTGATCAGGAGGGCGGTGGCGGCGGAGGCCGATTCGACGGCGGCGACGGACAGGCGGCTCGCGGATGCGCTGGCCGAGGCGCGCGATGCCGCGACGGCGCGAAACGTTGCGCGGTCCTTTGCGGCGACAGCGGCGACGGCGCAGCTGCGGTCCCGCGTGGAGCAGTTGCGTGGCGGGCTGAACCGCGTTGTGGAGGGCGCCGAGTTCGGCATGGGCTCGGCCCGGTTCTTCGTCTCGCTCGCGGCCGACTCGGCGCGCACGAACGCCGGTGAAGCCGCCCCGGCTGTGTCGCGCGAGAGCACGAGCGCAGCCTTGAACGCGGCGCGCGACAGCGCCATCGTGGATCTCACCGCGGCATTGAAGCAGTTCCCGCAAAGCGCGCTGCGGCCGCGCGCGCTCAAGGAGCTGGGTGAACTGTTGACGCGCAAGGCCGACGCGGACTACGCGAGCGCCCAGCGCGCGGGCACGGGCGCGGGCGCGGGCGCGAACGCGGACCACCCGGACTACGGCGTGGCGATCGTTTGCTTCGACGAGTTCCTGCACGACTTTCCGAACGATCCCGATGTGGACGCCGCCGCCTACACACTGGGCTCCATCGCGTTCCTCTCCCAGCGTTATGACGAATCGGTGCGCGCCTTCGAACACGTGATAGGCATCGAGGGATCGCGGTATCGGGCGGAGGCGTTCTTCCGGCGTGGCGATGCGCAGTTCGAGAGGGCGCTGGCGCAGGCTGGCGAAGCACGGCGCACGCTCCTGCAGGAGAGTTCCAGCAGTTACGAAAAGGCGCTGCCCATCGCGCCGGCCGAGGGCGACATCTACTTCCTCGCGCTGTACAAGCTCGGCTGGAGCGACTACGTGCAGGCGGATCGCCAGTCGTCGCCCGAGTACCGGATGGCGGTGGACGTGTTCGCGCGGCTCGTGCGCGAGATGGACCGGCTGCCCGCGGAACGCCAAGCCCGGCTCGCCCTGCGACAGGAGGCCGTGGACTACCTCGCGATCGCCATCACGCAGCTGGGCGGCGCGGAGGAAGCGATGAAGTACATCGCGGCCATTCCCGACCCGGCCACTCGTGTGGTGGTGATGCGGCGTGTGGCGCGCGCCCTGCGCGACCAGGGCGAGTTTGCCAGCGCGGTGATCGCGTATCACGGGACGCTCGAGCAGGCGCCGGTCGAGGCGGGCGCGCTCGAGACGCGGCAGGATCTCGTGGATCTCTTCCAGAACCGGATGATCGAGCCGGATCGCGCGCAGGAAGCGCGACTCCAGTTGGTGGATGGGCTCGCGCCCGAATCACCGTGGGGGAAGGCGAACACAGGACGGGCGGCGGACGCCGCCGTGCCTCGCGAGAAGGCGCTCCGCGAGAGCGGGGAATACGCACTGACCGAGGCGCGCAAGGCGCGCACGGGCGGCGCCGCGACGACGGTAACGACCAATGCAGCGGGCAACGCGTCGTTCACCCCTGCGGCCGACCTGTTCGCGCGGTACCTTCGCGAGTTCCCCAGGGCCGACAGCGCCCAGCGCGTGAGCGCGCTCGAGGCCGAGGCGCTCTTTGCCTCTGGGGAGTTCCTGAGGGCCGGTACGTCGTACACGCGCACCGCGACGGCGTGGCGCAACGACTCGGCGCTGATGGCGGCCTCCCGCCGGAACGCGACGGTGGCGTTCGACTCGGCACTGGCGCACGCGCCGCGCGACGCGGCCATCCGCGACTCGGTGCTCAGCTCGCTCGACCGCTTCATCGCCCTCGCGCCCGACGCCGACGCGCGCTCCGCGACGATCGCCAAGGGGCGCCGCGCCGCGGAGGGCGGGCGCTGGAACGACGTCGCGGCGACGTTCGAGTCGTTCGAGAAGCGCTGGCCTGACGATCCATTCGCCGCGGACGCCGCGAAGCTCGTGGGCGACGCGCGCTACCGGCAGGGCGACTACGCAGGCGCGCAGGTCAAATGGCAGGCGGCGCAGTCGCTCGCCGCAAGACTGGGGCGAAAGGCGCTCGGCGACTCGGTGGCGACCACGCGGTTCGCCGCCGCCAACCAGGCGGCCGACTCGCTCGCGAAATCGGGACGCTACGCGGGTGCGGACTCGCTCTATTCGACGATCGCGACGGACATCGGCGACGCGGCGCTGGCCGCGGACGCGCTGCGCAACGCCATCGAGCTGCACCTGTTCGCCGACAGCATCGCGCGCGTCAAGGGCGACACGGCGGCGTCGGGACGCGAGCGGCGCGCTTCGATCGCGGCGATCGAGCGGCTCGCGGCCGCCTATCCCTCGTACAAGCACACGTTCACCTATTCGACGCTGCGCGCGCAGTTGCTGCCGGACGTGGGCCGCGCGGCCGACGCCGTCGATGCGTTCCAGGCGGTGATCGCCGCCCAGCCCGCGTGGGCGGGGCGCGCCGACGCGATGGTGCGCGTGGCAGGACTGCTCGATTCGCTGGGGCGCAAGGCGGAAGCCGCGGCTGCGTACGACCGATTCGCCACGAGCTACCCCGCCGACAAGCGCGCGACGGCGGCGCGACGGGCGCGAATGGACATGCTGCGCGCGGCGGGCGACACCGCCACACTGGAGACCGAACTGGCGCGCGTCTGCATGAAGCCCGCCGACCCGTTTACGCGGCTCTGCGCGGAGCGTGCGGGCACGCGCGCATTCCGCGACGGCATGGCGCAGTGGGAGCGCTACGCGGCACTGAAGCTCGAGATCAAAACCAGGGCCCAGCTCACGCAGGCGGGAGTCGCGCAGGCATCGCTGCCAAAGGTGCAAGCGCTTCGTGCGCTCAACGCGCAATTCACGAAAGCGGTGGCGAGTGGCGCTCCCGATTGGGTCGCGGCGGGCACGTTCCAGAGCGGGCTCGCGCAGTGGTACTACGGGCTCTTTCTGCGCGACGTCTCGCTGCCGGCCGATCTCACCGAAGGGCAGCGGACCGCCGCATCCGGCGGCTCCAGCCAGCAGGCGCAGGCATATTTCGACGGTGCGATGAAGATCTGGCAGGCGCTCGTCGAGAAGGCGGCGCAGGAGAACTTCGACAACGACTGGGTCGCCAAGGCGAAGGGCGCGTTGAAGGGCGAGGGAATCCCGCCCCGGGAGGTTGCACCGTGAGCCGGGTCCGGACGTATCTTTTTGCTCTGGCGATCGCCCTGACGCCCGCGGCCGCGTGGTCACAGGGCGCGGCCGTGCCACCGGCGCAGCAGCCACAACAGCCACAACCGCCGAAGAGAAGGACGATCGAGATCCGCGGGCAGGCGCCGGCTCCCGAAGTCGTCACCGTGCGCCCGCGCGAAATCCCGCAGTTCCAACGGAAAGTCATCACGCCGATATTGTACGACGCACCGCCTGCCGCGCCGCCGATCGTGTATTACATCGTGCTGCCCGGCCCGCTTCCCGAACCGCGCAACACGGCTCCGCCAAACCCGACACCGAAACCCTTCTGATGGCGACGATTCTCGAGTACTACCGCAGCGGCGGCCCGGTCATGCACGCGATCCTCTTCGTCGCGGTGCTCGGGCTCTCCGTGTTCTTCGAGCGGGTGTACGTCATCTTCCTGAACTCCAAGGGGAGTGAGCGCGCGTTCATCGAACGCGTGATCCTGCTCGCCAAGGCCGGCAAGGCGGACGAAGCGGCCCGGCTCTGCCAGGAGAACAAGGGCGCGATTCCGCATATCGGCGAGCTGGTGCTCAAGAGCCCGAGCCGCAACGAAGCCGACCTGCAGAACGCCGCCGACGCGGCGAGCGTCGCCTCGCTCCCCACCATCACGCGGCGGCTGCACTACCTCCCGATGCTCGCGAACGTCGCGACGCTCCTCGGACTGCTCGGCACGATCTTCGGCCTGCGCGCGTCGTTCGCGTCGGTGGCGCTGGTGAGCGCGGCGGAGCGGTCGGGAAAGCTCGCGAGCGGCATCGCGATTGCGCTGAACGCCACGGGGTTCGGCCTCATGGTCGCCATCCCGCTCTCGGTGGCGCATGCGTGGCTGTCGTCGCGCGCCGAGCAGGTGATCGAGAGCGCGGACGAGTTCTCCGTGCGGCTCATCAACGCGATGAGCGTGAAGGGCGGGCAATAGCCTTCGATGGCGTCCACTTACTTCCATCGGACGCGGCTCCGCCGGCAGGAGCGGAAGGCGGCCGTCGGGCACGGCGGGCTCAACCTGGTGCCGCTGGTGGACATCCTGACGTCGATCGTGTTCTTCTCGCTGCTCACCTACGCGGGGACGGCATTGGCAGCACTCACGAGCTTCGATCTCACGCTTCCGCCGGCCGTCATCAAGAGCCAGGAGGAGGCGAAGAAGATCAAGAGCGAGAAGGACGTGTTGAATCTCCTGCTCGTGGTGCGGGTCACCGAGGACAAGATCGAGATCGAGCACAGCGCGGGTGGGGGCTTCCACAAGAGCATCGCGGGGGTCGAGGGCGGCTCGCTCGATGATTTCGAGACGCAGATGACCGCGATCCGTGAGCAGTATCCGCAGAATCGCGACGTGCTCGTGCTCCCGGCCGACGGGATGAACTACGAGGTGATCGTTCACGTGCTCGAACGGTTGAAGCGTGCGCACTACAGCGGCATCTCGCTCGGCACCCGCGCGCGGAAGGCACCGCCGGGGACGCCGTGAGCCGGGTGCGTGATCGGCGCCGTATGCCGAGGGTCGTTCCATGAGTCGCGCGGCCGAGCAGCGGCGACTGCGCCGTTCACGGCACTTCGCGAAGTTCGGCATCACCCAGCTGAACCTCGTGCCGCTCGTGGATACGTTCGTGTCGATCGTGTTCTTTTCGCTCACGACGACCACGGTTGGCGAACTCGCGCCGGTAGTGCCGGGCGTCCAGCTTCCGCAGGCGAACGTCGGGACCACGGCGCTCTCGCAGCTCACCTTGGGAATAGGCGCGAACGTGACGCTCGCGAATCGCCCGATCATGAGCACGGCCGACGCCGCCTCGAGCATGAGTGACGACGCGCAGCAGCCGCTGAAGATTCCGGCGGTATACAGGGAACTGCGCCACCTTGCGGACTCACTGAAGGTCGCTCGCGGATTGAAGCCGGAAGAGGAGCTCAAGTACCAGCTCGCGATCCAGGGCGACAAGACCATGCGCTACGACCTGCTCTCGCGCTTCATGCAAACGGCGCGGCTCGCGGGGTTCAGGCAGATTTCGCTGCAGGTGCAGCGGCGCAGCGTGCCGGTGGCGGTGAACTGATGGCCGCGCACCATGCGGGCGGCGGGGAACTGATATCGGCGAATGGCGCCGGTGGCGTGGAGCTGATGGACGAGACGCGTCCGATCGTCGTCTCGAACCTCCTCGCGGCACTACTCGGAGCGACCTGGATCGTGCTCGTGTATACCATGCCGCAGTCGGCGCCGACCATCGCGCTCATCCGTCCGGAAGAGGCGGCCGCGGTCGAGGTGCAGTTCGAGGACGAAAAGCCGGCCAAGCCCGCGCCGCCTCCCGAACCCGCGCCTATGGCGGCTCCCGACAGGAAGGAGTCGACCCCCGCCGAACTCAAGAAGGCGAAGAAGGAAGAGCAGGCGATGGCCGATGCGTTCGGCGGCGGCCGCACCAACCTCGTGGGCGACGTCACCAACGCGCTGCGCGGTGTGAACACCGCCAAGGGTGGGAAGGCCGATGAGGGCAGCGGAAGGGCCGTGATCGCCTACGGCGGAGGCGGCACGAGCGTGCGCACGCCCGGGCGCGGCGTGGACGCGAACGTCACCGCCGCGGGCGCGGGAATCGGCACGGTCAACGGGGCGGGCAGCGTCGCGCGCGTGAGCATCGCGCTCTCGGCGCCGAGCGTCGTGCGATCAGCGGACGGCGGCGCGAGCGGCCGCGACATGGCCAAGCTCGGAACATTCGTTCGTGCGCGGCAGGCGCAGCTTCAGTATTGCTATCTGGATCATGGGCTCGCGGCGAATCCAAATCTCGCGGGTTCGGTGAGCGTGACGATCTCCATGGATGCCGCGGGCGCCGTGACCGACGCCAAAGTGGCGAGCCGAACATGGAGCGGCGGGGGAGTGGCGGAAGCCGAAGGGTGCATCCTCCAGCGGGTCAAGGGATGGACCTTTCCGCCATCGGCCAAGAGCGGGACGGAGTCGTATTCGTTCGCGTTCGTCTTTAACCGATAGGGCGTTGAAGATGCGGACGCTGCTGTTCCTGGGTGCCCTCGCGCTCGCTGCCTGTTCGGACGCGCCGAAGCACGATGGACAGGCGCCACCGCCGCGACTGGCTTCCGATTCGGCGCCTGCGGATCTCTCGAAGTTGAAGGCCAATATTCCGGCCGCCGTCGCCGATACCTTCACGCCGCTGCCGATCGTGCGCCTGAAGGGCATTCCCGACGCACCGGCCGTGCTTGCGGATGCTGCGGAGCGCGAGCAGGGGATTTCCCGTTTCTGCTATCAGGAGTACGGGCAGAAGGTCGATCCGAAGCTCGTGGGAGCCGTGGCGCTGGTGGTCACGATGGAGCGCAATCAGATCGTCGGCGTTCGCGTGGGCGCCGAGGCGTGGTCATCGCCGGCGGGAACGGCGGTGGAGCGGTGTCTGGTGCAGAAAGCGCCGCAGGCGTGGAAGCTGCTGCCGGGGGAACGCGTTGAGGATGGGCGGTATGTGGTGCAACTGAGATTCAGGCCGTCTTGAAAGCAACTGCACGCTGGCAACTGACAGCTTTCACCTTGCCGCTGCGGCGCACGCCGACCCGGCGCATGGATCCGATGTCGCTTGGGCCGCCGGCGGCATAAAGCGCGGTGAGCGCAGTTCCGGCGCCTGAAATGCGGTAGCTTCCGGGCCTGTCGACATCACCGTTGACGAAAACCTGATTCATCCGGAGCTTGGAGACGGTCACCGAGAAGCGGGTCGTGCCGCCTTCGCGCTTCACGCCGGAGTACGCGCGCCCGAGCCGGGTATACAGCACCGATTCGAGCGCCGCGAGCGTGAGATTGGCGACCGGGATCTGCCCGACCTGCAGAATCAGCACGAACCCCTCGCGCGTGACGTCGAGGGTGCGCGACATCTCCACGTCGCCGGTCAGGATCAGCACGAGCTGGTCGCCGGGGCCGAGGTAGTTGGCGTCCAAGGCACGGCGTGTGCCGGCTGAGCGCCGGGAGAGCCCGATAGCGCCGCGCAGTCCTTCGATGTCGGCCGAGTCGCTGACACCGAGCGAGCGCATGGCGTTGAGGACGTCGTCGCCGGGGATGGAATCGCGTGCGCCCGGCGCGCCGCCCGGGAGATACGCGTCGAGCAACGTGGCGGGATACCCCTCGGCGGTCAGTCGTGCGTGCACCTGCTCGGGCGAGAGGCCGCTCGTCGCCAGGCGCTCGCGAAGCTGGCTGACCAGGTCGGGATTCTGCAGCAGCTGCTGCGCCTACTCAGTGGTCGGCGGCTGCGCGGCGTCGGGGGCCGCGAGAAGTGCGACCAACAGCAACGACGCTGCGATGTGCGGGAGCGGATGTCTCATGGGGCATGGCAGGGGAACATGCAAAGAGTGGGCGCGCAGAGACTCGAACCCCGGACCTCTGCTGTGTGAAAGCAGCGCTCTAACCAGCTGAGCTACGCGCCCTTGTACGAGGGCGAAAGTTAAGCGCGGGAATGTCGGGGAACAACCGCCAATGGCCCCCGCAAGGCTGGCGAAAAGACGTGTGCATACGATCTTTAGCACATGCGTGATACGAATCGGCGCGGGGTATTGCTGGCCGGAGGCACCGGGACGCGGCTGCATGCTAATCACACGGGCGGTGAGCAAGCAGTTGCTGCCGGTGTTCGACAAGCCGATGGTCCATTACCCGCTCACGACGCTCATGCTGGCGGGGGTGCGCGAGGTCATCGTGATTTCGACGCCGCACGACCTGCCGCTCATTGACGTCGCCGTGGACCTGCGCGCCTCGTCGCCGACGTTTGGACGGTGGGTCGGCGAGTTTCGCGCCGACGAGCGCCAGTTGCTCTGGAACGATCCGGCCATCGGCATCGAATGGCCACTGGGGCGCATGCGATCGCCGCTCGTCAACGCCCGAGACGCCGCCGCCCCGCCGCTCTCGAAGGCTGAGCGCTACCCGTGACCTCCTCGCCTCTCGCCACTCCCCGCTCCCTTCTCGTGACCGGTGGCGCCGGCTTCATCGGCTGGCAACCGCGCGTCGCTCGAGCCGTGCGAGAAGACACCGCGCTTCTCGTTCGTGCATGGCGACATCGGCGATTCAGCGTTGGTCGACGAACTCGTCGCCAGCCGTGCGATTGACACCATCGTCCACTTCGCCGCGGAGTCGCACGTGGACCGCTCCATCAACGCGCCCGATGTGTTTCTCGCGACGAACGTGCTTGGCACGCATACACTGCTCAAGGCGGCGCGCCGGCAGATGGAGTCGCTGCCTGCGTCCGAACGCGTGCGGTTCCGCTTTCATCATGTCAGCACGGACGAAGTCTACGGCTCACTCGGAGAGTCGGATCCCGCGTTCACGGAACACACGCCGTACGCGCCCAACTCACCGTATGCGGCGAGCAAGGCCGCAAGCGATCATCTCGTCCGCGCCTACCATCGCACGTTCGGCGTGCCCGTGTCGACGAGCAACTGCTCCAACAACTACGGGCCGCTGCAGTTTCCCGAGAAGCTCATCCCGCTCACGCTCGTGAACGCGCTGGAGGGAAGACCGCTCCCTGTCTACGGCGACGGAATGAACCGGCGTGACTGGTTGCATGTGGAAGATCACTGCCGCGGCATCGAACGCGTACTGGAGCGGGGAGTGTGCGGCGAGTGCTACAACATCGGTGGGGGCACAGAAGTACCGAACATCGAGCTCGTGCGGATGCTGTGTCGACGCGTCGACGTGCGGCTCGCCGCGGACGCCGCGCTGAGGGCGCGCTATCCACACTCGCCCGCTGGGCACGGTGGCCGAAGTGAGTCGCTCATCGAGTACGTGACCGACCGTCTGGGTCACGACCGCCGCTACGCCATAGACGGTCGCCGGGCGGAGCACGAGCTCGGCTATCGCCCCGCGCGCACGCTCGACCAAGGACTGGACGAGACCGTGGACTGGTACCTCGCCCACGAGGACTGGTGGCTACCGCTCAGGATCAATAGCCGACCTGAATTCCTGTCGTCAGCAACCGATCCGTCGTCCCGAAGGTCGGTTGCGGCCTGCTGTCGAAGCGGATCGCATACGACAGCTTGATCCCGATGTGGGTCGAGATGGGCGCGACAAGCGCCGACTCCGTGTTGAACCGGTACGATCCGCTCGTCTGCAGGTTCGGGATATACTCCACGAACTGGCTGAAGTAGGCGAGCTTGGAGAACTGGTGCTTGTAGTCGGGCGCGCCCCGCGCCGAGGGATAGCTCGGGCTGGTGCCGTTGACGTCGGATTCCTGCGTGAGCACGCCTCCGGTGTCGAGGTACATGGAGTCTTGCGGCGCAAGAATCGCCTTCCATGCGAGACCGGCGATCTCGTCGGCGCGCGAGTTGAACCCGGCGAACGTATTTCGCTCGTAGCTTCCGCCCGCGAATACGCTCAGGCGCGGTCGGAAGGCGTAATCCGCGCGCACGCCCAGCCGGCGCTCGTTCGCGCTCTGCTTGTTGTTCGTCTCACTCGAGACGTATGTGCCCATCTGCGTGAACATCCAGTAGCCGTCGGTGCGGACGATCTTGTCGCCGATCGTCAGCCCGTGGTGAGGTTGGTGTTGCCGGACGCGCTCACGAAGCCGAGGTCACCCGTGAAGGAAGTCACCATAGCGCGTTGCTTGGGCTGCGGCACCGGGCTGGCGAGCCGCTGAATCTAATCGCGCCTGGCGGTCAGGAGAATTCCAGCGAGGATCACGCCGCCACCCGCGAGCGTGAGCGTGCCGGGAATCTCCGCGATGCTCGGGATCAGCGCCGCGAGCAGCGTGGCGCCGATGGGCTCGCCGAGCACCGTGACGCTGACGACATAGGCGCGTACGTGCCGCAGCGCCCAGTTGTAAGCGGTGTGGCCGAGTATCGTCGGGCCGATCGCCATCGCGGCAAAGAAGGCGAGTTCGCGGGGAGGCTGATGCGAGAGCGCCGTGCCCTCCGCGAGCGCTACGGCGAGCAGGACTGTGAAACAGACACCGTAGACCAGCGTGACGTAGGGCCAGACGTCGAGCTTCTGCCGGAGTCGCCGGCCGACGAGCAGGTACAGCGCCACCGTGATGGCGCCGAACACGGCGAGCGTGTCGCCCTCGAGGGCGCGGGTGCCGCTGTTGACAGTGCCGCTCGTGCCGCCGCGTGCATCGCCCAGGGCGAGCAGCGCCGCGCCGCCGAGCGCGATGGCGATTCCCACGAGTTGTCTCCGCGTCGGCTTCTCTCCGAGCCAGATGGCGGACCCGAGCGCGACGACAATCGGATGGATGTTCACGAGCACCACGCTCGCGGCGACCGAGGTCATGCCGATCGAGACGATCCAGCTCCAGAGGTGCATCGCGAGGAACAGGCCCGCGCCTGCGCCTGCGAGCAAGTCACGCGGCGCGAGCGTGCGGTATTGCCGCCACGTGCCCGTGGCGAGCAGGGCAGTGGCGACGATCGCCAGGGTGATCCCCATCCGCCACACCGCAATGGCGAGCGGCTCGGCGTGCGAGAGGCGCACGAGCGGGCCGGAGATGGAGATCCCGAGCACGGCGCCGACGAGCGCAAAGGGGACGAGCGGGCTGGCCTCGTTCGTCACGGCGGATGAGGCCCCGGGCGTTGTCTCGGTCACGGCCACATCCTATCCCGGTGCGCGGCAGGCGGCTAGTTTCCACGGCGATGCCGACTGATCTCATTTCCCGCACGCGCCTCTCCGCGCTGCTCGCGTCGGCCCGGCGGAAACGCATCGCAGTCGTGGGCGACGCGATGCTCGACGTGTACCTCACGGGCGACGTCGAGCGGGTCTCCCCCGAGGCGCCGGTGCCGGTGGTACGCGTCCGCGACCGCCGCTACGCGCTCGGCGGCGCCGCGAACGTCGCGCAGAATGTCGCGGCGCTCGGGGCGGTGGCCGAGCTCGTCTCAACCGTGGGGTCGGACGAGTCGGCAACGTTGCTGAGGGGCCTTCTGGAAGAGCAGGGAAGCGACACGCGAGGCCTCGTGCTGGTCGACCGCCAGACGACCACCAAGACGCGCATCGTCGCGCGCTCGCAGCAGGTGGTGCGCGTGGACGACGAAGTGGACGACGACTGCACGGCCCGCGAGATGGCGAAGATCGAAGCGGCTGTCAGACGCGCCGTGAAGACGAGCGACGCGCTGATTCTCGAGGACTACAACAAGGGTGTGCTCGTCGCGCCGGTGATCGAGCGCGCCATCGCCGCGGCGCGAAAGAAGGGGATCCCGGTGGTGGTCGATCCCAAGTACCGGAATTTCTTCTCGTACAAGGGCGCGACGATCTTCAAGCCGAACCGGCGCGAACTCGAAGCGGCGCTCGGCGCCGCCGTGGACGTCGAGCACCCGAAGACGCTCCCCGGCCTCGTGGAGAAGCTCGGCGTGGAAGCGATCCTGCTGACGCTAAGCGAGCGGGGGATGGCGCTCATCGAGCGTGGCGCCACGGCGAAGAAGGGTGTCCACAGAATTCCGACGACCGCGCGCGAGGTGTACGACGTGGTCGGCGCGGGCGACACGGTGACGGCGTACCTCGCGGCGATGCTCGCGGGCGGCGCGACGCCGTTCGAGGCGGCGATCATCGCGAACTTCGCGGCAGGGGTTGAAGTCGGGAAGCTCGGCGCGGCGACGGTGACGACCGACGAGGTGCTCGCGGCGTACGACGGTCACAACAACGGCTAGGGGCGACGCCACTCGCACAAAACCCGCGCGGCACTGATTAGACTTCCCGGGGTCATGAGAAATCTCCCCCTCGACGTCGTCGTCACGCGCGGCGGCAGCATTGAATCCCGCCATCGCGTGCACGCCGCGGTCGT
>OCZT010000418.1_pt1 | contig 42309 bp, 75 predicted proteins | sample 1539031 | NCBI WGS metagenome assembly OCZT01 (sample SAMEA3539308, study PRJEB22396) | soil metagenome | biome: tundra; feature: field; material: soil | place: USA | collected 2010-05 | depth 0.15 m
CCGCCTTTGTAACGATCTCTCCGTCAAGGCCCAAAGCCTTCACGATTTCAGCGCGTAGTTCGGACTTCACTTCGTCCGTCGCGTCTTCCGCGCTCGCGCTCTTGATGAGGTCGGCGCTAACGCCGAGTCCTACGTAGGCCATTGTGTCATCTCCTTCAAGGAATGGTTCGGTAACTTCGCCCTCGTCCGCCTCGTCGTCCCACCAGTTGAGGAAGGTGGACAGGCTGTTGAGTAGTTCGTAGAGGTCGCTTACCTCATCATCTGAACCAGAGATGAGTTCGTCCAGTTCGGCCTTCATCAGGTTCCCGAGTCCGGTACGAATCGCCGCGAGGTCAGCGGGGTCGTGCTTCATCTCGTCGGCCTTGTTGAGGTCTGGGTCTTCAGACTTCCAACTGGAGGGAATCAAATCTTCCTTGCCCAATGCCTTAGCCCTTGACTTGATGTGTGCTTTGGCGGCGGCGGGGTCTTTCGCCCGTCCGATAGCGGAGATTGCGTTCTTCAGGTCGCCGAGGTTCTTCACAGGAAATCCACCACCGGGCATTGCTTGGCCCTTCTTGGCGGCTGTCTCACGCTCTGCGTCAGTGAAATCGCGCTTTTCGACGATTTCAACGTCCTCAGTGACTTCCAAGTGGCCGCCTTCCATCTTCATAATGGCGACTTTGCAGTCAGGGTTGGCCGGGCGGTCCACGAATGAGACTTCGACGATCTTGCCGTCATTGATGATTCCTTCAGGAGCAATGGAAAGTGCCTTGTCGGACTTGTCTAACCGGTGGCCCTTAATCCCTACCGATAGACCGGTAAGAACACCTTCTTCGATGTCGAGCGCGGCCTGGGGGTTGGTTACTTTGATGACCGTGGACCAAGCATTCCCCTCTTGGGAAATCTCCTTAGCCTTGCCACCGGTCTGGGGCTGGTGCATCACTCTGACGTTCCCAGCACTCTTGAACCACTCAGGAATTGCCTTCTCTAACCACACCGGATCGCACCGTTGGTTGTCCAAATCAAGAGAATCCGTGGAGACGGTGCCGGTGACGTAGAGGAACCCGTCCTCCCCGCGCTTGTGGGTCATTGTCCCTAGTGGGGCGTAGAGGATGTCGTTCGTGTCAGGTGGCATTGCGCTCCTTCATTCTGGCCCTATCTTACAACGGTGTAGTTTGCGAATTTGTCATTGGATTCAGTCGGTGAGTGTCCCAGTGTGGTACAGTTGGCTATCAGTCAAAGTGAGGAAATGGTGAGCGACCGAGTGAAGTGCGTTGTGACGACAGAGACAAGCCTTACCGAGCCGAAGCAGTGCAGGAAGTGGTCAACATGGCTCGTGACTCTGAATGGAGAAACGAAGCCGATGTGCGATAGTCATGCGTTTCGAGCGGCGTCATTTTTCGGAGCGACGTACAAAGCAAAAGTGGGAAGCCATGACTGACACCCGGACCGCTGCGGGGTGGACCTACGCTGAGATAAACGCGGTGATTGACGAAGTGTGGGAGGACACACCTCAGCACACGCTTCAGCGATACGGAGCGCGAGAACTACGCGACGCCCTTATAAAACTCCAGAACGACCGCGATCAAGAACGGGAGTGCCCGAAGTCATGGTTTCATGAGTTCGCATTGGAGCGCCCACAGTTCCTTACGGAGAATTCGACGTGTCCCTATTGCGAAATTCTTCTCCAAGAATCGCAAGATGTTTGAGGAACTTTCGCCGCCCTACAAGACCATCGTGGCCGATCCGCCGTGGCACTACGAACAGGGCGGTCCGACTACTGGATGGGGGCCACTTCGACCGCCGCCCTATTCGTCAATGGGCGTTGAGGAAATTTGCAATCTCCCAGTTCGGTCACTTTATGATGGAGATGCTCATCTCTGGCTGTGGACGACAAACGGCTACTTGGACGACTCCTATGACGTGATACGTGCATGGGGCTTCAAGCCATCCCAGATTCTGACGTGGTGTAAGCCGCCTAGAGGCATTGGACCAGGTGGGGCATTTTCTAACACAACCGAGTTCCTTCATTATTGCTGGCGTGGTAAATCTGCCCCCGCTGCGCGCTATGACACGACATGGTTCCAGTGGACGCGCGGTCCGCACTCAGTCAAACCACCCGCAGCTATGGATTTGATTGAATCTATTTCACCCAGCCCGTACCTAGAACTCTTCGCCCGCGCTCCCCGCATGGGGTGGGATTCGTGGGGATATGGATTTGAGTAATTACTCTGGCGCGGCGGCGACGCACATGCAATTTGGATGCTCAGGCGGTACGTCATCGCCAATATCGTGCAACCCCTCTAAAGCTTCGCATTCAGGGCAAGGATCTCCGTCCGTCACCCAGTCGAACTGCGCTCCACCAGCGGCTTGAATCTGGTCTACGAAGGCTTGGTTATAGGCCCTATTGCTTTCAGTGATTGAGATTACGTCCGCCCGCTGGGTGTTGTCGATAATCGCGTTGACTGAATCCCCGATGGCTCGGTAGCCCTGTCCGTTACTCAGACCTTGCCCAATGGCGTCGGACATCCTGGTTAGTGCGGAGTCTGAAATGCCCTGCAAGGTGAAACCACGGTCAGCGAGAAGTTGTTCTACCGATTTACTGGCTACGGCTTCGACTCCTAGAGAATCCGCCGCTGTTTTAGCTCCCAATTCACCCGCTGAGGTGTAGAGATTCCCCAAGGCTTCAGTTACCTTCGTCGCGTCGAACTTGACATTCTGCTTCACGGCTAGCAACGCAGTAGAAGCGTAGAACACAGAATCCGTGTGGTCTTTCGTGGCTTTCAGGGCGTCCTTGATTGCTTGCGCCACACCCGAAAACCCGCCAAGAATCGCTGCCGCCAGCGCGGGCGAGTGATTGGAGGCCAGGTCCGTGAGTTTCTGGTGGCCCGGCTGATCCTCTGCCTTACGCTTCTGAGTAGTCGAAAGAGCGACTTTTGGGCCTATCTGCTAACCCGGCTTTCAATATCTCGATTTCATCCTCTGTGTGGTGCAGGAACTCAAAGTCTCGGGTTTTACCTGACTTGGCGAATTTGGCAAACGCAGCCTTTTCCTTGGCCTTCAGACCAGACGCCGGCGACCCGCTTTGACTGACACTGACTTTCGAGCCGCTACCCGAACTGCCCGCTTTTTGATCGCCTTCTTTTTGTGGCGCTTGGCCTTCTTGGCCTTGGGGGGTGGGGTTGCCTGATAGATCGACGCCACTTGGAACTCCTAACGGGTTGGCTGCTTGTGCAGAGAACTGTCCACGCATGTAGACAACGGTATTTCCGGCGACGGTGAAGGCTTCGTCAGCCCCGTCAAAGTCATAATCGTCCAGACCCAGTTCCCGGCGTTGCTCGTTGAGAGTCATAATCCCCGACTGGACGTTGATCTGCGCCGCGGTTGCTATCAAACTGTCGTCCTTGCCGCCCTTGTCGTCAGAGAGGATGAAAGTAACGTTCTTGGTCGCTCCGAGGTGCCTGCGGGAGAGGGTATTCACAAACTCCTCAATGAAGTTCATCGTCGGCTTGCTTGAAACAATCTCCGCGTTGTCCTGGTCGCCCTCTTGCGCGCCCTTCCCACCGCCTAGTCCTGCTCGGGGGACGACTCCGAATTGGGCCGGGCTTATTCCGTAGATTCCTGCGATTCGCTTGAGGATTGATTCTATGAACTCAGGCTTGAATCTTTCCTCAGTACTCGGAGCGAAGACGGGATCGAACCCTTCAGGCAAGAGGCGGGTCTTCTTGCGTTCGGCAGTATCGCCCTCCATCTTGTCGTTGTACAGCCGTTCATAGGCAGGGACTGTCTTCAGGGTCAATTCAGTACCCGTCGTGCGCATGTAGACATCTGCTCGGGTGCCGTGCTTGAACTCGAAGAGCATCATCTTCTGGTATTCGAGGTAGAGGTTTACCAAAGGAATGGCTTGTTCAGTTGGGCTGAAACCGTAGGGAGTCCACGTCCGTCTGTTCATCACGAAGTAGCTCAACTGATCGCGGGCGTCTGTTCCAGAGGCAGAATCCAGGAACTTGGGCGTTGGGTGGTCGGGGTCTTTGTCTGGGGTCGCCGTAAATTCCCCTCGAGGGAATCCCCAGAGAATCTGCTGAAACGCTGGATCTGGAGGTCGAGGAATCCCGCCGTAATTATCCAATAGTGGCTTAATTGTCGAGGCATCCACAATATTCAGGCCCAAAAGTTTGCGTCCTAAAGACATTTGTGGATGGATTGCCAATGCGTCTAGAACGCCGACTTGCCACATTGCCTCTGTAATCCACTCCCGCCAGCCACGGTCGGATTGTGGGTAGGGATTCTCCCAGAACTCATTGAGGCTGGCGATCAGTTCCTTGTTCTCTTCACGGGCCGTTTCTGCCGCCTCAGCCGTGCCGACGCCATCCCTGTCTCTAATGAACGCGATTGCCTCATCAGAGACGATCCAGGACTTGTCCATCTTGGCGACTTCACTTGCCCTAATGGTCAGCGCTCGAGCGATGATGTCACACTGCTCGGCGGCTGCTTTCAGGATGTTCCACTTTGCCAACTGTCTCGTGATTTGCAGGTTTTCCGAGATGTCGTACTGATACCTGCGGGGGTCTGGCCTGCCGTTAGAACCCAAAGGGTCAAGGGGAGAAGGAAGCAGCGGGTAGTTCGGCCCCATCTGTGAACCAAACACGTCAACGTCTCTTTGGAGAGCCTGAGCAAGCGACGGCATCATCCCCTGTGGGATCGCCATCTGACTAGCCGGAACGACCGTCGCGGACTGTTGTTGCATCGGCGTTCCAGAGAGTCCGGCTTTAACCAGTGAAGCGTCAAAGAGCGCAGCAAGTTTGGCGTCTCGGCGCTTACCCACGACATACCTCACAGCCAGTAACTCCCGTAGTCGGGCATTTCATGGGGTTTAGACCTTCGTAGTGGCACGGGTCGCGTCTTCCATTTACCACATCCTGACAAGGACAGGTTTCGTCACCGTGCGGACAAGGACACCAACTGTCCGAAGATTGCTGCTTACCCATTCATGGCCTCGATTTCCGGTCCTCTCAGTATGGGAAACAACCTAGATTCTAACTGTCAGATAGGTTCATGGCAGGCCTCACATAGTTCACTGTCTTTCGGGTTTATCATGTCGCAGGCTAGGCATCGCTTACTGAGGTCAAGCAAGAACCTATCCCCGCCACTCGATACCCCAATGTCGAGTGCAGTAATTCCATGAACGTAGGCATCTAGTCGGTCTGGGGAGCCCTCGGATGGGTCGCCGGTGTAATTGAGTTGTTGTTGTTCTAACTCTGGGAAATAGCCGACGTGTGAACATCTGTTCTGCTCCCACAGTGAAGCGACCGGCTGGGCTCTCAGTATCTTGCCGCGTAAGGCTTGGACGCCCTTGAACGGGATTCCTGGTCTTATCTGTCTAAGGACTGTCTCCAAGAAACTTCCAGTCCCTTGAATCTCGCCAACGATTAGATCGGCCTGGAGTTCATCAAACAGGTTGATAGCTCTATTGGCCCATTGGAGAATCGGCAAATGGCACGAAGCGTCCCTCAGGGTGTAGCCGCGCTTATCGACCCCTCTCCCTACGGCGACAATCCCTGTCTCGTCTGAATCTGGGTTATCTGTAGTCGCGGGGTCCACTGAAACCACAACCCGGTCCATATCCGGCCCTAAATGAACGCGGTTAAACTCGAGGTTGTCAAACGTCCACAATGCCCCTGGAACGTCGGTCAGGATCTCGGCGTAGAGTTCCTGACGGCCTAGTCTGGTCCCTTCGTACCTAAGTCTCAACTGGGCTAAGGCTGACGGCGCGAGATTCTTGGCGTTGTCGAACGTCGATCCCCTGACTATACGAACTGACCCATCATCCCTGTCGATAAGTTCCCGGATGATCTTGGTCGGTCTGGGGGTTGTTGTAATGACGGTTTGAGGGTGAGAGCCGAGACGCAGACCGAATTGGAGTTGGTCGTAGGTTTCGGGATACTGCCACGCCGCCAATTCATCACAGTTATGGACTAACAGATTGGAGGCGTAGAACTCGTGCGCGTCGTCAATCGTCAGGTCGTATACGGCGTCTCTCTGCCCGTTCCTCACGACGGACGTTACGAAGGTGTGACTGGGAACAACGCGGAGAACAGAATCGAACTCGCATCCCGATTGATTGATACGTGACCTTGCACCATTCGCAGACACAATCTCTCGGCTTCCGATTGGCCCAGACCGCCTTAGCCCCAAGTCCTCTTGATTCATCAGTAAACGTAAATCCCCGGTCTTCCATGTGGTGCCGGATGTGGTCGGCTCTTGACATTGTTGCGAGGTTCGAGATGTCATTGTTCTGCCGGTCATGGTCAATGTGGTGGACGATTTCTCCCTGTTCAAGTCTGCGCCCGTTGGCTCTCTCCCAGAAGACGACGTGAAATAGAGATCCTGTTTTGTCTTTGTAGTAGCCGTCTTTCTGGAGGCTCCAACGACTCCCGTCCCAGTCAAGCCATTTCGGGGGCCCGTCGCGTATGTCCATGTTTCCATTCTATCGCGTGGCGCTACGGAGTCGGCCCTGACCCATTGACCATTCGCCCAGACGATGTGATCCGGCGTACAGCGCAGCACGTCACCGGACTCTGTATGTATTTCAAGTATCTCGGCGGAGGCGCTAGTCATCCTTGCCGACCGCACTTCGCGGTAGCCGAGCCGCGTCAGCGCCGCCATACCGCGGCGCACATCCTCAATGCGGACCGCGCCTTGCGACGTTTGGACCAATTCTCCGCTCGCTACGCACCACGCGAAGTGAAACTGAGGACCACGCAAACGGTCCGGTTCAGCGGCTGAGAATAACTTGATCCTCGAGCCGTTGGTTAGCCTGATTTCACCTATCGAACGGTTGTAGTTCTCCAGCACTCCATACCTGCGAAGAATCGCGATAAGCCCCGATTCCCCCTCTGCACAAGTATCGCGAACGTCCGAGAAGGTGGCCGCAATAGCCGCGTGGCGAGTTTTAGGGTATCTGACGGCTTGCCACGCCATCCATTCAGCGGCGGTTCGGGTCTTCCCTGCGCCTCTGCCTGCAAGATAGAGCCAAACTGACCATTCTTCCTCAGTCGGTATCTGCTCAGGTCTGGCTAATCGTTTCGTCCACAAGACTCGACTCGCGGCCATCGAGGATTGCGGCAAGTTCTGCGACTTGGGACTCAATTGATCCAGGCTCATAGGTGAATACCTCAATCTGTGACTTAGAAGGCGCGTCGAGGCCGTGGAGTCGCGCCTTACGATCCATCAAGGTTACGCAGCGGTCAATGGCGAAGAGTGAGCGTTTCCCTGTCAGGGCTTGCTCTAACGCGACCTCTAGGAGCATGTCGATCTGTTCGCCCATTGTCTTGCGAAGTTCCTCCACCGCGTCTGAGGGGACGGCGGCCAAGGCTCGGTGATAACGGTCAGAGGCGGCCTGACTCGTACAGCCCATGATCTGGCCGATTTTGGTGTAGGTCATCCCCAAAGATTTGAGCTTCAGCGCCTCAGTATCTATCTCGGCTTGCTCCAAAGTCCTGACGTATCCGGTCGGGGAATTCTGGGTCATTTCAAGACGCTTTGAATTCAAGTTGAATCGGGCTCATTCCTTTAGGTTAGCAAGGGAGGGCACGAAAGACTACAACCGCACCAGGGAACGGCGCGGAATTGGTGGCGCTACCGAACCTGAGTCGTCCTTTGATGAATCGGATCTCATCGGCCTGCATGATGTCTCTGTGCCACCAGATCGTGTCGGTGCGCGAGGGGACGAGCATCACAACTGTCTTGCTGCACTTCCACATCTCGACGGCACGCGCGGTCCACAGTCCAATCTCGCGGCCATATGGAGGGTTCACGAACGTTCTGTCGCCCCACATGTTCGTTAAACCGTTGCGCCCTTTTCCGTAGTCCTGCTGTTCTAGATCGGGGTCAGCGAAGTACATGCCGCCCCCTAGGATGCACGGGTCACAATCGAACAGAAACTCGCGGTCCAACTCATCGAACACCGCATCCGGCGTGGCCCAATCCACCGACATTGACATAAAGTGGACACTCATTGTTTTAAGCACTATTTGTCTCCCTCTCGCTCAACTCTTCTAAAGCTTTCTCTAGCGCATCCCACCACTGCCGAACAACTTCGTGCTTTCCAACATCTGTCGGGTGAGCCGTGTAAATCAAGCCGCGCGATAATAAACCATGTGCTGTAAGGATTAAGCATCAGACAACACAGAAAGCGTTGGGCACGGCGAGGGCCCCGAACACGTCCGGCAATGCCCATAATCAGGCTCATGCAACTCCTTCGCCCGTTCTATGATTCCCTTTAGCCGGATGATTTCACCGCTAATTTTTCCGGATTCTTGAAATTGCCAGGGGTGCCACCACAGGATCGAAAGGACACCGGGACAGTGACGACACGGCATCGGCAGATAGTGCATCTGGCAAAATCCAACTTGGTTGTCACTCACTTCCCCTCCTCTGTGGGCGCTGGGGTACCATGCGTGCAGATTTCACAACAATTTCGCCCATGTTGCCCCCACCCGCCGCAGAAGTTACGTGGCACACCACACCCGTGACAATTCCAATTATCAGTTTTCGGTTCAGCGGGTGGCGGGATACTGGGTGAAGTGAGGATGACTTTTGCTCGTTGAATCTTCCCGAGTTCGTATTCGATGGTGCTTGAGCCTTCGGGTGTTGAAAGAACTTTGCGCGCCTCGTCGATCTTGGCTTGGAGTGCTGCAATCTCACCCAATAGTCTCCGGTTGTAGTCAATGACCTCACCGATTTCCAATTCGTCGCTCATGTCGCGTCCTCGGGCTTGAGGAGACGCCCACAAAGCGGACAAAACTTCCATCCATTGATTTGACGCCAATGCTGATGAAGTGTTCGACTTCCGCACTCCTCCGCTTCCCCAGTACCGGAGAGTACGTCTTGGAGGCGCTGGGCGAGGGCTTTGGCAGCGTCGAGAGTATCGTCCCACGAACGGGTGAAGTGAAACGGCCCGCGAATCATAAAGCGATTTGCCACTTTAACGATCTCCCATCTGTCGTGCTGACGACCACTTGGCGCTTCCCCAATCCATCCAAGCCCGTCGTAGGTTGTGTGCCACTCAAGGTTCACTGTGTTCTCACTCGGCTCAGTCATTGGTCACCGTCTCGTAGGTTGCCTCGAAGATGTCAGGCTTGCAGGGGTAGAACTCGCCCATTGCTCCTTTTATGATCCAGTCACCCGACGTGACGTGCAGCGGGCCTTCGAGTGTGTGAACATGCTGGGAATCGGCCCGAGGGTGTGGTCCGCGTCCGTCGGAACAACGGCAGATCGCGGCGAAGGGGTTGTCCTCCAGACCTACTACACGCTTCCAATACTGTTGCGCTTCGACAAGCCAAGGCTTCTTGCGAAACTTCTGAACTTCAGTCATTTCTCTCCTTTGTTTGATTCTCCGATAGGGAAGCGCGACAATCAGCGCGTCCAGCCTCTCTCGGGTAAGTCGTGGCTCGGCTGGTTTGTCATACTTCTTTTCGTCCAAGTTCGCGGTTACAAACTCGTGATAAGTCGGCTCTGGGGTTAGGTCGGCTTTCGGAACAACCCAGATGGTCACGTCGCTGGAGTCGAGAACGGTCCCAGCCACAAGACAGGTCTTCCAAGTCGAATCAAACCTACCGCACTCCTGGTGGCCGCAACCCTCGATCTCAGGTCCAGTTTCTTCGTTCACTTCGCGTCCCTCAACAACCAAAGCCCCCAAACTGAGAAAAGCATGAGTCCCAGACCTATCCACTGTTCAATCAACATAATGATTTCCCGCAATTCGGGCAGTGAGTAAACAAGAATTCGCTCCACGTCGATTTTCCAGTCCACAAGAGAGCGCTGTCTCTGCTTTCATACGTCTTGGAGTGGTCCACAGGACAGATTGGCGACTGGTCGGGATTCAGCGGCCCAATGTCAAGCAGACAATTCCCAGTATGAACGTCGGGCAATCCGCAACGTCCGTGGATTGTCACCGTCATTTCCTGACGGCACCGCTCATCAGTTTCTACTTCGTTCATTACTGCCTCACTTTCACTTTTAACTCTAGTCCCTATTTGGGACGTTACTACTCTGAAACCGTTATCGTCACAGATACCGACCCATCAACCGACAACAGACCTTCAGCTACCTCACCAGACGAGTCAACCACCGAACCTTGAATCAACTTCGCACTTGACTTGATCGCTGCAATGTCCGGTTCGCTCTTGGTCCGTATCCACTCGGGGTGAGTCTCAGAAGCCCACTTTATGAATAATTCAGGATTCTCGACAATCACCTTGGCCGGGGTAGAACGACTCGAAACGTACCCATCGGGGAAAGTGAGGGTCTTAACCCCCTCCTCCCTCATGCGAACGGCGAAGGATTCCAGGGCCAACTCGAAGTACTGCACGGTGTTACGGGAGGATTTAGTGGAGAGTTCGCACCACGTATCAATCCGTTCCCGTTCGGTGGCTGCACGGAATTCAATCGCGTCGATCTTGCGCTGGGCTACGGCTAGGGAACGCATGGCCCATAAGCCCTCCTCTTGGTTGTTAATGATAAATGTCGTTGGGTCGAAGTTTTCGGGCTGTCCTGCTTCTAGGAGGAAGTCTTCTAGGGATTCGTCACTCATACCGATTTCCTTTCTCGGTAGAGTGCGCGGTCCTCATACGACAGATGAACCCAGCACTTGTCGAATCCATGAACGACTGCACTGATGCAGTACCACGGGTCGGGTTCGTTGCCGAACTCGTGGTAGATGTAGCCGCCAATGTCCTCGCCGCAAACTCGGTGAAAGTGCATCAGGTAGTGGTCACGCGAACTCTCGCACCCGCATGTTTCGTTACCAGGGTAGGGATCTTGCGCTGGGCCGTCGCACACCAACTCGCCGTGAACATGACCGCACGCGGGACACGCGCCTTCTTTGATTCGCTGGCACGAAATACAAGGCTTCTTACTCATACCGACATCATCTCCACGTAGGCGAACTTCACTTCTCGCACCAATTCACGCCGGGAAATCTCGCTGTAGTCAATCTGGTACCAGTCGTCCATGTAGTCCTGAACCGCCTCTGCGAGTTCGATGTTCACCGAGAGAATCTCGGCGATTTCCTTGGTAACTCCGTTCATTTGACGCTCCTCACTTATGTACTACCTGACCTCTGTAACAGTAGTCCCGACGTGGGACAATAGCAAGCCCTGAATCACAACTCCATCACAACTTTCAGCAACCATCCCGCCAAGGGCCAAATCCGTCGTGACGCCACACATTCACAGCCACAAGGGATTGCTGGTAGTACGAAGCCTTCCAGACCGGCACGTGAACCCCCGCCGAGGGTGCCCAACGATTCCAAAGGATCGGTTCAAATTGAAAGACACCGGACGCTCCACCGTTCCCGTTGTTGTCTTTTAAGTTAGGTCGGGCGAGGGTCGAGCGTGATTCTCGCCAGATGATGCACGCAAAGTGCTGCTGAACGGCTTTAGGAAGACTCAGGATCGGATTCTTGGGGGTGCTGGCACCTACCCCCGCTGCACTTCCAGCCGTTAGCAAACATGCAATAAACAGGGACTTCAGGATATTTCGTTTCATTGGACTCCAATGGTCGGCTTTTAGGACGCACTACGAATGCCAGTTGTCATTTGTCCACCGCCTTCCATTTGAGGGCCTTTCGGCCTGATCGGGTGATTCCGGTCCCGTCTGTTTCGATAAGTCCTAGATTCACCAGCTCCACGCGCCTAGGTCTGAGGGTGCTTCCCTGCAAGCCGGTTAAATCGCATAATTCCTCGTCGGTCTTTGGCCCGCGCTTGATCTCTTCCAAGACCTTCGCTCGGAGTGTCCCGGCTTTCGGGGCCATTGAAATGGCGGCTGATTCACTGGTAATTGAGTGGATTTGAAATTTAAGTAACTCTGGCAAGGGCGGCGTGTCGTCAAACAGTCGGTCCAGGCTTATGTCGGTCGTGGTCATAATGTGTCGTCCAAACACTGATTGATGCGCTTCGCTAAGAGACGCGCCTTTCGCCGTGAGATAGAAACCCCGTTGAACCAAACTTCAGACTCACGAAACAGGATGGCAATCCTGTCCTGCGACTCGACCTTAATGTACATATCGACTGGGCCTTTACGCGGGTTATCTATGCTCCACATCGTCGAGGACCATTTTTTTCAGCCGGTTAGTTTTCATTTCTCTCCCTTACAAATCAACATCGTCAATCAGCTCGAATTGGTCGAAGCGGGCGGCTAACTTCGGGGCGCGTTTCATGGCCTTGTATTTTGTCGGGAATTCGTTGAGGGCCGAAAGTCTCTCTAACCTTCCGGTCGGGAGAATCGCGTAGATCGTGAACCCCTCGTGCCCGAATTCCGGTGAGTCGTGAGTGACGAAAATGTTATGCCGACGCCCGAACAGGTCTTTACAGGCGACGTGTGACTCGAAGAACCTTCCACCAGACTGAACGTGGTGACTCTTAATGTCGTGCCGATCCTTGTAGATCCGGTCGCGGAAGGTCTTTAGGGGGAGTTCTCTGGCGGTCAAGTAGATTCTCCCCTGTTTCTTGGCAATCCTATGGACCGATTGATTGCTCACCCCTACCTGCTCTGCGATTTTCCTGGTGGAAAACCCTTCATCGAGAAGGTTAGTGATTGTTCTCTCCGTCTGTGGGTTTCGCAAAGGGTGATCTTTCCAGAGAGTCAGGGCAGCTTTGCGGCAGATTGCTGAACGCTGCTCGACAGTTTCAAAAGGTGAAATTCCTCTCACAGCTCCTCTGTCGGGCTTGTTTCTACTGGGGCAACTGGTATTTCATCATCGGTTGCGAGTCGATATGCTCGCACCCCTTCGTAGGGATAACCGACACCACAAACGGGACACTTGAGGACCTGCGTTTTTTCTCCGGCTCTGAACAGCATGAGGACGCTATCTGTTCCGCAATTTAAGCACTTACCAATCATCCGGTAGATGTTCTTCGCCTCACCGCATCGACTACAAGTACACACCCCGCTGACCGTCAACTGCTCCTTCATCGGATAATCGTACCTACCATTCACTTTTGCTCCTTCGGGGTCGGGCTTGTTTCTACTGGGGTGGCGAGCATTTCAGTTCGCAATCTGTCGTAGAACTCTCGTCTAGTCTCGCCGCCTCTGCGCTCGGCGTCAGGTGACTCGGCTGGGCATAAAGTACAAACCTCAAAGGCCGAGCAGGTTACGCTCGCTGGGATTGTGAACCACCAGTCCTTGCGAATGGGTGCGAACTCAGCAACGTCCTCGCCCATAATCCCGTCTGCTATCAGTGGGCACCCTTCATCTTCTTGACCCGGTATGTGCGAGAACTCGTGATCGTTCTTGCACCGCCAGCACCACACTTCCTGCCAGTCGGCATGCTCACTCGCGTTAAGTTGAAATTTCATGTTTCCCCCTCTGGCACGTCTGGGCTATCGAGGACGGCTCGGAGTTTGGCGTATTCAAGGTCCGTGTGTTCGCTCGGGTAACTCATATCGTTCTCCCTCCATGTCGATATTCGCGGGTCCGGTTATAGGCCATCTTGAACTCGAACTGTTCTTCAAGGTCGTGTCCCAGCGGGTCAAGAAACTGAGCCCACGTCGAGAGCAACCGAATGAATACATCGGCTAACTCACTGGAGACGCCTTCGCGCTTTCCATCTTCGCGTACAGAGTTCCAATCCTTGTCCCGATACGCTTCAAGCGCCTCACTGATTTCGGAATGAAGCAACGCGAGTGATTCGAGAAACCGATTGTCGTTGGGTTGCCAACCCTTGCTCTCCTCGTAGGCGACGACCTCAGCCTTCATTTCATTCAGCGTTTTGCTCATGTTCCCTCTCCTTGCTCACTAGAGAGACGATCAATGATTTTGAGAGCCGTCCAGTGCGCTTCGTAGGCGTCGTATATTCCGGCAGCGTGAGCCATCGCAGCCAGCGAACTCAAGGTGTCTCGCAATTCTTTGACCGCCTCCCGTGTCCATACCTCGGGTGCTGGGGCGGCGAGATTGGTTGAAATGAAGTCAGCAAGGTTCATGGCGTCGAATGTGTCGGCAATCGGCAGTCGTTCGCAAATCTCGTTCATCAGCCACGCTTTCGTCAGTTCGGGCGGCTCGGGTAAGACGGGGAGAGCGGCGATGATTTTGATGGCGTCGTAAACGTGTTCATCCACTTCTTCGACGGACGAGTCGATGAGACCCGAAACGTACCGATTTCCACGAACCCATTCCCGAACTTCACCTAGCGTCGCCTTCAGTCTCGCGTTCTCAACCAACGTAGAATCACGCTCTGATTCGGCCTCTCGGCATGACCTCCATGCGTTAGTGGCGCTCGTGGTTTGCGCCTTTAGTCTTGACTGCCTCGCAGCGTCAACGGAATCATGGACTAACCGAGAACCCGTGTTCCATCGCTCTAACTCAACCCGCAGTCTCGCGTTCTCGGCCCTCAGTTCTACGATCTGTTCGGCCATTGTCTGCTGTAATGCTGAAATATCGCTCATGGAAACCTCCTATGAAGTTTCAATTCATCCGACGTAAGAGCAGCCTCAACTTTTGCCCGCACAGATTTAATCAGGGAGTTGAATCTTCGGTCTTTGTCATAGTCGTACACTTCAGCCCACGTTGACCCGTCTTTGCGGCTCACGGTGGTTCGCCACCCCGTCACGCGACATCTGTGCGACAACTTAAAATCCTTATCGCAGATGTCACATCGGTAGACAGCCCCTTTCGGGCCAAAACGAACTGAACCGCTCATTCCCACTCCCTCGCAGCACAGTCACAGCCCTCGACGTGGACGTAACGGCCTAATTCGTAGTTGAAGTCGGGGCAGCCAACCTCGTCAGGATCGTTCAATTCTCGACTTTCTCGGGCGAGTCTCGCGCTTGCGGCGCTGGCCCCCTGGACGTAAGCATTATTAAATAGACTCATTGATTCCTCACTTTCACTTCGTTGGTTCCATTGTCCCACAACGGGACTAGCCCTGTCAAGTCAATCCCAGGAATGTTTCGATAATCCCAGTTCGTAGCTCTCTTTCGGGTGATCGGTGATCCAAGAGTGACACGGCCTACACAACGCCCTGTAGTCCGATTCTGCGCCCCCGACGATAGGACCGCCCTGTGACCTGTTCAAGACTTCGTGAACGTCTACCGAGCGTCCTAAGCAGTGTTCTAGGCCAGCCTCGCAGTTCGGTCGGTCGTGGAGGATTCTCTTCACCATTTCTCGGCGCTCGAGGTTCAGGACTTGGCGCTTCTTGGAGACGGATCGGATGGGTGAGCGTTTCACTTGAACAATTTTCTTAGAGGTAACTGGTCGTCTATCCATCTGGGTTGCTTCAATAAATCTGAAATTGGAACGACGTTTGTTTCTAATGATGGTTCTTTATGATTCGGGTACCGTGGTGGCACCTCTGGGCCTACCTGTGTGGCACCTCTGGGCCGTCGTTTGGTACCTCTAGGAGTCTGACCTACCTGTGTGGCACCTCTGTTAAACCCATCGGGTAGAAGTATCAGGTAACAGTTGGATCGTCGCTGATTGTATTTCTGTTCCAGAATTATCACGTCGTTCTCAATCAGCCACCTAAGAGAGCGGCGGACGGTCTGAATACTCAATCCTGTTTTTCTACAAAGAAGTTCCTGGCTTGGATAAGCGTTAGAACCGTCGTCGTGACAATGATCCGCCAGAGCTATGACAACGAATTTACAGTTAGGAGGCATCGGGATTTTCCAAAGATACGTCTGGACATCGACGCTCACGGTGTCCCACCTGTCACTGGCGAGAGTAGAATTAGAAACAAGGCGACCTCCACGATAGGTACTGCTCTAGAAACGCTCGTTGGCTCACCACCAGCGGGCGTTTCGCTTTGTCGGTCTATTCTACCGAATCCTCGAGGTCGATGTCCTTCTCATCCACGATCTTCACCGGCTGTGTTTCGACTATCTGAAAGTGCTGTAAGGGGTAGTGGGAGTCCAGCCGTCTCCCTGGAAAGAGTTGGCTTAGGTTTTCGGCCACGGCGTATCCTCGACTCGAACCTTGCCTCGGCGCTACCACCAGATAACCAAACCAGTGAGGGCGATGAACTCAATCACGAATATCGCAATCCATAGGTAGAGCTCTAAAACACCAATGACGTAGGCGTGGCCGTTCAGGGAGAGGTTCACGGGTGCGCCCAAATCGCAGAACCAATACCAACGCCTGCCAACATCGACGCAAGCATAAGAAATGCAACCACGGCAGCCTCTTTGCTCACGGGTGCCGCCTCTGTGCTCGGTTCGGGAGACGCTTTCGATTCTCAGCAACCTCCAAGCGCCCCTCGTAGACCTGCTCCAGTTGGCTGTAGAGATTCACCACCACTAAAAGCGCGTATTGGAGCAGTTGCCTTTCGGACATCCTGGAAACCTTCAGCGGGTCTTCCCAGTTGCAACTATAGAGAGCCTGCTCTACTGTCAACGTCCGGTCCTTTTCGTTCTCGCGGATTCGCTCGAGGATCTCTAGGACTGCTGGGGCTAGGGGCTTACCGGCCATGATAAGTCTCACTCGCGATTCTCAGCATATGTGAATACTGCTCTTTCCCGAGTTCGACGGCCTTCCAAAGTGCCTCAGCGTTGGTAGCCGACGCGAAGTAACTCCGATATGCCTCAGACATTTCCACGCCTTTCAGCATCCTTTCCGCTGCTCCTAGCGAGGCCATCGTCGCCATCGCTAGTTCCAGGATGTTGATGTAGGAGATAGCCGCGTTGACTAATTCACCGGCGATGACTGATTTAGTGTCTGGGCCGTTGGATAGTGATTCAAGAGGGTTCATTGCTGCTCTTTTTCCGAGATTTCTTAGGCGGTAGCTCTTGACAGCAACGCTTTTCTTCGATGGATTCTCGCCGCTTTTCAGCACGGTCTTGGTGATTCGCAAGATCTTGGATGGCCAGAATAAGTGTGTTCACATCGACCATGATTTCTTCTCGAATTACGGTCGTAGTGGTGTTGTGATTAGGTTCAGAGTTGTCGCAAATGGCGAGAAATACGAGGTCCCCCACAATCCCCACATCAAGAACTTTCGATGGTGGCGCGTGGTAACACGATGCCTCATTGATGACGAATCTGCTAGTTCCCATTCTGCGCCCTTCGATACGCCACGAACGCTGCATCGGCTAGTTCATCGGCCTCCATGCTTGCTGCCTCGGCTTTGGCGATCCTGATTGGTGAGCCGATCATAAGTTCCTCCCACTTCAAGTCTCGGCACAGGTTGGCGTTGGCTACGGCATTAACCCATGTAGACCTAAGTTCGTCAATATCAGTCATCAGAACGGCTCCTCACTGAATTGGTAATCCCTTTCGTTTCCCGGGTCGGCTCTCTGGATACCTTGTTTCACATCGGCAAGGTTGAACCTCAGTTCCACCCCCACCGCGTCCGCTAAAACGTTGACGAATCTCACTTTGCCCCCATCTTCCTTGTTGACATCCTTCACTTCGATATTCCCCGAGACTATGACTCTTGTGCCTTGGTGAACTGTCTCGTAGACATTCTGGGCCAGTTCTGAGAAACAGGTGACGTTATAGAAACTCGGGGGGACTTCCACCTCTCTGGAAGGTCGGTTTACTGCGATGTCGAATCTACAGACCGCGTTTCCGTTCTGGGACTGGGTGAGTTTGGGCTCGCGGACTAGGTTGCCGATTAAGCAGATGAACGAGTTACTCATGGGCGTTGGCTTCCCAGATTGAAATTATGGATTCCAAATCCTTAATTCTGTCCCATAGTCCGGAATTCTCAGCTTCGAGCCGGTCTACCGCAATGACTAATCCTGTTTGTCCCTGTTCTTTTAAGACGCGCCACCCGCTCACTTCGTCGCCATCCGATCTACGAACTCCTGCGCCTCAGCCAAGGCTCCAGAGGGCGCTGTACGGGCCTGTAGGGCCTCTTCTACTTCCTCAAGGTCTATCGCTGCCAGTGTCCTGATTCCGCCGTCCAGAGGCCGTCCTAGCGTCTCTTCGACAAAAGCGCGGCGCCGTTCGGGAGTGGGGAATGCCGCGCTTAATGCGGAGGCAAGGTCAGCCCAGATTGGGCGCTCCTGTTCGACGCCGCTTCGGTTTCGGATTTCCTCGACTGAGGCAATTCCCCTCTTGGTGCTAGCACCAATAGCTATTAACGCACGACCCCACGCGGAAGTCTCCGCATTCTGCACTTCGGAGTCCTTTGTGTATGGAGTGGGGCCGGGGATTGGCTCCCACGCGGTCCCCATTCCGGGTGCCGGGTCGTCGGGTGTGCGCATAGCGGCGGCGGTGTAGACAACCCACGATTTCCCAGCCACTTCCATGAACTCCATCTTGACCTGTTGCATGGAGAGTTCGGGGTACTTACCCCTCATCTCAACCAACCGACTCGGAACATCGTTGTAATCATCGTCTAACTTGAAATTACCCATCATTTCCTCACTTTCACTTACGGCAATCTGCCGCTTAAATCTCTCTGATCCACCGATCAATACTTGACTTTGAGACCGCTATGTGCGTCAAGGCTTTGAGTTCCTTGGCTATCGTCCTCACGGACTTGCCCTCTTTCTGGGCCTGGCGGAGGTAGCACGGTAAGCCATCTTCAAGACGATCATTGAGATACGAGAATAAAACGCTCACGCGGCCACCATCCAACTTTCCAAAAGAGCTCCAATGGAGCGGTCGAAACGACTAAAACGAACTGACATCAGAGAATCGTCGTTGAGCCTTGAAAGCAAGATGTCTCCCTCGGGCAACTGGGCCGCGAGAATAGACCCGTCGAAGTTCTCCCACAGGTTGGTATCGGTCTGCTGTAGTCCCAGTTGACTCATTAGGTCCCGTAACGTCATAGCCCCAATGTACCACAGTGGGACAGTCCCCACAAGGGATACATCAGAAACCCTCGTCCAGTTGATTGCGAGACTGGACGAGGGCTCTGTGCAGGGGCAACCGTCGGAGGTCGCCAAACGCAAAGTACCACGTTGGGACTGTCGGCGCAAGCCTAAAACGGGACCGGGGTTATCACGGCCACTACCGGAATACTGACTATCGACGTGCGCGTGGAATCCAAGCCAGAAATCCCCGGCTGACCTTCCCAGTACATCGTCCACGTCCCGGTCAGCCCAGCCGAGGTAAGGTCCGCGTGGAAATACCCCGTCGAGTCATTCACAATCGTGGAGGTCGGGTCGGGGGGGCTACCACCATTGGTCCACGTGAAAACCTGGACTGTCTGACCCTGAACTGAAAGGTGAATCTTAACTACGTCAGGATTGACGATTGTCCCGGTGATGGAGGTAAAGGGCTTCGTCGTTAGCCATCTGATCTCGGTTCCTTCCATGAAACTGTAGCTAGCCATCTAGTTATCCTTCCACAACTATTTCAAAAGCCCCGTGAACGCTGGGAAGTTCGATCCCGCCCTCAACTGAACCCTGCTCAAACCCTCCATGAACGGTTGAGACTTGAAAGTCTGAAGTCGCAAGTACAAGTTGAGAGTTTGGCCCGTACTGGCCGAGGTAGAAGGTTCCTATGGTCATCCAGTTACCTCATCTAGGGACAACGTGCATTCCCAACTGATATTCGTTGAAGTCGCCCCCGTCACGGTTCCGATCAATGCTGCGGCACTTGATGGCAATGGGTCAGTTCCTATCGAGAGCGCCACATTCCAGGGGCTCGCACCGGCATCCTGAGCGATCAAAACCTTAGAAGGAGCGGTCCCGCCAATCCACGTATAGGCCGAAGTTGCGTTACCCCGTAGGACTCCCTGGAAGGACCAGCAGGAATCTGTTCCGGGAGTCGTGGTATCCCTCGCTACGACTGTTGCCTTGACATGGATCGTCTTGTCCCAGACTGGATTTCCTGCCGCGTCCACAAAGCGAATGAGGCACGGACTCGCAATATTGCTTAGTGCCGTGGGGGTCGCGTCGGTGGTCGTGATGTAGCCGACGACCCGACTGTATTGGGAATGGCGGTTGAGGTCTCCCGTGCTATGGGCCTCCTGCCCGTCACCGTATGCGGTGGCGCGGAGCCCCGACGCGATGGAACCAAGCCCCGAGGCGATGGCACCGTGTCCCGAAGCGACCGAAAGCGGAGCCGACGCGACCGAGGCGGCAGCCGAGGCAATGGAGATGAAGCCTGACGCGACGGAGTACGGACCCGAAGCGACCGAAGTGGGGGCCGCAAGACCAAACTCTACAAGTCCCCCTCCCACTACGCCCGGCGTGACATTGGTCACGATGGCCTGTGAGTCGGTGGGGAACCGTGTCCCAGTCCCGACTACCGTGACCGCCCAGAACTGGAATAGTGACGCCGGGGTGTCGTTGTCCGTTGCTCGTGTAAGCACCCAGGGGATCGTCGAGCCGTTGCCGACCGCCGAAACAACATACAAACCATCAGTGAAGTTGAGGTTGTAATCCCATACGACAACACGGTCCCCCGGCGAAGGAGAGCCGCCGTCGATTGTGAGGACGGCATTCGGTGTGTTCTGGGTCATCGTCGCCCCGACCCCGAGCGTTCCGTTCGCGTAGGTGTAGGAATCTATCGTCGATATAAAGTCAGAGTTTTCATAAACCCACGCCACTGGCGCGAGCCACACCGGATTCTGTGGAGATGTCCCTACATAAGGAATCGAACCACCGCCAGAAGTCAGAAGTTGCGCTGTGACGTTCTGGGCTACCTGCCAACCAACCCCTACCGCCTGAGCCGTAGTTCCGTATTGGTGGCGGGTCAATGTAGCAATGTCACCAGAGAATGAACACCTCGCAATCTCGGCGTTGAAGAAATTGGGCTGGACGTTCGGCGGCCACATGGTTAAGTCGAAACTCCCCGAAGGGAAGAGTGAACCTTGGCCGGTAGAAACTGTCAAAGACGTACCAGACGTAGCAGGAGATGGCGCGGTCTGAACTATCGAAATGGCGAAGTCTTTGACCTGATCCATGACTAAATCCTACCCCTGTCCTATGGAAACCGAGGGTGCCGAAGTCCACGATCCCTTAACGCTTGCGGTGATGAACCCACCAGTCACTGTGCCGGGATGGGCGACCTCGTAAGCAATACCGATAGCCGCGCCCGAAAGAGATAGCGAGCCTGTACCTATCGCTGGGTAGACGACGACTCCTACGGCGTTCCCAGCTACGTAAATAGTTCCAGAACCAGTAGCAGGGAACACGACCGTTCCCGAAGTCGAGCCGATGACCGAAACCGAACCAGTGGCGATTCCAGGGACAACGACGCTCCCCGATGCTGAGCCACTTAACGACACGGTGCCGCTCGAGGACGCAGGGAGGAATGAACTACCAGCAGTTGAACCAGAGACAGTGACCGCCCCAGCGCCCGAGGAAACTGCGATGACGGTCCCCGAACTAGCACCGGAGAGGGAAACTTGACCGCTGCCGGACGCTGGCTCAAAGATCGTTCCAGTAGCAGAACCGGAGAGGGAGACAGCCCCACTTGAACTTGCCGGGTCGAACGCTGTGCCTGTTGTGGCTCCAGTTAAAGTCAGCGAACCCGAGTCTGTGGCTGGAATGAACGTCGATCCGGTAGAAACACCCGTGATTGTGACCGACTCAGAAGCGGTCGATGGGAGAAATGCTGAACCGGTAGTTGCACCAGACACGGTGACCGAACCCAAGTCCGTAGCAGGAAGGAAGGCGATGCCGGTAGCTACACCAGTAAGCGTGACCGATCCAGCGTCTGCTCCGTCGTAACTGACCTGCCCAGTCGTCGCGCCAGTAAGCGTGAGACTCCCAGCAGCAGTCGCGGGTTCGATGGCGGAACCGCTCGCGGTCCCCGTAAGTGTCAGGCTTCCCGCTGAAGTCGCGGGCAGGAAAGTAGAACCAGTCGTAACCCCAGTAATCGTCAGGGTTTCGGCGGCGAGTCCGGGGATGAATGTTGAACCCGTCGTCGCTCCGGTTACAGTGACGCTTCCCGCTGAGGTTGCAGGGTCAAACGACGTACCTGTGGCCGCGCCCGCAATCGTCACACTTCCGCTAGAGGTGGCCGGGTCAAATGCTGAACCAGTGGTAACTCCAGTCAGGGTTAGCGTCTCGGCAGCAACCCCTGGCACGAACGCGCTGCCGGTTGTTGACCCTGTAAGCGTGAGGCCTCCGGCAGCGGTCGCGGGATAAGTGACGATTCCAGCGGCAGCGCCCGCAATCGAAACGCTCTCTGAGGAGGATGCGGGGAGGAATGCCGAACCGGTCGCAGAACCGGCGATAGTCAGAGTTTCCGAACTAGTAGCAGAGAGGAACGCGGACCCGGTTGTAGCACCCGTCAGGGTCAGTGAACCTGAATCAGTGGCAGGGACGAAAGTAGAGCCTGTGGAGGCCCCAGTGAGCGTTACAGACCCCGCTGAGGTCGCTGGAATGAAAGTAGAGCCTGCGGTTGTTCCGGTTACGGTGACAGACCCAGAATCCGTCGCGGGAAGGAACGTTGTTCCAGTGGCAGACCCGGTAAGGGTTACTGAACCTGCGTCTGTGGCAGGAAGGAATGCCGTTCCCGTAGCAGCGCCAGAGAGTGTTAACGAACCCGCCGAAGTTGCGGGAAGGAAGGCCGAGCCTGTCGTCTCACCATCTATATTTACGGTTTCAGCAGCAGTCCCACTGACCGCAGACGACGCCGGTTGGATATCTGCGGGGTAGGCAATCGTCCCAGCCCGTTCCCAGTACAGAGAGTCGGCTGTCCCTGCGACCTTTCCGAGGGTGTACTGAACGAATACTGAGCCCTGACGAAGCCAGTAGTTAAACGAGTTTGGATTCGCGGCCATTTAGGTGGCCGTCAACGCACCGAAGTTGAGCGTCCCAGTACCCGAGGTGTCGAAACTCGTGACTCTAACTTTCACCCATCCGGCAGCGGTAGGACTGATAGCCCCGAAGGTCAGTGTCTGCCACGAACTGAGAGTGGAAGTGCACGTCTGGGTAGCAAGTGCCACCCCGATTTCACCGTTTGCTTCAATGGTAGCCGTGGCGTAAGTGGAACCCGTGTAACCACTTCCCTGATAGAGCTGAATGGCGATGGTCGTAGATACCGCATCGACGGGTACCCAAATATCACAATCTCCGGGCCCGGTCATCTTGCCCGATGAGGTCTGACCTACCGGATAGACCACCGTGTCCTGCTTGGCGAAGTCGTGGAACTCTGAATACCCAACCGCTGCGCTCGCACTGCCGCCCCCGCTCGGTCGAGGTCTATTCGACCAGTCCACAGTTGGGTAGTTACCTGAGAACGTCGCAGAACCAGCACCAAGCAAGGGTGAAGCCGCCCCGTCTGGCGCAAGAAACTGACGGAGAACCCCAGCCCACTTGACTGACTGGCCGAGTTCGACCAGCGGGGCCTTGTAGGTCCCGGTTCCGACTGTATTCGAGACATCCCCCGTACCGTAGGTGTAGTTCGTCTGGGGGGTGTTCGAGTAGATAACGTTGTGATCTCCGGTGAGTTGTCCCGCTGTACCCGCGTACACACCGCCTGTCAACAGGTTGTTGTGGACCTCACACGGGATCGTCGTAGACAAGTATGTCGCAGTCTGAAGTTCGACGCTTATTCCACCCGTGATAATGGTGCAGTCGTATACCCTGACTCCCCCAGCCTTGTAGGTAGATGTTCCCGAAGCGACCACGAACACCCCTGCGGTCGCTGAAGCGCCACCGATAATCAGACAGTTGCGAATCACACAAAGAAGGTCGAAATCTGCCGAACCGGACGCAGTAGTCGCCGCTGAGATGTAGATAGCCGCGCCGGAGACGTTCGCCAAGAATGTGCAGCGGTCAACCGTCAAGCCAAAGGCGAGTCCCGTCGTTGATGTAAGAAAGTTCATCGTCCGAATCGTGCCAGCAAAGTACATCGTATTGAATGTGCAATCAGTGAATGTGTAGTTCGCAGCCGCGGCGGCCGCCGTTGACGTTATTGCGTAAGCACCGCCTTGGACGAACGTAATCAAAGAAAATGAGATATTAGTCGTCGCAGCCAAAGCCATTAGAATCGTTGAACTCGGCGCACTCGTATTTCCCGACGTGAAAGCCGAGAGAACGACTTGCCCCGCGTCACCCGTCTTGGCCCCGTCCACGTCCCCAATTACTGAGAGAGGGGCGATTGCTGAACCTGACAGGGTGTTGGCGACAGTTTCCGCCCACGTCCCGCCACCTCCGAGATAGATGGAGTCTCCAGCTGAGTAACAGTTGTGGATACCCGAGGCAGTGACCATCGCACGGGCCATCGTGAGAAGTGCCCCGCCGACGTTCCATGTCTGACCGGTAGCTGAGGTGAACGCAGTTGTCCCGGTAGTAGTTGCGAGGACGCCGAACGTACAAGTCCCTGATCCGAACCCAGCCCCTGCCGCTGCCGAGAGCGTCATTGAAGATGACGAGGTGTAGACGCTGATGTAAGTGTTTGCCGCGATCCCCGGTCCCGATACAGCGCAACCGAGCATGGTGGAGTTGAACGCGGCAGCGGAAGTGAACGTCGTTAAACCGCTCGCGGTCACACCGGTAGCAGTTTGGGAGGCTTGAACGGCAGAGATAAGGCGGAGGATGGTTGACGAAGAGGCGTAGATACCGTGGCCTACGTCGCCCGCCCCCCACGTCGCTGAGATGGAACTGATCTTGGTCGTGCCGCCAGCCGTGGAAACAATCCCGTCTGTGCCGGTTGAGCGGACAGTGGCAGAAGTCCCACCGTTGGAGTCAGACCCACTTTTTCTGAGCAACCAGGTTGACACGGGCTACTCCTCCGTGTCGTCTACTTCAGTCTCCGGGTACGTGACCGTTCCGACTGCCGTGCCTGACAGCGTGCCGATACCGCCCTTAACATCTTCGTTCTTTTCGTTCATCATTCCCCACTTTACTTGATGGGCACTGCCGAAACGTTGTTGGAACCACAATCCAAACACATCATAACTTTCCCGTGACCGTGACTTCCTTGCCGCAACTGCAAGTTCCCGATACTGTTGTCCGTCTTGTCCCCATTTATGTGGTGAACCGTCTCTTGGCACGTCAGTGGTCTTCCTAAATGCCGCGCCATAACTATCCTGTGCTCGGGTACGTAGTGGCGATTGTTGCTCATCGACCAGAAGGGATCCGAGATGTCCATCAAAATCCAGGTGTAACCTCCCGACGCCACTACTCGACCGCCCTTCCACGCGCCCGACCTCGAACCACGTGGAATGTTCGCCCTCTTAACTGGGTTGCGTTCAAATTCGCGAAGTAGCCGAATAATGACCGAACGATCAGAGCCGGATCGGTGAACAAGCGCGGTGACGGACTCGCCAGAATCCCATCTCGAAAGGATTTCAGCGGTCTGTGTTTCTGAGAATTCGCGCCATCGGGGGCGTCCAGTCCTCTTCAGAGGAAGCTCAAGCCTCTTCGCCGAATTGATTACCGCATTGTTGGACATCGAAAATCGCTGCATCAATTCTCGATGGGTGGAACCAGAAAGATACATCTCTTTGAACTCCACCTCTTTGTCGGAGGTTATTTTCTTGTTGCTCACACCTGCATTTTAACTCAGGGGTATATCAACTCGATAAAGTCCACGTGGTTGCTCCTGAAGCGAAGTTAATTGTCGCACCCACCGAGATGGCGCCGGAAAGTCCAGAAGTCGTCAGACCTCCGAGGTACGTACCACCAGAAACCAGAGTCCAGACACCCGCGTAGGGGACACCTCCAGCTTCAACAGGCATTCCAGTAAAAGACTGGGAGGCGCTTGCCCCACCTGAAGACTTGACGTGCGAGGCCGACGCGGTGAAGGTGATTGCCTGACGTGCGTAGGAACCACCAGTGACCTCGGATGCTCCGGTCGTTCCAGGGGTCGCGGTGTGCAGACTCATGTAGTAAACGGTGGACGTGACGAACATCGCGTCCAGTCCGGTGTTGCAGTTTGCGTCAGGTACGAGGGCCATTTATTGCTCCTAGATCGGTGTAGTCGTGGTAATGAACAGCGTTGCAGTTCCAGCCGTCGAGTCGTGAACTCCCCCGCCCTGACCCGTTGAAGTTACCAAAGGACCGATAGTTACAGGCGTGGCACAGGTAAACGGGACAACACGGATATTGACCGACGACTGTTGAAAGACCGTGCCCGAGGAATTGACGGCGAGAGGAGAGTCCACTGTGGCCATCTTGAACCAGTTCGTCGAGTACACGTCCCCGGCGAAGTTGAGAAGTCCGCCAAGGCTGGTGTTGACCTCGCCCATTGGGGTGGTGCCGTTCCAGACTGTATTTACCTGAATCCAGGCGTCTAAAAGGATATCCCCGGCTGGGATCGTGTAGAGAACCGCGCCAGTCGTCCCAACACCGGCAGTGGCGTAGGTGAAGTTGAAATGGCGGGTTATCGAACTTCCAGCCGGGAACAAGAGCGATTGGACTGAAGTCGCAATTAAAGTCACGGCATCGCCTAGAGAGTGAGCGACGGCTGAGGTTGAACTGTAGGCCCTGCCGTTTCCGGCGTTGTCCTGATAAACGTAGACCGTGTTCCCTTTGATTTCTGAGCAAAGGATCTTCTCAGCCTTGACCTCAAGCACAAACGGACCGGATTGTCCCAAGGGGATCGTCGTCGTTACACCGGTCGCGTCAGCCTCAAACCATCCTGCCGTTGAATCTACGGAAAACGTCTGGTCGTTGGACCACGTAGCAGCGAGCGGGGAGGTCACATGGTAGACCTCATTGGGCGTCACTGAGATGAGGTTTGGATAACTAGCCACACGACCCCTTTCCTAAGTTCTAGGACTGATTCTACTGTCTCAGAGGGGTTTCAGGCGACAACGTGCGACTTCTTGCGGATAGCCCATCTTGGTTATTGTTTCGGAGTAAGGGTGTCCCAGTATGGTACAGTTGACCCAACGAAGTGAAAGTGAGGAGCCTGTGATGGCAAGAGACAAAAGTGGAATGACGCTTCGCATCGAAAGCCCAATCGCGTATTGCGGAGACTGTGGATTTTCGACGGGCGTGGATGGCGAGTGGTCATATGCAGATGGACGACTTATCTTCACGACAGAGGAAGACGCATTCCCGTGGCGCGGCCCTGATCTTTACGGATGCGGAGAGTCATATGACCACGTGCGGACTGAAGGGATTGAGATTGAAGGGGAACCGGCAAACCCAGAGTGGTTCGCGGACCTCCAAAAGCGCATGATTAAGCGAATGAAAAAGGAGCGGGTCTGGTGATGATCGAACAGTGGATTGGCTTAGGAATCATGGCCTTTTCGGGGCTTGGGCTGTACTTGTTGAGGGAGAAGGCGTGAGCGATTATGAGAAGTTGGACCATGAACTTAGAGAGTTTGGGCGCTTGTTTATGAAGGAAGCCGTAGAGCCGTGGGCCGTCCCAGTGTTGAAGTGGATTCAGCGGGTTATTTCTAAGGAGGCGGAGTGAGCGAATCAACTGAAGATCAGATCGTAGATTCTTGGATCGGAGGAGAAGTGAGCGACTATCCAGTAAGGGAATATATCAGTTGGCCGACGACTACCGATGAATCTGGTCAGAGATTCGATATGACGGATAGAGAGATGTTGGGGTTGTTCTACGACACGATTCGCGAGAATGAACGCCTTGCCGCAGAGGTAGAAAGTTTGACGACTCACCGCGATGGCCTCATAGCCGAAGTCAATCGACGAGGCGTCGCAATCAGAGAGACCCGCCAGTCTCTCTTAACGATGCCCGGAGGGGAGTTCTGGGCTAGCGTAGCGGACGATCTAAAGGTTCAGCGTGAGGCTTTGACTGCCAAGACGAGCGTGGTTCAGAAGTTTCTGATAGACAACAGCCATAAGGCAGATCGCGATTCCAGTTGCGACGGCTGTGTAGTGTTGGCAATCTTGGAGAGGGACTGATGGACTTCATTCGTTGCATTTGCGGAGCCGTCGAGATTGAACCCGGTGAAAATCTCTACGAATGCGAAGTGGTTCATCAGTTGCCAGCGCCCAAATATCATCCGGGCGCTCGTTGTATTCCCATCGTAGAAGTGGCGGACTATCGTGAACTCTCAGTCCTATGTGAGGTAATCCGCGAAGCAAGGGCCGAAATTGAATCATGGGACGTGAACGAGGCGATGGAGGTTGTGGCTAATGAGGCCGCAGTTCTCACCATCCTCTCCGAAGCTAACGATACGGTCAGGTGGGAGCGGACGCAACCACCCGACAGAGAAGCCGGTAAAACTGTTGACGCATCTATTATCAATAGTTCCGGGCGACAAACAGACGATCTTGGACCCGTTTATGGGTAGCGGCTCTACCCTTGTGGCCGCCAAGAACATGGGCCACAAGGCAATCGGAATAGAAATTGAGGAACGCTACTGTGAAATCGCCGCCACGCGATTGGCACAAGGAGTTTTTTCTATCTGATTCGGTGTCTAGGCAGGTGGAGTTATCCCGTGAGTCTGTAGGAGAGTAGCTAAGGTTGCCAACTGCTGTTCTAAGGTCGCTATCTGCTGCTTCTGGCTCGCGGCCAGAGTGACTTTGGCGGAAGGCGCATAGACCGGCGCTCCGATATAACCAAGAAAAACACCGATCCACGGGAACTGAGTTTCTAAGGCGTGAAGGACGATTGTCAGAACTCCACCGGCAATCGTGACGATCTGGATGACAGTAGTATTGGCGACGTGGTAGCCGAATCGGGCGATGATCGCAGCCGCGCCCGAGTAGACGAACGGCATCAGGCTACGGACTATGGCCTTGAACGCGTTCGATGAGGGCTGCGGGACGGGCGGAACTGGCGTTGCGGCTACGGTCATTTTTCTCCTAGTAAAGTCCGGTACGTCCGAGCGCCTCGAGAGCCGCTAGGTAAACGAGCAATTCATCCATTGTCTTGAATCTCAACATTTCAGTTTCTCACTTTCACTTCGTTGGGTTCACTGTACCACGCTGGGACACTCCGCGCTAACTTCATGCTGGAACGTCGATGGCCACCCAGTCCACTTGCATCTCTACAAGCGAGGACTGTGGAATGGCTGCGGCAGGGTAGGACATATCCCCGTCCTGAATCTGGAGTGAGCAGAACACTGGCCGGAGTAACCCGTGAACATCGTTCGGGTCGGTGGTTGGGTTCGCGAGCGTCGCCCACACCTTGCCGTCGAGCGTGAGGTTGATGGCGGTTGTCAGGTACTCAACGCCCCAAATATGCCACACGGTCTGATCGGCCCCAGCGGGGAAAGGAAAACCCTTCTGGCTATTGGCCGCGCCCCAATGGATGTAAGCAGACCCGTTCTCCTTGAAGTCAACCTCACACGGCCACTGACCAACGGCCATTAAGAGCCCCATGCCAGTGACGTTCGGATTGGCGTCAACGCGCATGGCGACGTAGAACTTGGAGCCTACGGACCACGGCTGGGTCACACTGTTGGTCTGAATCCCGGCCCCGGCGTTGTTGTTGTCCGAGGGATCATCTCCCGCTGTCGCGTAGAACTGCAAGCGCAGGAGTGAGTCGCCCTTTAAGACCGCGTGGGAACTGTCGAAGTGTCCGTGCGTCCCGCCAGGTGTCCCGTTGTAGGGCGGCAGGCCCCACTTGCTACCGTCAATCAGGCTCTCGGTGAAGTCGTCGAAGAACGCTCGTTTGTAGCCGCTGCTTATTGCGCACGGTGTCAGTCCAGATGGGTAGACCGACGGAGTTGGTGTAGGAACCGGGCTAGGAGCAGGCGGTGGCGTAGGTATCGGCGCAGGGACCGGAGCCGGAGTTGGTGGGACAGGTGCCGGTGTTGGCGTCGGTACGGGTACAGGCTTCGGTTGCGGAGCAGGCTTGGCATATTTCCTCCACCAGTTATTCCAATTTTGCCACCACGACATCAGACTCTCCTCACGATTGCGATTGCCACTAAAACGAGGATAACAAGGACCACAATCCCGATCAAACTCATGGTTCCCTCTTCAAGAAATGGCCCTTGGCGTCACGCTTTGGCAATGCTGGGGCTGAGTTCTGCGCGATGTGGAAGGCGTGGTGTTCCTTGGCGAGTTTCAGGGCCTCGTTGTGGTTCTTGGTCAAGATTGGCAAGACGACTTCGCGATGATGACGAGCCAGTTCTTCAGCGTGAATCTTCCTGACCGCTTCTGTGATCCACCGCTTAACGAACCATTTCCAGAGGAGGGTCACGACAAACCACACCGCGACACCCGCAACCACGTTGCCAAACCAGTTTGTTAGCTGAACCTGGTTGTAAAGGAAGTGCCATGCATGGAAGAACGTGTTATGAAACCAGAGTCCTATCGCGTGCATGTGCACTGTCCCTCACTTTCCTTGCTGGTGTCCCAGCCTGATACTAGTTCGCTACAGGCGTGCCGGGGGTGAGGCCGATGGCCGTAGCCGTTCCGGTCGTCACGTCGAACGCCAACGTGGCGGGGGTCAAAGCAACACCGTTCTGCGAGCCGTTGACCGTCAATAGGTCACTGACCGTCAACTTGCCGTTGGCCTTCGCATTGACCGTGGTCTGGTCAGCCGAAACGGTGACCGTCCACTCGGTGCCATCAGCGAACGCTGCCGTTACGGTGCCAGCGTCGAGAACATCGCCAGTGATGGCGTTGCCTGCGGCGTCGGTGATCGCGAGCGTTAGGTCAACGTTCTGCGAGTCAGTTATTACGAAATTTGCCATAATAAGTCTCTTTCTATTGGTTGTTTTGGGGTATCCCAGGGATAAGCGTAATCGTAGTTGCTACTGCGGGGCCGCCATTGGTTGATACATTGACGGTGATCGGTGAACTCAGCAAGGTTACCAACTGGTCTAGTACCTCTTCACAGTGGTTGCGGTGGTATTCGTCTTCGTCGCCTCGGTCGCGCATTACGGAATCGGTAGGAATGAGGCCGCAAATGCTGCCAAACCAATGGAATCAAAGCCAATCAGGTGGTCAACGGTGATACTCCCGATGAAGCAGAGAATCGCCGTCAGGACAAACATTACAACTGAACCGATCAACAGAAATAGCTTCACTCGGTGCCTTTCACTAGCAGTGCAAAAACTAGGCGCTGTACCTCTTGTTTGATACTACTTCACCAACCTAATGGAACACGGCGATGAGAACTGAAGAGATAGCCCCAATCGCGATGATGATGGCAGTGATTACTCCTGTGTACTGGTTGGTGCTGGCCCTTCGATTGTCAGTTGATTCAATGGTTCCCGCCTTCTCTCCCTGCTGGCGGAACTGAACCTCACGCAAAACACCCACGTCGTTCTGGATTGGTTGAAGGGCAGCAGCCAACGTATCAGCGGTCGTGATCCGGGTCGCTTCAACTTGTGCGCGTAGGGCTTCGGCTGAGACCTGGAGTTGGGTAGCGAGTGCGGTTGCCTGCGCCGCCGCGACTTCTGAGGCTCGTGTGACGTTCCCTTGGTCAACCGCTCGGATGGCGTCGATACGCTCTGACTCTGCCTTGCGCAACTTGTCGTCGTACTCTGCGCGAAGGTTCATCATCTGGTTTAGGTGTCGCGAGTCTGCTTCGCGTAGGTTGTCCTGACGTTGGACTGCTGCGTAAAGGATCGCGATGACGTTGGCAGTCGGGTCTTCTACGGGCCGCCCGTGCGCATCAATTCCAGGGCCCGGGGGTCCGTTCGTGGTCACAGCGTCCTTCCTGTTCGGTCATCCATTATCTCACCCAGAATTGAGATTTCCACCCTCATGATGGTGGATGGCGCTTAACAAGGCTTCCTGGGTCAGGGTCACGAACGACCCTTTCGCAATTCCCCCATTATCTCATCCAGAGACTTATCCATATGTTGCGCCATCAGAGTTACCGCGTCGGTGTTCTTGGATAATCCAGTAGTTACTGTGTTTAAACCGACTTCCACCGCCTCTAACCTGCGAGGGGCCGACAGCGCTCCAGTGGTCACCCCTTCAATCGGAGCAACCCCGAACATGAACGCGTCAGACTTTCGACGTTGGTCGGCGCGTTCCTTTTCGTGCTGTTCGTGGACCTTCTGGCGAGGACGGACGAATGTCCCGTAAACCGCCGCGCTACCTGCCCCAAACGTCCCTGCTGGGACAAAGTAGTCGAGCCAGCTCATTTCGGGCGCTTCTGTGCGTAATCGAAGTTGGCGTACTGGTTAGTCCCCTTCGGGACTTGCGCAGGCGTACCGGTGAATCCCCAGCCATCCCAGATGTAGAGCGTCCACCCGTTCGCGAGAGCAAGCCGTGCCTTCACAGGGTTTGACAGGAGAATAAGCATCGAACTAGAGAGTTGCAGGGCGCTGGGTAGGTTTGTCTTCGGTCCTCTAGGTTGTGGCAAGGCGAGCGCGGGGCGGGTTCGGTACTCAAAGACGTTCGTGTTGTACGGGAACTGCCCGATGGGCGGTCCGCCCGAGTACTCAGCCTGAAAGACCTCTCCCGGTGATACGTAGCCCATGACGTGACCCGGTGCCGCGCCAACAGCGTCCGAACCAGCAATGAAAAGTAAATCACCGGGTTGGCTGGGCCAGGAATTGGGAATTTGAAACTGGAGGTACTGGCCGTAGGTTGAACGGGCAAGATGAACTCCGAGTCTCCCATAAGCGAATTGCCACAAACCTGAGCAGTCCGTACCTCCCGAAGTAGGCCACGTCCCGCCCCAGACGTAGGCGCGGCCCGTCAGTCCGCGAGCGATTGTGATTGCCATCGACCCGGCAGTTAAGCGGTTGATCTCGGTCATATCCCTAGATTACCTGTCCCTGACTAGGGAATTCATCAGTTCGAGTTCCAGATAACGGTTGCAATGCAGTTGAGAAGTGACGCCGACGTGACCGACCAGCCCCCCGTAATGCTCAGGGCCGCGCCGACCGTGGTCACTGTCCCGGAATACCCGACGAATGTTCCCGACTGTCCTGGACCGGCTTGCGGAATGCCGAACGTCATTTCATTTACGAGGGAATTAGCACCGCCAATTTGGGCAACGATGGCGATCACGTTGATGGTTCTCGCCGCGAGCGTCGTGTCAACGTTCAAATAGGTCGCCAATGATGAGAGATTGAGATACTCATACAGACCCGCAAACACTATAGGGATGCCGCCGACCGACGTGACTGAGCCCACGTCGAGACTTTGTGCGGGGAAGTAACCCCCGCCATACAAGGTGTACCCCCCGTACGCCGTTGACCCTGGCACACCAGGCGCATACAAGCTCTGCGCCATCTCTCCACCTGCGCCGACGCTGCCACTCCACACGGATGAGTTCTGGCCGTTCCCCACTGACGTGAGAATCTGGCCTCGGACGTTGGTATTGGGGATGTTGGGCATTTATGTCCTCAGAATGTAGGGATCGAGCTGGTAGGAGACAGTCCACTGGCCCGGATCGGCGTTAAAAGAATGGGCTATGGATTCAACTGTCATGTCAGCCGAGATTTGCCCCTTCACGTCTGGGTAACTACCTGAGGTAGAGGCGTTCGGAGAAGTCCGTTTGAAGGTAACTGGATCTCCGATGTAGCAATCGAAGAGCGCGGTCATTGTCCCACCGTGGGCCGTCTCCGCCCGTAACTCTACATTCTGAACTCTCGGGAGAGGCGAACTGAACAGGTAGCCCAGAAAGTACGCAGCGGATTTGGCAGCGGCCAGAGTCGGGGGGACTGTTCCTGATTTCGTGAGTGTGGTGTACCCCCATCGCGCTTCAGCGGCGGTGTTCTCGTAGATTTGCTCCACGCCCGCCTGTGGGGTGATTTTGACGGTTGTCCACGTATCGGCGTCATCTCGTACCACTTGGAGAGTTGGGCCGTAGTAGGGCGTCACAAGGGCTGCTATGTCTGAGGGTGAAACTACGTCGCTCCAGATGTGATCCCCAGCCGGAGGGGTGTAGCTCGGGGTCCAGGTGTTCGTGGGCGGTCCGACCCACGACCCGTAGAACGATTGATTAAAGAAAGCCAAAGTCCCGTCAGGCTTCTGGAAGAAAATCCCAATGTCCGAGTCGCAGATTTGCAGGATCAGGTCTAAGGCGGTTGATCCAGTGACGGGCGTGTCCCAGTAGTACGGCTCGACGTGGATATAACCATTCCCTGAAGTTGCGTTGACCCATGCTGAGCCGTTGTTGATGAAGTAGAGATTGGAAAAGAGGACTATTGCCCCTGCCGTGATATGCCCGAAACCGGCTAAGCAGAGAATCTGAGCGATTCTGTCGCCTGATTGGACCGTGGCTTGCGTTCTGTTCGTCGGTTGTTGGAGCATTGAACCGGCAATCCAGCGGTTTTTGACCTCGTTATCAAGTGTGGAAAGACTCGTCGTGTCTGAGATCACGATCTCATCGATGTACATCGCGGACCCCAAAAGACCAACAAACCCAATGAACAGGTTTATCGGAGCGGTCCAGCCGGTCATCGTTGCCACGCCTGTGAGAGAAGTGAAAACCCCATCGCAATAGAGCTGGAGATGGCCTGAAGAATCATCCACCAGCCCGACGTGGTGCCAGTACCCATCATCAATCTTCACAGCCGAATCGACGTTTCCCGTTGCCCCTCCGGTAATCGTGGCTTGCAAGGTTCCCGTTGCTGTCACGGCAAGAGTCACCTGATCTGCCCCCGACGTTAAAGCCCCCATTAGAACAGAATTCGCCAACCCCTGTCCGAGAATCCAGAAGTCAATCCCGCCGTGCGTCGCTCCAAAGGCTGGAAGTCTAATCTGTCCAGTCGCGGTACTGCCGCCATTCGCGGTGTCAACACACCCGTCCAAGTCGTAAATTACCGCCCCGTACTGGTTGAAACTGACGGTCCCAAGGTAGGAGCCGTGCGCCGAACCAATCTGATCCAAGACCGCAATTCGGTACGCCGCGCCCTGACCCGCCGATTGGCCTACCGTCGCGTTGGTAACCGTGAAACCAGAGGTGGAAACTGTCGCGAGGGTCACTGTCGTAAGGTTCAACGAGGCACCAGACCCAACCCCTAGTCCTGTAATCGTCACGTTATCCCCAGCCTGAAAGTTGTGCTGGGCTGTATAAGTGACCGTCGTGCCGTTGCCGATTGCGTTAGTAACGACGCCGGTGTAATTGGTCGTGCATCTGTACCAAGCCGCTGCGCTTGCCGCATTAGTGACGTAGCCAGCCCAGAACGATGGGATGCTCATGTACCTCAAACTCAGATATTTGATGTAGTCCGAGGCTTGCAGGATGATATCGACGTTCAACTGGTCGGTGATTCTCTCAGTGATTGACTCTGTTATCCCCCAGTAGACCGGATAGGTCGTCCCTGACCACGTTGCAGTAACGGCAATCGGCATTCTTGGGCTTAAAACATAACCAGTCGAGTTCCCAGCCGCTCCACCTGAAGGTGCGTTGCCGTTGAAGAAATACCCGTCCCGACCATTCAGGGTCATTTGGATTGTCGAGGCTTCAACCCTGTCCAAGAAGTGCTGCCTACCTGACTTGGTTTGGAAGTCCCTGACGTACTGAGAGACATTGGTCCAGTAGGAATTAGAGGTTCCGGTTGTCGGCAGAGCCTGACCCGAGGCACTTAGGAGCGTCGTTGAACTAGCCGTAGGGTTAAAGGCGATGTAGCAATCAAGTATGGGAAGGCTGGGGAGGGTCACGAGATCCTCTGCGTACCTGGAATCTGCACCTGTGCGGCTACTGGGACCTGTTTCTGAGCTCCGTGGCCGAAGAGATTCCCTATGTTGCGCGAGTCCTTAATCATCTGGTCTCTCAGGGCGTCGGCCAAGATTGTCATGGCGGCGGGTGAACCGGCGATCAATGTTGCCAACGCCACTAAATCAAGTTCGAGTATCTGCTCGATCTCAATATCTTGGTCGCCGTCGTAGACTTGACTCATCGGACCAACCTGTGAATGGTCGTTACTTTGACTGACTTCTTGGGCTGAGTCTTAGGGAGCTTAGGTCCGAGGGAACTGGTAGTTGGTCCGGTACGAGTGTTGATGTTCCCGAAAAGATTTATAGTTGCGCCGGTAACAGACACTTGGCCTGACGTGTTTACCCCTGAACCTAAGTGACTAGCCCCTCCACCGGGGAATTTCGGAACATTGGTACTAAACCCGCTGGTAACGGGGTGATCTCTGAGCCAGATTGCGTTTATCTGACTGTTCCACGTATTGAGGGTCGCCTTATCGGGGATCATAAACACCGCGCCGCCAATTTGGTTCCCCGGTGCATGAAAGAAATTCTTGACCGATTGAGCGAACTGCCCCGCTAGTCCCGGCCCATTTTCCCCAGGAGGGACTACAACTGGCGGTTTGAGGCCAGCGCCCGTCCGTCCGAGCAGCGCGTCGGTATTCAATTGGGTTGCGGTCGTGTTCAGCGTAAGTGCTGATCCTGTGAAAATTGACTTAACAGCACCGACCGCGCTGACCAGCCCTTTGCCAATCTTGTAGGCGACCGCAGTAGCAAACAGACCGATTGCAGAATCCGTGGCTATTTTCTCCACCAATGGATGCGACCTGAAATATTTAACGGCGTTAGCAGACCAGTTCGCTAGATCCGTCACAGTCGGCAGGAGCAACAAACCGACACCTGTCAAAGCGTTGGTGAACTCGGTCTTGAGTTGCTTCATCTTGAAGGCCGTCTGCCCAGCCGCCAGACCGAAGGAAACATCAAGTTTGGTTGCGCTCGCGGTGTTGAGAATCTTCGTTGTCTTAGCCAGTTCCCCTAAGTGATTGTTCAGGATGTCCACCAGGCCAACAGCCGACGAGCCGAACGCCGCCGTAACCAAGGTGTTGAAAGAGACACCAGTCCTCTGAGACTGTTGGCGTAGATCCTCGAGGACAGTTATCAAACCCCCAGGTTTGCGGGCTTCGCTCGCAAGTGCTGATGCTGAAATATTCAGTTTCAGTAAGGCTTTCGTCGAAGCGGTAGTGGGGTTCTCAATCTTGGTAAGTCCAGTAGCGAGGGAAACCATTGTCCGAGATTGGGTATATCCGGCCTTTGATGAGATGTCCGCGATTGCAGCGAGTTGGCCAAGTTTCAAGCCCGTTGCAGCAAGTGCCGCACCCAAACGGCCAGAAAGTACCTGAACCAACGTACTAACCGATCCAATGTGGCGCTTGTTGGCTTCAACGATTAAGTCCGTGACCTTGGCTAACGACATGCCCTTGGTCACGCCTAGTGTCTGGGCGGCGATCAATGTCGTGGTCATCGTTGTTACGTCGGACCCAGTAATAACCGCAGCCTTGGCCGCGTCATTCACTAATTGATACGCCTTGGTTCCGCGTAAACCTGCCTTTTCCGCTTGGAGGAATGCGCTGGCTATCTCACCGGAGGACGTAGCCGTGGCGTTTGAAACAGACATAATCTCGGTGCGCAGCAGGGACATTTCGTGCGCACTCGCGCCGGTCTGGTTCTGAATCGCGTTCAGGGCTTCCTCGAACTTGAAGGCTTTATCAATCGCGTAGGCACCTAAAGCAACCCCCACCCCAATGATGGCGGTGGAGGCTTTGTTGGCGAACGAGCCGAACTTCGAGCCACTGGCGTCAGCGGTCGCACCGAACTTCGCCATTGTCGCATCGGCCTTCATCATGTCGGCTTGGAACTGCTTCGTATCCGCTAAAAGTGTGGCGACAACCGGAGGAAGGAAACCCATTAGGCCAGCGCCTTCGCGTACTCTTCGTCGGCTAGGGCTTGAATCTCAATCCGACTCTTATCCGTGGCAGTCTCCATGAACGGTTCCTTTTGCTGGTGCGAGGTTCCATATTCCACGAACGGCGAGTACGGAGTCGATGGGCCGGTCATACTCATCCACCCGCCAGGAACAGGGCTAATCCGCTGAATCTTGATGCTTGCGGAGGTGTTGCCAGTTCGATTGGTCGGAATCGGCGGGGTTGCTTGGAATGGTGGAGCGAATGAGTAGTAAATCCGTCCTGTCTTTTTAGAAACTCGCTGAGAGCCTGAAGGTCTGGGCCGAAAGCCTTTCTTGGCTTCACTAGCAATCATCAGACCGCCCTTTTCCACGATTATCCTCGAAGCGGCATCGACCTTTAGAACCTGTTCGGCTATTGCGGAGTCGAATTTGCCAAGGCCCGAGACGTGGATAGTGCTAGCCATTGCTCAATCTTACCTAGGTCTTTGTGTATTACGGGTCTGGCGGTTCACCTGCTCCACTTCCACTTCGTTCACGATCCGGTCGATATCATTCAACCAATCAGTGACTTCAATCGGCTGTTCTAGAAAATCCTCGTGGGTGATTGAAAAGACTTTCCTGAATTGGTATTCACGAAACCACGCGGAGACTTCCTCATCGACCTCTGTCTCTGCACCGTTCAACGCACCTTTTAGCCGGGCAAGACGGCGATAACGACTTTTGGGTCGAGCATGTCCACTTCAGTGGGCTTCCATGCTTGCAGGCATTCCATTGCGAGTTGCTGGTAGGTGTCTTGAGGCAAATCCAAGCAGGAATCGCCGTTGATCGGGCTGTCAAAGCTCCACGAACTGACTAGAGAGCAGATCAGTACAGTTTGTACATCGTTCACTGAATCCTTTTCCTCGTCAGAGAGAGCCGAGTAGACGTGGTAGGTGGACGGATCGCCGTCCTTGAACCCCTGTGATTCAAGCAAAGCAGTCGTCCCGGTGGAGTTCATTACCGCTCTCAGGATTGCCCGGTTCTGACGTTCGGTTATCTCACTGTTTGAGATGACGACCGCCCACTGGTCATTGGGTAGCGAAACCTTCATATTCCCTCACTTTCTAGGTACTGCAAAGACTAGAACGCTGCCGCTATGCCATTCACAATCGTGGCCTTCAGGGGAGCATAACCCGTGGTGGCATCCGTGACATCGGCGGTAGCGGCAAACTCGACTTCGATTTCGAGGTAGTCCTTCACCCGCACGCGCTTGGGGTTGTAGAACTGGACATTCGTCATGGTAAAGGAAATCGAGTCGTGGATTGCCGTGTGCAGATCGTTGGGGTCGGTCATGGTGATGACTAGAGCCTTTTCGGTGTTCACCAAGGCAAAACCTGTAGCACTAGGAGTTGACCAGATATCGGCGTTTGAGTTGACGACTGCGGTGAATTTCCCCGTTACGTCAATGGGACCGGCGAAGTTGGCGAAGGACGTTTGGTTGCCCATCGTGAAGATAGGCGCAGTCTTGCGGTCCAACTTCAATTCGCCAGAGGCAATGTAAGTCAGGGGCGTTCCAGCAACGGAAATTGTCGTGTCCCAGCCGGGGATAAGGTGTTCTGCGCTCTCTGAGAGAGCCGTGAATGGTGCGGGAGCCGACGTTGCGTCGGCATAAGAGTTGGTAATCCACTTCATCTGCGCGTCCGATGCGACTTCAGCGCCGAAAGTCAGAGCCAAGTCAGAGGCCTGAGCGCCGGGGAGGACAAAGAAGTTCGCGCCGTCAAAGTCACACATTGAGTAGGACGGGGGCTGGCAACCGGTTGCCGGGGTGTTCAACAAAGGTATCGCGTGTGAATAACTCGCCGTCGTTGCGGTTACGGTATCCGTCCCACCCAGCAAAGCCTTCATGAAGAAAGGGAAGGTGTCGGCGTAGCAGTAGGACTTGTGGTCGTACTCATCATGCCGGTTTCCCTGCACCATGTCGTACAGCATGACCGGACTACCTCGGAATGCCTCATCTCGGAGAAAGGTCTGGTTCGGGGTGACCTGCGGGGCTGAGACGGGGACCCAGAACACTGTCCCAGTCGCGGGGGTCGTGCCACGAGTGACCTCGGCCACGGCTCCCATATAGGAACTGGCGGATAGGTAAGCAGCCATTACGCTCCCTGTTCGGTAGAGGGCTCAGAAACGGCTTGAGGGACCGTCTGAGTAGAAACTGGAGGGGCAGCGGACTGAAGTGAGGTAAAGGCCGACACGTCCCCTCCAGACCAGCGTCCATCGCCCGGGTCGGAATCCAGTTCGTATTCCTTGCCCGGTTCGGCGTGGAGATTTTTACCGTCGAGGACGTAGTTACGCTCCTGGGTGTCGGTAAACGTGAGTTTCATAACGTCCCTACTTTACTAGGTGGTCTGGTGCAAAACTTGAACGAGCAGGCGGGAGTTGGTCTGCGTCACCCCTGCTTTGATCGGACGGGGATAGAAGGTTTCGAGTTGCAAATCTTCCCCTCCGGTAATCCCGCCTTCCCCCCACGAAAAGACGATTCCCGGGGCCCCCGCGTTCTTGTCCGCTTCAATCGCTGTTATCAGTGAATCGAGGAATTCGTCGTTATCCGCGCCAGCGTCCTGAGTCTTCTGTTTGCTTGACCTATGGATGATCGTCAGCGTCAGTTCAAAACTGATCATCTTGCCGCCCGGTGGCATCCCCCTAAGTTCAATTCGCTTGCTGCGCTGGGTTCCAAGGCGCATGAATATTAGAGCCCCGTCCTGGGTTCCGGGGTCCTCGCCTTCGTAGAACTCGCCTTCTGGGGTGAATTTGGCGGGGTAGGGAAAGACGTTGGAGAGTGAAATCACCCCAGCGCCGTTCAGGTAGGTCGCTATCGCGTTCGTTACCGCAACGCGAGGCCCGGTCACGTCACACTCCCCTAGTACGGTAGAGGGACCGGCGCGGCGCAAACCGCCCGGCCCGTGACCAACACTGGATTGGAGTGTCAGTATGACCAAGCGTAACAAAGTCAAGAGGACCACAGAAGAACGCTTCTGGGCGAAGGTCAACAAGAACGGGCCAATACCTGAGTTCGCGCCGCTCCTTGGGAATTGCTGGATTTGGACAGGTTCGCGACAGCGCTACGGCTACGGGAGTTTCGGGGTCCACGACGATACCCATAAAACCGGATGGCGACGTGTCTTGGCTCATCGGTTCGCATATGAACTCTTGGTTGGCGCAATCCCCAAAGAACTGCCGGACATCGATCATCTGTGCCGCGTTTCTAGTTGCGTTCGCCCTTTTCATTTAGAACCTGTAACGCACCGAGAGAATGGGCTGCGGGGAATGGCCGGTTGGCTGAAGACCCACTGCAAGAACGGCCACGAGTTCACCGCAGAGAACACGTACCTCAACCCAAGCACCGGGCATCGCTCGTGCCTTATTTGTCGCAAAGCGGCCAAGAAACGAAGAGACGAGCGTCGTCGTCAACGCTAGAACCTTCCTGCGATCGCCATAAAGTCGTCCAAATAGTCATAGCCAGCCACTTCGTGCTCAACCGCCATCGTTGACTTGGAACTGACCATCGTGTCCGCGCCCATCTCGGTTAGGACGACCCCTCCGTTTCCTCTGTCAACGACCATCGCGACGACGAAATGGATACACGCCTGCTTGATGTTCGTGTGCATGGCCGAGACGTTGACGTTAATCCCGTGCTTGTAGACCAATGGATTTACTAGGGGAACTGTCAGGGTGTTTGGCACATAACCCGAAGCGATTTGTACATACTCGTCGTTCATCCCGTCCCAAATCGTCACAAAATTGAGCGCAAACAACCCTGTCGCATCCTTCAGGACGATCGCTTGGTCACCGGCATTAGTGGAAGTGGTGGTAAAGGAGTTCGGCCAGCCGTTGACATAGGTGAATTCGGTGTAGAACTCGCCCTGTCCGTAGTCCCCAATGAGTTGACCGTAGACGTTCGGGCCTGTGTAAGTGGTAGTAACACCTGCCGAGGCCCACGGGACGATGATGATTGATTCGTCTTCGGGCCAGACGTTGGCATTTGTAAGTGCCAGAGGACTTAAGATCCCAGGAAGTTGACCCCACGAGAACCCAATAACAGCAGTTACGGGGGTGAAACTCGGGTGGATCTTGAACCTGCCATCACGATCCAAGCGATACCTGCCCGGCTGGGTATTGACTGTTGCGTTCAAGGTCCCAAGTCGTCCGTAGCAGTGGGCGTCGATCTTCCCCGATGCTCTAACAATCAATTCTGACAAAGCTCTATCTTGTGCCGGTTGCCCGCCATTTGCTACCAAGTTTGTAAAGTCAATCGCCGCAGCGGTGGCGGAAAACTTGACCTCATCTAAAGACAGGTACGGCTCACTTCTGCCGATTTGCTGGATTGAAGGGTTGAAGACGATGGTCAACTGGCGCTCCAAACGAGAATGAGGTGGCCGTGATTGATCGTGTCAAAGGTTTTCTTAATCGGGGTCGGTCGTCTGATCGTTGCAAGTTCGGCCTCGAGGTCAGCGATACGGGCCTTCAACGCGGTTACCTCGTCCATTATCCCTCCAGCAAGTTTGTGGAAAACATAACTGGCGGATTTAGGTCAATGCCAGCAATGACTGGAATGGTCGCGCCGGGACAGTGACGAAGTGACACTACAACCCAGCCTTCGACTGCCTCGCGCAAGTCATTACGCGCTTCTTTTCGCGTCTCGCCCTGTCCCCAAGCACCTTGAATCTTCCGTGCTGTGGAGAAATACCCACCTTCCCCCCAACAGCGACGAATTTTCGCGTGCTTGACCGCCGCGAGCGCGTAGGCGTGAAGTACTTCCTCAGGAATTCCACTCATCGTCCAGACTGCATTAGTCATTTCAGTCCTCCGGTTTCAGTCTACGACTTCCACATTTTCCACATTGAGCCTTGAAGACATTGACCCGACCGCAATCAAGACACTTAAATCCTTTAGCGGTACGAAATGTAGTACCAACCGCCATGAACTCACCGGACTTTACGAGAT